>OGXF01001479.1_pt1 | contig 16680 bp, 15 predicted proteins | sample 1576191 | NCBI WGS metagenome assembly OGXF01 (sample SAMEA3541545, study PRJEB24748) | human gut metagenome | biome: human gut; feature: human-associated habitat; material: faeces | place: China | collected 2012
GGATGGTCGATATCGCACTGTAAGTTAACCAGAGTTGGCTTCTGCTCCAGGATGCCGTCCTTGTAGCCCTGGGTAACAGCGTCAACAACCTCATGCATATATGCATTTCCCTTGCCGATGTACATATCATCGCGGATACCAATTACATCAGCCATGAAAGAGATCATGTTTGCAGTCTCGCGGACAGTCTCGCCGTGAGCTATCTGGCTCTTGCCCTCGTCCAGATCCTGAACCTCAAGACCTAACAGGTTGCAGGCAGAAGCGAAGGAAAAACGTGTACGGGTGGAGTTGTCACGGAATAAGGAGATTCCCAGACCGCTTTCAAATACCTTTGTGGAAATGTTGTTTTCTCTCATGAAACGAAGAGCGTCAGCCAGAGTCCATACAGCCTCTAACTCGTCATCTGTCTTCTCCCAGGTAAGGAAGAAATCGCCCTCATACATTTCCTTGAAGTTTAAGGAATTCAGCTTATCAATGTAATCCTGTAAAGTTTTCATGTGTTTTGTTCTCCTTTTTGATAGAATGAGTATGAGATAAATGCCCCCGCAGCCCGATCGTTTCAGACCGCGGACGGCAGATGATATGAAATTACTTGCAGTAAACGGTTGGAAGAGCAGCGTATACGGCAGCACATGTTACCAGATCCTGCTTCCAGGTCTTCTCGTTTGGTGCGTGTGCCTGAGCCTCAGCGCCTGGTCCAAAGCCGATGCATGGGATGCCGTTACGGCCCATGATGGATACGCCGTTGGTAGAGAAGGTCCACTTGTCAGTCAGAGGACGTGCGGTTCTCATCTCCAGAGTCTCCTCAGCACCGATACGGTTCTCGCCGAACAGGTTGGTGTAAGCTTCCTCTAACGCTTTTGTTACTTCATGATCCTTCGGGATTACCCAGGTTGGGAAGTAGCACTCGATGGGGTAAACCAGACCCTTGTAGGAAGGACGGGAATACTCATACATGGAAACAGTTACGTCATCACCGTACTTCTTAACGGATGGAAGAGCACGGATCTCGTCTAAGCAGCTTTCCCAGGTCTCGCCTGCAGTCATGCGGCGGTCTAAGGATACAGAGCAGGAGTCTGCAACTGCACAGCGGCTTGGGGAGGTGAAGAAGATCTCGGAAACGGTTACGGTTCCGCGGCCGAGGAAGTTAGCCTCTTCCCACTCAGGATTATACTTCTGATCCAGCATCTTTACAAGTCCTTTAACTTCCTTGTCATCTGCTGCGTCATTTTCATTTAATGCGCGAACATCCTGAAGGATATCTGCCATCTTGTAGATTGCGTTGTCACCGCGCTCAGGAGCGGAACCATGGCAGGAAACCCCCTTAACATCTACACGGATCTCCATACGGCCTCTCTGTCCGCGGTAGATGCCGCCGTCGGTAGGCTCGGTGGAAACAACGAATGCAGGACGGTATTTGTCCTCATTGATGATATACTGCCAGCAAAGACCGTCGCAGTCCTCTTCCTGAACGGTACCGGTTACAAGAACGGTGTACTTGTCAGAGAGAAGTCCCAGATCCTTCATGATCTTAGCGCCGTATACTGCGGATACGATACCGCCGCACTGGTCGGAAACGCCACGGCCGCCAATCTCAGTTTCGGTCTCATAGCCTTCGTATGGATCGAAGGTCCAGTTGTCACGGTTGCCGATGCCTACGGTATCAATGTGTGCGTCAAAGCCGATAAGGGTTTCGCCTGTACCCATAAAGCCCAGTACGTTGCCCATGGGATCAATCTCTACCTTGTCAAAGCCAAGGTTTCTCATCTCTTCTGCGATGCGCTCGATGTGAGCCTTCTCATCACAGCTCTCGCCTGGGTTCTTTACGATCTCGCGTAAGAACTTGGTCATATCTTTCTGATAGTTCTGTGCAGCTTCTTTGATTTTTGCGTAATCCAGATTCATTTTATATCATCCTCCATAATTGATTTTAAAATTATTTGTCTAAGCCCTTCCATACGATGTTTTTGTAGCGGTCGGGATCGGTATCGCCCTCTGTGGAGAAGAGAAGAACCCTGGAGTTCTCATCCAGTCCGATATCCTTCTTTAACTGCTCGTATTCATCCAGTGTAGTCATAGCTGCCAGAGCGCCGAATGGAGCTGCGCCGGACTCACCGGAGGTGATGGAAGCGTCGCCCTTGATCGGAGCGGCCAGCATACGCATACCGTTTGCAGCTACCCAGTCAGGAGCAGCAATAAATACCTTTACATGGTTCTTTAAGATATCCCAGGAAATGGTATTTGGCTCGCCGCAGGCAAGACCTGCCATGATGGTCTGCATATCGCCGTCAACGATGCGGATGTCGCCGTCTCCGGCAGCAGCGCCCTTGTAGAGGCAGGCAGCAGCTTCTGCTTCCACTACTACGAAGGTTGGAGGGTTATCTGCATAAAGGTTTGCAAAGTAGCCTACGACAGCGCCTGCTAAGGAACCAACGCCGGCCTGTACGAAGATGTGGGTAGGACGCTCGCAGCCCTGAGCCTTTAACTGCTCGCCGGCCTCCATTGCCATGGTGCCGTAGCCCTGCATGATCCATGCGGGAATCTCTTCATAGCCGTCCCATGAGGTATCCTGTACGATCACGCCTCTTGGAGTCTCATCTGCTTCCTTGGCAGCCAGACGAACACAGTCATCATAGTTCATTTCCTGAATGTCTACCTGAGCGCCCTCTTTTGCGATGTTCTCAAGACGGGTCTGTGTGGTGCCCTTTGGCATATGTACGACAGCCTTCTGACCCAGACGGTTTGCAGCCCATGCAACGCCGCGTCCGTGATTTCCGTCGGTAGCTGTAAAGAAGGTAGCCTGACCAAATTCCTCTCTTAATTTTTCAGAGGTAAGAACGGAGTAGGGAAGTTCGGAAACATCCTTTCCTGTTTCCTTTGCAATGTAGCGCGCCATTGCGAAGGAGCCGCCAAGTACCTTAAATGCATTAAGGCCGAAACGGTAAGACTCATCTTTTACATAAACTTCCTTTACTCCCAGATAGGAAGCCATGTTTGGAAGTTTTGTAAGAGGAGTCTGGCTGTACTGCGGGAAGCTTTCGTGGAACGCTCTTGCCTTTTTAATCTCCTCTAATCCCATGATGGGAAGATTTTTGTCTTCTGTCTTCGGCATGTGGTTGACCGCCCACAGAATTTTCTGATCCATGATACTTTGTCCTCCTTATTTGTGTGGTTTAAGATGATTTGCGGCTGTTTACATCGATGTAGCTGTACAGGGTAAACTTGGAGATCCCAAAATACTTTGAAACCTTGTCGCCTGATTTTGTAATAAGAAAAGCGCCTGCATCGTTGAGAAATTGAATCGCTGTTACCTTTTCTTCCTTATTCATCAGAGCGGCGGGTTTGCCCACCAGTGCTACGGACTGTTCAATCAGTGTATCCAGCAGATCATTTACATTATGTACGATCTGTTCCGGCTGCTGCTTTGGACTGCTTCCCTGCTCGGTATCAATAAGAGAGCGGATGGAGCGGTCAACGGTCATAAGGCCGGTGATATCATAATTGATGGCGAAAATGTAGTCTATAGCGGTATCCTCTTCATTTCTTATGAAGAATGTGCTGGATTTTAAAATCTTTCCATTTGATGTGCGCGTCAGATAGCCTACATGATCCTTTAACAAAGCAGGGTCCTTGTGGAGCGTCTCCAGGACGATCTTTGAAGGGCCGTCGCCTTCCCTGCGGTTTGTCACATGGCCGTTGTTGATATGTACGACCGAATGTTCCAGATCGTGCCGTTTTAAGTCGTGGATCACGATCTCGCAGTCAGGTCCGAACTGCTTTGCAAGGCCGTCGGCGATCTGCTTCAGCAGATTCAGAGTATATGCCATAGCCTTACCTCCCGTCATATTCTAGATGATGTGTATATGGTTACTTTGTACAATGATACTTTGCAAAATGCAACCGCATTGTTTATGATTCCATCATAGCACAAAAAAATGTAATTGCAAGAGGTTTTTACAAAAAAATTTTGTATAACTAAAAAAAATTGTATTTTACCCTTGCAAATGGACTTTTATAGTGTTACTATAAGGGTAACAAAACAAAAAAGGAGAGAGTACCATATGCTGATGATCGGAAATGGACGTCTTGTTACAAGAGACGCCGAACAGCCATTTTTTGAGAACGGGGCAGTAGTGATCGACGGAACCACAGTTAAGAAGGTGGGCGATCTGGAAACCCTGAAAAAAGAGTTCCCTGACGCCGAGTTTGTTGACGCAAAGGGGGGCGTCATCATGCCGGCTTTCATTAATACCCATGAGCATATCTACAGCGCCATGGCAAGAGGCCTTAGCATTAACGGATATGATCCAAAAGGATTTTTAGATATCCTGGACGGAATGTGGTGGACCATCGACCGCCATCTGACCAATGAGCAGACACGCCAGAGTGCCAGAGTTACCTATATGGACTGCATCAAAAATGGCGTGACTACCGTATTTGACCATCACGCAAGCTTTGGCGAGATCAAGGACAGCCTGTTTGCCATCGAGGACGCTGCGAAGGAGTTTGGTCTGCGTACCTGCCTGTGCTATGAGATTTCAGACCGTGACGGCATGGACAAGGCAAGAGAGTCTGTGATGGAAAATGCCAGATGGATCCGCCATGCCCTTGCAGATGATACAGATATGATTGCCGGTATGATGGGCATGCATGCACAGTTTACCATCTCTGATGAAACGATGGATCTGGCAGCTGCCAACAAGCCTGAGGAGGTAGGCTATCACATCCATGTAGCTGAGGGAATTGAGGATCTCCATGACTGTTTAAAGAAATACGGAAAGCGCATTGTAGACCGTCTGATGGACAAAAATATTCTGGGAAGCAAAACCCTTCTGGGCCACTGCATCTATGTAAATCCTCATGAAATGGAATTAATTAAGGAAACGGATACGATGGTAGTGCACAATCCTGAGTCCAATATGGGCAATGCCTGTGGCTGTCCTCCAACCATGGAGATTGTTCACAGAGGCATCCTGACAGGACTTGGAACAGACGGCTATACTCAGGATATATTAGAGTCTTACAAGGTGGCAAATGTTCTTCACAAGCATCATCTCTGTGACGCTAACGCGGCCTGGGGCGAGGTTCCGCAGATGCTCTTCGAGGGCAATGCAAAGATTGCCAACCGCTATTTTAAAAAGCAGCTGGGCGTATTAAAGGAGGGCGCAGCCGCAGATGTGATCGTAACAGATTACATACCAAGAACCCCAATGAACGCATCCAATGTAAACAGCCATATCTTATTCGGCATGACCGGACGCAGCGTTGTGACTACGGTCTGCAACGGAAAGATCCTGATGAAGGACAGGGAGCTGCTTGGCATTGATGAAGAGAAGGTTCTCTATGAAGTAAGGAACGCAGCCGCAGATCTGGCAAAATCCATCAACGGCTGATTATAATCCATCAAAGAAAATAAAACAAGTGCCGATTACAGGGCGGCGGGAAAGCAGCACCCCGGTCTTTTATGGCCGGGCGGCTGAGCCGGACAAGAGAAGGAAAATGGATGTTTCCGGTGCTGGGACCTGGTCGTGTGAAGGAGGAAAAATATGAGCGACATTATGACACCCATTCCTTTTGGAAAACTGATGAACTGGATTCTTGAAGAGCATAAGAAGGGCTCCATTTTCGGAATTAAAAAGCCCTTTGCCGCTGATCCAAAGAAGATGAGCACTATTTTCGGAAGAGGTCTTGAAACTCCCTTCGGACCTGCAGCAGGTCCCCATACGCAGCTTACACAGAATATTGTGGCATCCTATGTGGCCGGCAGCCGCTTCTTTGAGTTAAAGACCGTGCAGAAATTAGACGGCGAGGATCTTCCCGTATCCAAACCCTGTATCAAGGCAGATGATGAGTGCTATAACTGTGAGTGGTCTACAGAGCTCTATGTGCCTCAGGCATATGATGAGTATATCAAGGCGTGGTTCGCCTGCAAGGTGCTGGCAAGGGAGTACGGCCTTGGCTCTATGGACGGGTTCCAGTTTAATATGTCTGTGGGATATGACTTAGAGGGCATTAAGACAGAGAAAATCGACCGTTTTATCGAAGGCATGAAGGATGCTTCTGAGGCTCCGATTTTTGCAGAATGCCGCCAGTGGCTCTTAGACAATCTGGATCGCTTTGAAAACCTGACCAAGGAAGATGTAGAGGGAATCTCTCCAAATGTGTGCAACTGCATTACCCTTTCTACCCTTCACGGATGTCCTCCACAGGAAATCGAGCGCATTGCCAGATATCTGATCGAGGAAAAGCACGTACATACCTTTATCAAATGCAACCCTACGCTTCTTGGATATGAATATGCAAGACGCATTATGGATGAGATGGGTTATGATTATGTAGCCTTCGGTGATTTCCATTTCAAGGATGACCTTCAGTATGAGGATGCAGTTCCCATGTTAAAGAGATTGCAGGCTCTGGCAGATGAGAAGGGACTGGAATTCGGCGTAAAGATCACCAACACCTTCCCGGTAGATGTAAAGCAGAACGAGCTTCCAAGCGAAGAGATGTATATGTCCGGAAAATCTCTTTATGCCCTGTCTCTGTCCGTAGCATTAAAGCTGGCAGATGACTTTGGCGGAAAGCTTCGGATTTCCTATTCCGGCGGTGCGGATTACTTTAATATTGAAAAGATCGTGGATGCGGGTATCTGGCCTGTAACCATGGCAACCACCATGTTAAAGCCCGGAGGCTATCAGAGACTGGAGCAGATCGGAAGAATCTTTGAGGCAAAGCAGGCTCCTGTATTTGAGGGCGTGGATGCCGCAAAGGTAAGAGTTCTGGTAGAGGGTGCAAGAACCGATAAGCATCATGTAAAGGCTGTAAAGCCTCTTCCGTCCAGAAAGGTAAACAGTCCGGTTCCGCTGGTAGACTGCTTTATTGCACCCTGTCAGGAGGGCTGTCCCATCCATCAGGATATTACCCGGTATCTGCAGCTGGCAGGAGAGGGCAAGCATGAGGAAGCGCTGAAGGTTATCTTAAATAGGAATCCTCTTCCTTTTATCACAGGTACGATCTGTGCTCATAACTGTATGAGCAAATGTACCAGAAACTTCTATGAGACAGCTGTCAATATCCGCAGAACCAAGTTAGAGTGCGCCGAGGGCGGCTATGAGGCAGTGATGAAAGAGCTTAAGGCTCCGGCTGTTTCTTCTGATAAGAAGGCGGCTGTAGTAGGAGGAGGCCCTGCAGGTCTGGCAGCAGCGTTCTTCTTAGCCAAGGGCGGAATGAAGGTAACTGTATTTGAAAAGGAAGAGAAAATGGGCGGTGTTGTCCGCAACGTAATCCCGGGCTTCCGTATTCCTGACAGCGCCATTGACAATGATGTAGAGATCGTTAAGGCTATGGGAGCAGAGCTGGTAACCGGAAGGGAGATCCAGTCTGTTGAAGAGCTTAAGAAGGATTACGACTATGTGGTTCTGGCTCTGGGAGCTTCTGAGCCGGGCGTACTGAAGTTAGAGGCAGGCGAGCCGGTTAATGCCCTTGAATTTTTAGCACAGTTTAAGGCAACCGACGGAAAGGTTGACCTGGGCAAAAACGTAGTAGTGATCGGCGGCGGAAATACAGCTATGGATACAGCAAGAGCTGCAAAGCGCAACGCAGGCGTTGAAAAGGTTTCTCTGGTATACAGAAGAACCAGACGCTATATGCCTGCGGATGAGGAAGAGCTGGTAATGGCAATCGAGGACGGCGTAGAGTTTGCAGAGCTTCTCTCTCCGGTCCGTCAGGAAAACGGTGTACTCATCTGTAAAAAGATGGTTCTGGGCGATATTGATGCCAGCGGCCGCAGAGGCGTTGTTGAGACAGATGAGATCGTAGAGGTTCCGGCAGATACTGTAATCGCAGCAGTAGGCGAGAAGGTTCCTTCCGGCTTCTATGAAGCAAACGGTATTGCCCTGGATTCCAGAAAGCGTCCTCAGGTAAATCAGGATACACTGGAAACCTCCCTTAAGGGCGTGTATGCAGTGGGAGACGGCCTCTTCGGACCTGCTACTGTAGTAGAAGGCATCCGGGACGGAAAGAAGGCTGCAGAGGCTATTATCGGAAGAGATCTTTCCGAGGATATCTTTAAGATGTCTGATGAAGAGGTTATCACGTACCGTAAGGGAAATCTGGCAGAAGAGGATGAAAGCAGAACAGACAGCGGAAGATGCCTTTCCTGCAACAGCTACTGTGAGAACTGTATGGAGGTCTGCCCCAACCGTGCAAATATTGCCCTTGTAGTTCCGGGCATGGAGAAGCATCAGATTATCCATGTGGACTATATGTGTAATGAATGCGGAAACTGCCGCAGCTTCTGTCCATGGGACAGCGCTCCATATCTTGACAAGTTTACTCTCTTTGCAAATGAGGCCGACATGGCAGACAGCACCAATCAGGGCTTTGCTGTGTTAGATGCTGAAAAGGGAGCATGTAAGGTACGGCTTCAGGGAAATGAGTTTGCTTACCAGACCGGAACAGCAGACGAGAGAGTTCCTGAGGGAATTGCAAAGATCATTGAAACTGTAATCCGGGATTACAGCTATCTGATTCTGTAATTCCTGATGTTTGGGAAAAAGGACAGAGCTTCGATGTAAAGCTGAAAGCAGGCCCGGAGGGGAGGAGGATTTCCCTCCGGGCCTGATACACAAGACGTTTGTTAAAAAAGTAACGTTATATTCGAGAGGATATAACGAAAGAAAGGAGAAGCCATGGCAAGGGAAAGGACATTAAAGGCAGTGTATACATTTCACACTACAACAGAAGCCATGAAAATGGAGCAGTGCGCCAGGGAGCATGGGATTCCCGGCCGTCTGATCCCTGTTCCCCGGCAGATCAGCGCAGGCTGCGGGATGGCATGGGCGGCTCCGGCTGAAGCAAAAGCAAGAACAGATGAAGAAATTCGTTTGTCAGATGTAGAAGTGGAGGGAGTTTATGAGCTCTTATTGTAAAGTATGGATTAATGGCCAGGAAGTGGAAGCGGATGAAGAGCGGAAGCTGATGGACGTATTAAGAAATGATCTTCGTTTGAAATCTGTAAAGGACGGCTGCTCTGAGGGCGCCTGCGGTACCTGTACTGTTTTGATTGACGGAAAAGCTACCAAGTCCTGCGTACAGAAGATGGGCCGTCTGGCAGGTAAGCACATTTTAACGGTAGAGGGTTTAAGCCAGAGAGAAAAGGATGTGTATGTATATGCCTTTGGAGAAACGGGAGCGGTTCAGTGCGGTTTCTGTATTCCGGGAATGGTGATCTGCGCCAAAGGGCTTCTGGATGTAAATCCCGATCCCAGCCGTGTGGAGATTGCCTATGCGATCCGCAATAACTACTGCCGGTGTACCGGATATAAAAAGATTATAGATGCGATCCAGCTGGCAGCTAAGATGCTGCGGGAGGATATCGCTCCGGCGGAGCAGGAGAAGATGATCAGGGTGGGAAGCAGGGTCCACCGGATCGATGCTGAGGGAAAGGTACTGGGAACAGGAAAATATGTAGATGATCTGGATAAGGTGAATTTTCCGGAAATGATCTACGGAAGCGCTGTACGCTCCAAATATCCCAGAGCCATTGTAAAGGCCATTCATACGGAGAAGGCAAAAGCCCTTCCCGGCGTTGTCTGCGTGCTGACAGCTGATGACGTTCCCGGAAAGAACAAGGTAGGCCACTTAAAGCAGGACTGGGATACCATGATCGCAGTGGGAGATACCACACGGTATCTGGGAGACGCAATCTGCCTCGTAGCGGCTGAGACACCGGAGATTCTGGAGCAGGCAAAGGCTCTGGTAGAGGTGGAGTATGAGAAGTTAAAACCTGTGACCTGTCCGGCAGAGGCTATGGAAGAGGGAGCTCCCCTTGTACATTCCACAGGAAATATTTTAAGCCATGAGCATCTGGTGAGGGGAAATGCAGATGAAGTGATTGCTGCATCCAAATACAAAGTAACCCGCCATTATGAGACTCCCTGGACAGAGCATGCATTTTTGGAGCCTGAATGTGCAGTTTCCATGCCATTTGACGGCGGCGTGCTGATTTATTCTACCGATCAGGGTACCTACGATACCCGTCATGAAACTTCTATCCTTTTGGGCCTTCCTCCGGAAAAGGTAATCGTAGAAAATATGCTGGTAGGCGGCGGCTTCGGCGGCAAGGAGGACGTAACGGTTCAGCATCAGGCAGCGCTGATTGCCTATATTACAAAGAGGGCCGTTAAGGTAAAGCTGACCCGTAAGGAAAGTATTCTGGTGCATCCAAAGCGTCATCCCATGAGCATTGACCTGACAACTGCCTGTGATGAAAACGGCCGTCTTACAGCTATGAAGGCTGTGGTAGTGGCTGATACGGGAGCTTACGCATCTCTTGGAGGGCCGGTGCTCCAGAGAGCCTGTACCCATGCAGCAGGACCGTATAATTATCAGGTGATCGACATTGACGGAAAGGCAGTTTACACCAACAATCCGCCTGCGGGAGCTTTCAGAGGCTTTGGCGTGACACAGACCTGTTTTGCAACGGAGATGAATATCAATCTTCTGGCAGAGATGTGCGGTATGGATCCCTGGCAGTTCCGTTACCTGAATGCAATCCGTCCGGGACAGGTGCTGCCGAATGGACAGATTGCAGATCCTTCTACCGGTCTGGCAGAGACCCTGGAGGCAGTAAAGGATATTTACTACAGCCATCCTTATGTGGGAATCGGCTGTGCCATGAAGAATGCCGGCGTAGGAGTGGGACTTCCGGATACAGGCCGTGTACGTCTGATCGTAGAGGGCGGAAAGGTTCATATCCATTCTGGCGCCTCCTGTATCGGACAGGGCGTTGGAACGGTTCTGGTACAGATGCTGGCAGAAAGTGCAGGCATCAGTATGGATGAGATTGAGTATCACCGTCCAAATACCTCCATGGCTCCTGATTCGGGAACTACCTCAGGTTCCAGACAGACACTGGTAACAGGAGAAGCCTGCAGAAGGGCTGCCAAGGATTTAAGAAGGGCTCTTTTTGAGGCAACCGGACGCAGTTATGAAGCAACGGAGATGCCAAGCGCATACCTGTCCAATGTAATGGTGGCAAAGGAAAGCCCGGAGACGGCGGCTGTTACCTTTACGGCTGAAGAAGTGGCTCTGTTAAATGGAAAAGAATTCTACGGCGAATATCTGGCAAAGACAGATAAGATGGGCGCTGATGTAGAGTATCCGGTATCCCATGTGGCTTACGGCTATGCGACCCAGCTGTGCATCTTAAAAGAGGACGGAACCATTGAAAAAATGGTGGGCGCCCATGATGTGGGAAAAGTTGTAAATCCAAAGAGTGCAGAGGGGCAGGTAGAAGGCGGAATCGTTATGGGCTGCGGCTATGCGCTGACAGAGCAGTATCCCTTAAAAGACTGCGTACCTACAGCCAAGTATGGAACTCTGGGACTGTTCCGTGCAGATAAGGCTCCTGAGGTAGAGTCTATAATTGTTGAAAAACCGGGAGTGGATGTAGCCTTCGGAGCCATCGGTATCGGTGAGATTACCTCTATTCCTACAGCTCCCGCAGTGGCAGGCGCTTACTATAAGTGGAATCAGATTTTTGAGACAGAACTGCCCCTTAAGAATACGCCATATGCAAAAAAGAAGTGAAATCCTGCAATATGATGCAGATAAATGATGTGAATATGTGATGATAGGAAAACCGCCCCGGTCTTGCTGTCGGATGAATGATCCGTCAAAGACCGGGGCGGTTTTCGGCTGTGGTTTATTTCTTTTTCAGAGGCGGTTCGTCCTCACGGAGCTGATCTGCAATTTTTTCGATCAGGCGCATTTTCAGATATACATCAAAGGACAGTTCGCATATAAAGGAAAAAAGACGCAGATACTCCTGTTCTCCTTCCCTGGCGGGACAGTCCTTAAAGGTGTCCATAGCACGGGAAAATTTGGCGGAAACATCTGCCTTTAAGTGCTCCATCTCACGCTCCTCCAAAGAAAAGACCTCACGGTAAATATCTTCCAGAGAAAGCCCGGAGGACTGGCTTCCGGAAGAAAAATGTCTGGACGTAATGGGGCCGAAAAAGGTTTCGATATCATGGAAGGACAGAAGACTTTTAAAATAGTAGATAAAGATCAGCATCAGCATATGATCTCTGGAATATTTTTTCTTTACCGGAGGAGGCAGAAGGTTGTTTTTGGCGTAATTGTTGATCATGGTCTTTGTTAAGACCTTGTCCTCTTCATAGCGCTTGGAGTCCTTTAAATGCTCCTCCATAAAGGTAGTTACCTGATCCATATACAGGTCAATGTTCGGAATTTCCTCAGGCGTTACATGAGTCTGGGAGTTTAGAAATTCCATAAGGCCTGAGAGCTGTTCAGCGTTCGATTTCATCTATATTCACCTCGGTTTGACACATGATGTTGTATTGCTGTATCTATTATATAGTATTAAAAACCAGATGGCAAGCAAAAAGAGGCTTAGACATTGACTTTGTTTCAATCTCTAAGCCCCTTTTGATACGGAAATGATACTATAATTTGAACTGCTCCAATTTTGCGGCTACTTCTTTGTGACGGCTTGGGTATAAATGACCGTAGATCCGGTTTACCATGTCCACGCTGTCCCCTATGCGTTCTGCAATCAGAAGAGGGGGAAAGTCAAGGTTGATTAAAAGGGAAACATGGCTGTGTCTGAGATCATGCACACGGATGCGCTTTACACCTGCGGCCTCTGCCCCCTTCTGTATGGCGGTGTAAAGCCGAGAAGAGGTCACGGTGGAGAAGATCCGTTCATCTGGATCAGGGTCATAGATCTTGCCGAGCAGGCTCTGCAGCTCCTCTGCCAGAAAGTCCGGTACAGGGATCACACGGCGGCTGTTATCCGTCTTTGGCTCTGTGATGGTGTCAATCCGGTTAAAACGGTGAAAGGTTCCCCGGATGGTGATGGTCTTTTCCTGTGGGTCAAAATCCTTTACAGTCAGGGCTAGAAGCTCCCCGCAGCGGATACCGGAATAAAACAGGGTCATAAGGGCGGCCCTCAGGATGGGATCCTGTACAGTGGGGAGAAACAACCGGAACTCGTCCACAGTCCAGAAGTTCACGCTTCGGTGTATTTTCCCGATTGTTTTCACAAAGCGGCAGGGATTGGACGGCAGGCCGTAATATTTAACCGCAAAATTGAACATAGTAGACAAGTAGTTATTAGCGGCGTACTGGGTGTGCTCACTTAGAGCCGTTTTCTTTATTTCTCCCTGCCAGCTCCGGACGTCTGCGGGTGTAATCTCATTTAACTTTTTATCCTTCCAGAATGGGAGAATATGTTTTTTTATGAGGCAGGTCCGTGTGCGGTAGGTGGATTCCCTGGTATGGGCGGAGAGATCTTCTGCATACAGATCATAGAGGGACTGAAAGCTCATGTCCGGTGTTCCCTGCTGCTTCTCCAGGAAGGAGCGTTCCCAGGCGGCGGCGTCCCGTTTGGTTTTAAAGCCCCGTTTCAGCTTCTGGCGGCGCTTGCCTGTCCAGTCCTGATAGGAAAATTTACAGTACCAGGTATTACGGGATTCATCTTTGTATTGTGCCATATTCATTTTCCTTTCATTCCTGCCGGGCTGGGGCGCATGGATGGAAGGAAGAGCGGATTTGACAAATATGTGTAACTGGCATATAATATACTTAACAGGAAAGCCGGAAGGGAGGCGCTATCTCCCCGCCCCGGCGATTAAGCTTTAAACTATTGAAAAATAGCTCGTCGACTTTTGCAGGGTCAGGACGGGCTATTTTTTATGTGTATAATTCAGAATTGCAACAATGAGTAAGGCAACGCTTACAATCAGGTTTAATTCCTCATATGTACTCATTGGCACCACCTCCGACAGGCTCGGAACGGGTGCAGCACGTCCCCCGGCTCCCCGGTTAAGTATATTATATTGTCAAGGTGGAGGTTCCTGTGGCAGAGGCATTTACAGCATTATAGAGTTCGCGTTTTGGTGAGGCCGCCATGACGTTGCGACGTCGCAACGATCACAGTAGCCGGCTGATATTGATAGACAGATCAGAGAAAATTCCCACCTTGATACTGCTTTCAAACGGGAAGATGATGGGGGCGAACTCTGCCGGATCCTGCTCATTCAGGTACACAGTGGTATATTTTTTTAAAGGGTCTATAATCCAGTATTCCCGAACACCTGAGTTGAGATAAAGTCCGGTTTTATTCAAATAATCCATGCGGCGGCTGCTGGGAGATACCACCTCAACAATAAAATCAGGAGTGCCGGAACATCCCCGGTCTGTCAGCTTGTCAGGATCACAGATTACAGAAATATCCGGTTCCACCCAATTTTTATCATCAGCATCCAGATTTACAGCAAAGGGGGCGGGATAGACTTTGCAGCTCCCTTTTTTTGAATCAATATAATCCGCCAGCTTACGGGCTATCTGGAATGTGATTTCCTGATGGATCCGGCTGGGCGGGGCCATGTTATAAAGCTGTCCATCAATCAGCTCAGCCCGTGAACCTTCCGGCAAGGCCCAGTAATCTTTTGAGGTGTACTGTTCTTTGGGTAATGGCATGAAGTACCGTCCTTTCTTTGTTTGAACCGTTCCTGTTGGCGTAAGGGAGGTTTTTCTTTTTAACAATAATAGGATATATCGTCAAAATATGAAGTCCATTTTTTAATAATTTCATCACTTCGGGCTTCAATAATACGAATGATATTTCTGAGTGTTCGTTCCGGAATTTTGGCATTATTGTTACAGAGCAGACACTTGCCGGTTTTGGTGATCCATATCTTAGTCCCGTTTGGTGTGGGACCACCGGCAGCTACATGAACATGGATCGGTTCAAGTGGGCGGCCCTCATTCGTCCAGAAGTAAACCCAGTAGGAGCCGATTTTAAAAACCTGAGGCATTTTCAAATCCTCCCTCTTTGGAAAATTCTATGATTAAATGGGCGGTAGATTCGATTACATTTTGGAAACGTGCAATATCTTTATCCGAGAATTGATAAATATCTTCCCAGCGATAAGAGGGGAGATAACAGGTAGCATGACAGAAACCGAACTTTTCATCTGGCCGTTCCATATAGACTTTCACGGATCCGTCGGGTTTCATTTCAGAGTGTACAATTTCGGTATTATCGTCAAGTGTCATAAAGGGATACATCATAATAACACGTCCTTTCTTGATAGCGTCTTTGCGAGGCAGAGGCAGGCTTATAACCCTAACTCTTTTATCAGATCTTCTTGAGAAATAGCAGCCTGATAATCAGGGGTGCCGGATTTATAAGCAAGCATTATTTCTTTCTCGTTTGGATCGGGTTCGACTTCATCAACGTTTGCTAAAGAAAAATTTGAGATTTTAAGTATTTTATTCCTCATCCGTCTTTACTTTCCCAATTACTTTTCCCATACAGACTATATTATCTCCTTCATGGATGGGGATGTTTTTATAATCTTTATTCCTGGAAATAAGCTCATTTCTCCCTAATTCTTTGATAAAAGCGTTGCTGTTCACTACAAAAACCCCGATATCTCCGGGAAATAACTCTGCATCCTGCTGCACCAGTGCAATGTCATCATGGGAAAAATCCGGTTCCATGCTGTCTCCGTTTATATCAATGGCAAAATCGGCTGCTTCATACTCTGGCAGATCCGGCAGCTCTATTTCGTCCTCTGCCTCATTGCCAAGAATGAAAATACCGGATCCGGCAGACACTCCGGCCCGGAAGTAGGGGAGAACAATGATTTTGCTTTCAGGGGCAGAGGTGGGAGCTTTTTGATACTCGGATATTCTGCATAATAGTTCCATGTGTTCCGCTGCTTTATCCTGTCCAGTTTCGTTCAATTTACAAAATAGACGAATAGCATTATTTAATTTTTTATTATTGTCCTCAGCATTTAATAGTTCGCTCGTTTTTTCAAGAAATGATTGAGAAATAAATAAATTTGTCATATTTTTCGGGAAAGAGATATGTGAACTTGTTAGAAACAAATCCAGATCAACATCAAGAGCATTTGCAATACGTTGGAGAGTTTCTATTTTGGGTTTTCTATCCCCGTTTTCATATTTTCGAATAGAGATTTCAGATATTCCCGCTTTTCTGGCAAGTTCAGCCTGTGACATTCTCCGTTCTTTCCGTAGTTGCTGAATTTTATTCATGTAGTTTATCACCTCCCAATATTGATACTATCTATACAATAACATGAAAAATAAATATTGCATAGATACAAAAGTATAAAAAAGTATTGACATATACAAAAGTATCTAATATCATAGATACAAAAGTATACAAGGAGGTGAGAAAGTGAAGCTATCGAGAGAAAAAGTTGATCTTAAGCGAGCAACTAAGTGCATGACAGTGGCAGCTATGGCAGAGGCCTACGGCGTAAGCCGGGCGAGAATGAACGCAATTCTTAATCAGCGAGAAGTAACTCCCGTAACCGCTGGCCGTATTGCCAAGGCTCTTGGCTGTGACGTAACAGAAATCTTAGAAACAGAATAAGCTCCGGGCTGGGGCGCATGGATGAGGGGACGAACCTCTCAGTTGTACCGGTGCAACTCTGTACCGGCTCCCGATCGGGTAAGGGCTGGCTGTTTTGGCTGGGCTGATAGATGAATATTTTTAGATTTTTTACGATACATGACAGATAAGGGGCGAAGTTGATCCCAACACTGTATTTAAAATACCGCTCTGGCGAACGGAAAGGCGGTTTCCTGCTGTTTTGTGCTACAAGATGATAAAGTTAT
>OGXF01001501.1_pt1 | contig 16444 bp, 14 predicted proteins | sample 1576191 | NCBI WGS metagenome assembly OGXF01 (sample SAMEA3541545, study PRJEB24748) | human gut metagenome | biome: human gut; feature: human-associated habitat; material: faeces | place: China | collected 2012
CCGCCCGGATTGCCCTGACCGCCCTGGAGGCCCTGCGGGCCGAGGGCATCAAGGTCGGCCTCTTCCGCCCCATCACCCTGTGGCCGTTCCCCGTGGACGCCATCGAGGCCACCATCCCTCAGGCGAAGGCCTACCTGTCGGTGGAGATGAACATGGGCCAGATGGTGGACGACGTGCGCCTGACCGTGGCCGGCCGCCGTCCGGTGGATTTCTACGGCCGCACCGGCGGCGTCATCCCGACGCCGGTGGAGGTGCTGGCCAAGCTCGAGGCTATGAACGAAGCAATCGCCGCATCCGCGAAAGGAGGGGAGTAGGCCATGGCCGACAAGGAAATGAAAGTCGTGTTCGAACGACCCCATGCGCTCCTGCCCGTCGTCACCAACTATTGTCCTGGGTGCTCCCACGGCATCGTCAACCGTCTTGTGGCCGAGTGCCTCGACGAGCTGGACGTGGAAGGCTCCACCGTGGGCATCGCGCCCGTCGGCTGCACCGTCACGTCCTACGACTTCTACGGCTGCGACATGATCGAGGCCGCGAAAAACCGCGCCCCGGCGGTGGCCACCGCGGTGAAGCGCGCGCTGCCCGACGGCGTGGTGTTCGCCTACCAGGGCGACGGCGACCTGGCGTCCATCGGCATGGCCGAGACGGTTCATGCGGCCACGCGCGGCGAGAACATCACCGTCATCTTCATCAACAACGGCATCTACGGCATGACCGGCGGCCAGATGGCCCCCACCACCCTGGTGGGCATGAAGGCCTCCACCGCCCCCCACGGCCGCGATCCCAAGGAGCACGGCTATCCCATGCACATGTGTGAGATTCTCAACCAGCTCACCGCGCCCGCCTACCTGGTGCGCACCAGCTGCAACACCCCCGCCAACGTCAACAAGACCAAGCAGGCCATTCACAAGGCCTTCCAGAACCAGCTGGACGGCAAGGGCTTCTCCATGGTGGAGATCGTCACCAGCTGCCCCACCAACTGGGGCCTGGATCCCATGAAGTCCCTGGAGTACATCGAAGAGAAGATGCTGCCCGAGTTCCCGCTGGGCGTCGTCCGCGACCGCTAAAGGAGGAGAGCGAACATGGAAACCAATCTCTGCGTGGCCGGCTTCGGCGGCCAGGGCGTCATGACCCTGGGCAAGTTCCTGGCGGACGCCACCTGTAATTCCACCGACAAGAACGTCACCTTCTTCCCCTCCTACGGCGCCGAGCAGCGCGGCGGCACCGCCAACTGCTTCGTGGTCATCTCCGACGAGGCCATCGGCGCCCCTCTGGGCGACGTGATGGACGATCTCATCGTCATGAACGGCCCCTCCCTCAAGAAGTTCATCGGCACCCTCAAGAGCGGCGGCACCCTGTTCATCAACAGCTCCATCGTCTCCGACGACATCGGCCGGGACGACGTGAAGCTGGTCAAGGCCCCCGTCACCGAGCTGGCCCTGGAGATGGGCAACGCCAAGGTGCTCAACGTCATCATGCTGGGCGTCTACGTGGGCTACACCGAGGTCATCGACCCCGCCATCGTCTGGCAGACCATCGAGCACAAGCTCTCCTCCAAGCCCAAGCTCCTGCCCCTCAACAAGCAGGCCTTTGAGAAGGGCCTGGAGCTGGGCCGCGCCCAGAAGCAGTAAGGAGGAATTCGGCATGGTATTTCACAATTTTGACGAGCTGATCGCCCACGTGAAGGGCCAGCCCAGCCGCGCCCGCATGGCCGTGGCCGCGGCGGGCGACGCCCACACCATCGAGGCCGTCCTGCGCGCCCGGGCCGAGGGGATTGTGACCCCCATCCTGGTGGGCGACAAGGCGGTGATCGACCAGGTGCTGGCGGAGCTGGGCGAGCACATCCCCGCGGAGGACATCCACGACGAGCCCGATCTGGCGGAGGCCGCCCGCAAGGCGGTGGCCCTGGTGCGGGCGGGTGAGGCCGACTTCCTGATGAAGGGCAAGCTGGACACCTCCGTGCTGCTCAAGGCCGTGGTGAATAAGGAGACCGGCCTGGGCAAGGGCGGCGTCATGAGCCACTTCACCGCCTTTGAAATCCCCACCTATCACAAGCTGCTGATGCCGGTGGACGGCGGCATGGTGACCTATCCCACCCTGGAGCAGAAGAAGGCCATCATCGAGAACACCGTGGGCGCCCTGCGGGCTATGGGCTACGACTGCCCCAAGGTGGGCGTGCTGGCCTGCGTGGAGAAGCTCAACCCCAAGATGCCCGAGACCGTGGAGGGCGACGCCCTGAAGCAGATGAACCAGCGGGGCGAGCTCACCGGCTGCGTGGTGGAGGGCCCCATCTCCTACGACTGCGCCGTCAGCCGCGAGATCGCCGCCTTCAAGGGCTTTGAAAGCCCCTGCGCCGGCGACTGCGACGTGCTGGTGGCCCCCAACATCCACGCCGGCAACATCATGGGCAAGATGCTCACCGTCACCTGCAAGGCCAAGATGGCCGGCTTCATCGTGGGCGCCCGGTGCCCCATCGTCATGACCAGCCGCGGCTCCTCCGCCGAGGAGAAGTACCTGTCCATCGTCATCTCCGCCGCGGCCGCCCGGAATCAGTAAGGAGGAACCCCAATGGAGCGACTTTTGATTCTCAACCCCGGCTCTACGTCCACCAAGCTGGCCGTCTTTGACGGGGAGGAGCCCCTGTTCGTGGAGTCCATCACCCACTCCGCCGAGGAGCTCGCCCCCTTCGACTGCGTGGCCGACCAGTATGAATTCCGCCGCGAGCTGGTGCTGGACTGCCTGAAGCGGCACAGCGTCCCGCTGGACTCCCTCACCGCCATCGTCTCCCGGGGCGGCCTGCTGACCCCCATCGAGGCGGGGGCCTACGAGGTCAACGACGACATGGTGTGGCAGCTCAAGAACAAGCCCCAGAACGAGCACGCCTCCAACGTGGGCGCGATGATCGCCCGTTCCATCAGCCTCCAGCTTGGCATCCCCGCCTATATCTACGATGGGGTCACGGTGGACGAGCTGCTGCCCATTAACAAGCTCACCGGCCTGCCCTCCATGCGCCGCAAGGGCATGGGCCACAACCTGAACACCCGCGCCGCGGCCCTGCGCTACGCCCGGGAGAACGGCAGGGACTACAAGGACATCACCGTCATCGTGGCCCACTTGGGCGGCGGCATCTCCGTCAACCTGCACCACAACGGGAAGATTGAGGACTTCATCAACGACGAGGAGGGTCCCTTCTCCCCTGAGCGGGCCGGCGGCCTGCCCATGTTCGACGTGATCAAGGAGTGCTTCAGCGGCCGGTACGACTACAAGGGCATGATGAAGCTGGTGAAGAACCAGGGCGGCCTGATGGCCCACCTGGGCACCACCGACAGCCGCGCGGTGGAGCAGATGATCCAGAGCGGCGACGCCCACGCCAAGCTGGTCTACGACGCCATGATCCTCAACATCGCCAAGAACATCGCCAAGTGCGCCCCCAACGTGTGCGGCAAGGTGGACGCCATCCTCCTCACCGGCGGCATCGCTTACTCCCAGTATGTCACCAGCGAGATTGAGAAGCGGGTCTCCTTCCTGGCCCCCGTGGTGGTCTACCCCGGCGAGGACGAGATGCGCTCCCTGGCCCTGGGCGGCCTGCGGGTGCTCCGCGGGCAGGAAACGGCCAAAATTTTTCATAAATCAGAGTCCGCTAACGGATAGAATGATTCGGACTGCTTCAATAGTGGAGCCGGATGCCGTACCATCGGTATCCGGCTCCATTTTTCTAAGAATATCTCCTCCCATCTCTATCAGCCATCAGGCAGGGGACGCCGCGAAAGATCCGCTGGTTTTCAGCTTCCTTTCAGCTTCGTTCTGTATTATGATCAAAAAGACACGTGGGACAAACGCAGGAGGGACAGCGTTGAAAATTTTGATTATAGAGGACGAACAGCTACTGGCCGACTCCATCGCCGAGGTGCTGCGGCGGAAGGGCTTTGAGGCGGAGGCCGTCTATGACGGGGAGACCGGGGCGGAATACGCGGAGCTGGGCGTCTACGACCTGCTGATTCTGGACGTGATGATGCCCGGCCTGGACGGCTACACCGTGGCCCGGCAGGTACGCGCCAGGCATCTGGGCACCCCCATTCTGATGCTCACCGCCCGCTCCGGCCTGGAGGACCGCATCACCGGTCTGAACGCGGGGGCCGACTACTACCTCACCAAGCCTTTTGACACCCGGGAGCTGCTGGCCTGCGTCAACGCCCTGCTGCGCCGGCAGGGCGCCCAGGTCAATCAGCTCACCCTGGGCAATACATCTCTGGATCTGTCCACCGCCGCCCTCTCCTGCGGGGCGGACAGCATCCGGCTGTCCGCCAGGGAGTTCGACATCATGCGGCTGCTCCTCCAGGCGGGCGAGCGCAATTTGTCCAAGGCGGCCCTGCTGGAGCGGGTATGGGGGTACGACTCCGACGCGGTGGAAAACCATGTGGAGGTCTACGTCTGCTTTCTGCGGAAAAAGCTCGCCAGCATCGGCTCCAACATCCGCATCGAGTCCATCCGCCGGCTGGGCTACCACCTGGAGGTGAGCGGCGATGATTAAGCGGCTGCGCCTGAAGTTCATTGTCATCAACATGGGCATCGCCACCATCCTGCTCAGCGCCATACTGGGCCTGGTGTTCTACTTCACCAGCGCCAATCTGGAGACCGAGAGCATCCGTATGATGGAGCGCATCGCCAGCCAGCCCTTTCAAATGGACGCTCCGGGCGAGCTGGGGGAGGACGTGCGCCTGCCCTTCTTCACGCTGCAGCTCGGCCCCCACGGCGAGCTGCTGGACGCCAGCGGTGGCTACTACGACCTGTCCGACGACGCCTTTCTGGGCGGCCTGGCCCAGGCCGCTGCGGCCTCCCCCCGCCGCCTGGGGGTGCTGGAGGAGTATAACCTGCGCTATTACCGCTCCGACGCACCCATGAGCCGCTTCCTGGTGTTCGCGGACATCTCCAGTGAGCGGGCCACGCTGGACGGACTGCGCAGAACCTGCCTCCTGATCGGCGGTCTGAGCTTCCTGGCCTTCCTATGGGTCAGCGTTTTGCTCTCCAAGTGGGCGGTGCGCCCGGTGGAGCGGGCCTGGCAGCAGCAGCGGCAGTTCGTCGCGGCCGCCTCCCACGAGTTGAAAACCCCGCTGACCGTCATCATGACCAACGCGGAGCTGCTCCAGGACGAGGCGGACGAGGCCAGGCGGAGCACTTTTTCCAGCAGCATCCTCACCATGTCCCGGCAGATGCGCGCCCTGATCGAGCAGATGCTGGAGCTGGCCCGCACGGACAGCGCCGAATCCCACCTCGTGCTCCGGCCGGTGGATCTCAGCGGTCTGACCGCCCGGAGCCTCCTGCCCTTTGAGCCGCTGTTCTTTGAGCAGGGCCTCACCCTGATCTCCCAGGTGGACGAGGGGATCACCGTCAGCGGCGATGAGGAAGCGCTGCGGCGGGTGCTGGAGATTCTGCTGGACAACGCACAAAAGTACTCCAGCCCCGGCGGCGAGACCCAGGTAACTCTCCACCGGAGGGGGCGGAATCACTGTGCGCTGACGGTGGCCAACCAGGGGGAACCGATCCCGCCGGAGGCCCGCCGCCAGATCTTCCAGCGCTTTTACCGCGCTGATCCGGCCCGGAGCCGGAATGGCAGCTTCGGCCTGGGGCTGTCCATTGCCGAGGGCATTGTGGCCCAGCACCACGGAACCATTGACGTAACGTGTGCCGGAGGCTTTAACCGCTTCCGGGCGGAGCTGCCCTGCCAACAGGAGTAGCGGCGCCGGAGTAAGCCGCGTCCGGAAATCAGAGAATGAAATCAGAGATACAGGAGGCATGTGTATGAAATTTGCATTTTTGATCCTGGGGGACTTTTGCCCGGAGACCGACCGGGCGGCCATACACGGCGGAGCGGCGCAGATGCGCGGCGTCTCCACCCTGGAGGACGCCTGTGCGGCCGCGCGGGAGCTGCTGGAGCAGGGCGTCGGCTGCATCGAGCTGTGCGGCGCCTTCGGCCCGGACGGCGCGCGGAGGATCATCGAGGCCACCGGAAACCGGATCCCGGTGGGATATGTCACCCACCTGCCGGAGCAGGAGGCCGTCTACCGCGCCGCTTTCCCCAATGACTGACCGGAGCGGCGCTCCGAACGACCGCGCGAGGGTGCGGCCCTGCTGGGCCGCACCCCCTTTTTGTCCTCCGGGGAACCGGGCTTTCAGCGTCGTTTCAGCATTCCTCTTTATAATGACCTCAGGTGCCATGCACTCAAATGGAATCGAGGAGGTCAACCATGATCACAGTGGAACACCTGACAAAGTGTTATGGAGATTTCCTGGCGGTGGACGATCTCTCCTTTGAAATCGAGGAGGGGCATGTCTACGGCTTCCTGGGGCCAAACGGCGCAGGAAAGTCCACCACCATGAACATCATAACTGGCTGCCTGTCCGCCACAAGCGGGCGTGTGCGCATCGACGGGCACGACATTTTCGAGGAGCCCGGCGCGGCCAAGCGGCTCATCGGCTACCTGCCGGAGCAGCCACCCCTTTATCTGAACGAGACCCCGGTGGAATACCTGCGGTTCGTGGGCGAGGCCAAGGGGCTGCGGGGCGGGGCGCTGGAACGCCAGATCGCGGAGGTGGTGGAACAGACCAGGCTCACCGGCGTGCGCCACCGCTGCATCTCCGCGCTCTCCAAGGGCTACCGCCAGCGGGTAGGCATTGCCCAGGCGCTGCTGGGCAGCCCCAGAGTCATCATTCTGGATGAGCCCACGGTGGGGCTGGACCCCCTCCAGATCATTGAGATCCGGGAGCTCATCCGGCAGCTGGGCCAGACCCATACGGTTCTGTTCAGCTCCCACATCCTGTCCGAGGTGCAGACCATCTGCGATCAGATCCTCATGATCGCCCACGGGAAGCTGGCGGCCTTCGGCGCGCCCGACGAGCTGGAGAGCCGCCTGCTCACCCCCAACGAGATCACCCTGACCGCCGAGGGGACGGAGGAGCAGGTGCGCGCCCTTCTGGACGGCATCGGCGCCATCACCGGCCGGTCCATCACGGCGGAGGAGGGCGGTCTCGTCACCGCGCGCCTCAAAACCGGACGGGAGGCAAGCCTCCACGACGTCTCCCGCGCCCTCTTCTTCGCCTTTGCCGGGGCGGGGGTTCCCCTGCTGGAGATGGCGCTGAAGAAGGCCAATCTGGAGGATATCTTCATCGAGCTGACGGAACAGAGCGCGGAGGCCCCGGCCGCCGCGGAGGGAGAGGAGGAGCAGGCATGACCGCTGTATTCAAGCATGAGCTGAGAAGCTATTTTCACTCCCTGACCGCCTATGTGTTCGGCGCGTTCCTGCTGGCCTTCATCGGCATCGGCGCCATGCTCTACAACCTCCAGGCCGCGGTCAGCAACTTCGAGTACGTTCTCAGCTTCGCCAGCCTAGTCTTTGTGGTCATCGTACCCGTGCTGACCATGCGGGTGCTGGCGGAGGAGCGCAGGCAGAAGACCGACCAGCTGCTCTACTCCCTGCCCATCACCACCGTGCAGATCATCGCCGGGAAATATCTGGCCCTGCTGGTGCTGTACCTGATCCCCCTGGCCATCATCGCGGTCTATCCGCTGATCTTCGCCCAGTTCGGCGACGTCTATCTGCTTACCTCCTACGGCTCCATCCTGGCCTTTTTCCTGCTGGGCGCGGCCCTGATCGCCGTGGGGGTCTTTCTCTCCTCGCTGACCGACAACCAGGGGCTGGCCGCCGGCCTGGGCATCGCGGTCATTCTGCTGAACTACTACAGCGTCAGCCTCTCCGAGTATGTCTCCTCCACCCCGGTGGGGGCGCTGGCCGCCCTGCTGGTGCTCATTCTGGCGGTGGGTGCCGTGGTGCGCTATCTGACCCGAAACAGCAACCTGGCCTACGGCGTCTGTCTGGTGCTGCTGGCCGCGGTGGCGGCCCTGTACTTCGTGGACAGCACCGCCTTCGAGGGCCTGCTGCCCTCGGTCATGTCCGCCCTCTCCCTCTTTGAGCGGTTTTACACCTTTGTCAACGGCGTGTTCGACCTGACGGCCGTGTTCTACTACCTGACGGTGGCCGCCCTCTTCCTGTTCCTCTCGGTGCAGTCTTTGGAGAAAAGGAGGTACAACTGATGAAGAAGCGGCCGAATGCAACACCCTCCGGCCCGGCGGGGCACAGCCGCCAGGCCTTTCAGGGCGGAACCTACTCTCTGATGCTGACGGCGGCGGTGCTGGCGCTGCTCATCGTCCTCAACCTTCTGGTGAGCGCCCTGCCCACCAACCTGACCCAGTATGACATCAGCGCCTCCAAGCTCTACTCCGTCACCAGCAACACCAAGGTGGTGGTCAACGCGCTGGAGCAGGACGTGACCATCTACTGGATCGTGCAGTCCGGCGAGGAGGACGCGGTGATTGAAAACCTCTTGGGCAAATACGAGAGCCTGTCCGACCACATTACCGTGGTCAAGAAAAACCCCGACGTCTACCCCACCTTCGCCGAGCAGTACACCGACGAGACGGTGAAAAACAACAGCCTGGTGGTGGAGTGCGGGGAGCGCAGCCGGTTTATCTCCTACGACGATATCTATCTGTCCGAGCCGGACATGTACACCTACTCCTACAACACCTCCTTTGACGGCGAGGGCGCCATCACCTCGGCCATCGACTATGTGGTCAACGCCGAGCAGCCCCAGCTCTACCGGCTGGAGGGCCACGGCGAGAGCGAGCTGCCCTCCACCTTCCAGGATCAGCTGGAGAAGGCGAACATGGAGCTGCACGACCTCTCCCTGCTGACCGTGGACGCCATTCCAGAGGACGCCGCCTGCCTCCTCATCTACGCCCCCACCAGCGACATCTCCGGGGAGGAGCGGGATATGCTCGCCGACTATGTGACCGGCGGCGGCAAGCTGCTGGTCATGGCCGGCCCGGTGGATGGCGCCTCCCTGGACAACCTCTACAGCCTCCTGTCCAAGTACGGCGTGACGGCCAACGAGGGGATTGTGATCGAGTCCGACCGGGAGCACTACGCCTTCCAGGCGCCCTTCGCCCTCCTGCCTGACCTGGCCTCCAGCGCCATCACCGACTCCCTGATCGACGAGCGCTACTTCCCCATCCTGCCCCTCTCTCTGGGCCTCACCGTGGGGGAGGACACCAACGGCGCCACAGTCACCCCCCTGCTCACCACCTCGGACGCCTCCTACAGCAAGCTGGCCGGCTACGAGCTGGACACCTACGACAAGGAGGAGGGGGATCTGGACGGCCCCTTCACCCTGGCGGTCTCCGTGGAGGCCGGCAGCGGCCAGATGGTGTGGTTCTCCTCCTCCGCCTTCCTGGACGACAAGTATAACGCCCTTTCGTCGGGGGCCAACGTGAACCTGGGGATGAACGCCCTGTCCTCCCTGGTGGGGGAGAGCGAGGCCATGGCCATCCGCAGCAAGTCCCTGAACTACAACTACCTGACCATCAGCGAGTCCACCTCCTCCCTGCTGAAGGTGCTCATGATCGGCATCGTACCCCTGGCCTACCTGGGCGTCGGCATCGCCGTGGTCGTAAAGAGAAGGAGGATGCAGAATGAAGCGGTATAAGCGGCTCTATGTGGTGCTGGCGGTGCTTCTGGCGGCCTGTATCGCCACCTTTGCCCTCAGCCGGTACAAGGCCCAAAAGGAGCAGATCCAGACCAGCGGGGAGACCATCCTCTCCATCTCCGCCGACGAGGTGGAGAGCCTCTCCTGGGACTACGACGGGCAGACCCTGTCCTTCCACCGGGACGGAGCCTGGAGCTACGACGACGACGCGGCCTTCCCGGTGGACGCCGAGCAGATGAACCTACTTCTGGAACCCTTCGCGGCCTTCGGCGCCGCCTTCATCATCGAAGATGTGGACGATCTGGGGCAGTACGGCCTGGATAACCCGGTGTGCACCATCCGCATCACCGCCGGCGGGGAGACTCATACAATCCAACTGGGGGACTACAGCAAGATGGACGCCCAGCGGTATGTCTCCATTGGGGACGGAAACGTGTACCTGGCGGCCCACGACCCCCTGGACGAGTTTGACGTGACCCTGGACGAGCTGATCGACCAGGACGACATCCCCGCCTTCGGCCAGGTGTCGGAGCTGCGCTTCTCCGGCGCGGAGAACTACGCCGTCTCCTACCAGGAGGACGGCGGCAACACCTACCGGGAGGACGATGTGTACTTCACCGAGCGGGACGGGGCGCAGGTCCCGCTGGATCCCGACCGGGTGGAGGACTATCTCCAGGCCATCCAGTCCCTGTCGCTGACGGACTGCGTGACCTACAGCGCCAACGACGACGATCTCCAGTCCTGCGGCCTGGACAGCCCCGAGCTGACCATCGAGGTCGCCTACGACGGAGAGGACGGGGCCTCCGGCACCTTTACGCTGAACGTCAGCCGCGATCCGGATGAGCGGGCGGCGGAGGCCCCCGCCGACGGGGAGAGCGAGGAGGAGATCACCGCCTACGCCCGGGTGGGCCAGTCCAAGCTGCTCTATCAGATTACCGGCGCGGAGTACGAGGCGCTGATGGCCGCCTCCTATGACGCTCTCCGGCACCAGGAGGTACTGCCCGCCGCGCTGGAGGATATCAGCCAGGTGGACGTGACCCTGGAGGGCGAGACCTGCACCCTCACCGCGGCGGACGGCGCGGACGGGCCCGCCTTCGCCTATCAGGGCGAGACGCTGGAGAGCACCGATTTCCAGAGCGCCCTCCAGGCCCTGACCGCCGTGTCCTTCACCGATGAGGCCCCCACGGGCAAGGAGGAGATCACCCTGACCCTCCATCTGGAGGGGGAGGGCTCCCCCTCCGTCCAGATCGCCCTCTACCGCTTTGACGGGGAGAACTGCCTAGCCACGTTGGATGGCAAACCGCTGTGTCTGGTGGATCGGAGCGCGGCGGTGGCGCTCATTGAGGCGGTTCACGCCATTGTGCTCAACTGAACGCCATACGGAAAAGAGGCCCCGGAATCACTTGGGATTCCGGGGCCTCTCAGCTTCTTGTCAAATTCTTGTCAAACGAATTGTCTGCTCCGGCGCGGACGGTCCGGGCCGGTGGGCTGTCCCCGCAGCTTACGCTCCGGTCCCGCCCGCCACGGCCAGCGCCGCGGCCTTGATGGTGGCCACCGCCGCGGCAATGCCCATATGACTGCTGACGCACAGGTCATATTCCCGGCTCTGGCCCCATTTCCCGGTGGCAAAGTAGTTGTAGTAGGAGGCGCGGGCCCTGTCCTGGCGGAGCACATAGGCCTCCAGGTTGGGCTCCTGGACGCCGTACTCCTCTCGGGCCCGGCGCACCCGCTCGTCCAGCGGAGCGTGCACAAAGACGCTCAGCCGCCTGGGGTCGTCCCGCAGAATGTAGTCGGCGCACCGGCCCACGATGACGCAGGACTCCCTGGACGCGGCCTCCTTGATGACCTTGGCCTGGGCAATGAACACCTGGTCGGGCACCGACGGAGTCTGTACCGCGGTGTAGAGGTCGTACAGGAAGCTGTTGGTGGGACGTTGATGCTCGGAATCCCGGATGAAATTCTCCGAGAATCCGGTCTTCCTGGCCACCGCCGTGATGAGCTCCTTGTCGTAGAAGGTGATACCCAGCTCCTCCGACAGCTGCTTGGCGATGAGCCGCCCGCCGGAACCGTACTCCCGGCCGATGGTGATGACAACGTGCTTCATAAGGACACCTCCTATCCTGATTTTATTATAATACAAACCCGCCGGTTCGTCAAAGCGGATTTTCTCAACCCCAGCCGAATGTCCCGCCGGCAGAGTACTTGGAGGGCAGTACGGTGTCGATGGCGATTTTGTCCACGTCCCCGTTCTCCCACAGGCGGAGCAGATCGTCAGCCTCGGCGTACACCAGCGCGCCGGTCACCTCCACGCCGTTGGCCTCCACATAGGCGGCGGCCTCCGCGAAATAGCTCTGATAGTAGTCCGCCCAGACCTCGCCCCCCAGCAGGGCCTCTATTGCCTGAGGCCGGTCGTTCACATAGGCCAACAGGCTGCGGAACCGCTGTTCATAGGCCACGCCCACGGCCCGCTCCAGACTGGCCTGGGCCCAGTTAAACATGGGATAGTCCTCCCAGTCGGGACTGAAGCCGCTGCCCCGCGCATCCAGCATGGGGAATCCCAGCATGCTCTCCTCCCCCGTACGGACGCCCGCCCACAGAAAGCGGATACCGCTGTACTCCTGCTGCTCCTCCAGCCAGTACAGCTTTACGGGGTTCAGATGCTCCGGAAAATGCACCCACGCCGCCACATAGGAGGTGCCGGGCAGCTCGCGCAGGTAGTCCGGGGTGTGGCGGCTGAATTCCAGTTTATCACTGACGCGCCCGCTCTCCGCCGACTCCATAATCTCCAGAATGCTCCGCCCCGGACTGGAGTGCGCCAAGAATCCATCTGCATGGGGGCCCAGCTCGCCGCTCCGCTGGCTCGTCTCCCCGGTGAGCCACGCCTCCGTCTCCACCGTGAGGGTGTAGCGCCCGAACCCCTCCGGCTGCGCCGAGGCGGCTGTCACCGTCGTCCCCGGGGCGATCAGGCTGTAAAGGGCAGTAAGATCCACCGCCACGTCCTGACTCTCCACGCGCAGATGGCGCTCCACCTCCTCCGGCGGCAGGTCTCCGATTCTGATCACCTCCACGCCGTTCTCCTTTACAAGAGAGGCCGGCGCGCGATCTTCCATTCCGCCCACCGTGTAGGCGTTTGGCTGATAGTACAGGGACGACACCAGGGGGCTGACCACGAAGCGCACCCCCAGCAGGACGGCCAGCACGATGCAGGCCGCCCACACCGCCGTCCGCCGCAGGCGGCGGTTTACCTTCTTCTGAATATGCCGTACCTCTCCGGCGGGGGCCTGCGTCTCCGCCGCCCCCAGCGCGTCCTCCACCTGCTCGGCCAGGTAGTCGGCAATGGCCTCGCTCTTCTCCAGCTCGGCCTCCACCATGGCCCGCTCCTCCTCGCTGGCCTGCCCGGCCCGGTATTTGTCCAGCAGTTCCCGAAATGTCATATCTGTCCCTCCAATCTGCTCTTCAGCTTCTTCCGCGCCCGGCACAGCAGGGTGCGGGCCGCTCCGGGGGTGAGTCCCATGGCCTCCCCCGCCTCCTTCAGGGAGAGCCCTCCGTAGTAGTGGAGGGTGACGATCTCCCGATCCACCGGGGAGAGGGCCTGCACCGCCCGGTAGACGGCCCGGCGCCGCTCCTCCTGGAGCAACTCCTCCAGCACGTCTCCCTCCGCCGCCAGCTCTGGGCCGGGCGGCTCCGGGGCCAGGCGGCGGCTGCGCCGCACCTGATCCAGCCACAGGTTGCGGCACACCTTATACAGCCAGCTCCGCCACCCGGCGTCCGCCCCGTCCAGGGCCAGCAGGGCGCGGCAAAAGGCCTCCGCGGTCAGATCCTGGGCCTGGGCCTCGTTCTGGCACAGGGAATAGGCGTAGAGATACAGCTCTCCGGCATAGCGCCGGTACAGCTCCTCCAGCGTGCGCGGCTCCACTCCGCTCCCCCCTTTCTGTCTATTCAACGTCTCAGCCGAAAAAAGGTTACACTTTCTCCGGCATCTTGCATCACTCAATTCATTTTTTGCAAAACAGCCCAATTTTCCGGTGGCTTTCCCGTCATTTTTGCAATTTTATTTTTTTCTCTTGCATTTTTAGAGAAAACAGATTATAATAGCTCCATCGTGGAAGCGCGGGGCCTCTCCCCCGCGTTCATCGCTCAAATTCGGCCGCCTGCCGGGCAGGCGCCACGCAAAGGGGTTTGGCAATATGGCATTTACCTTTACCAATTCGTATCTCCAGGGTGTCTATGAAGATGTCTGCAAAAAGAATGCCCACGAGCCGGAGTTCCTCCAGGCCGTCGGCGAGGTGCTGGAGTCCCTCCAGCCCGTGGTGGAGCAGAACCAGCGGCTGGCCAAGTCCGGCGTCATTGACCGGATTGTGGAGCCGGAGCGCAGCCTGCTGTTCCGCATCTCCTGGGTGGACGACCACGGCCAGGTACAGGTCAACCGGGGCTACCGGGTGCAGTTCTCCACCGCCATCGGCCCCTCCAAGGGCGGCCTGCGGTTCCACCCCTCCGTCAACCTGTCCATCATCAAATTCCTGGGCTTCGAGCAGGTGTTCAAGAACTCCCTGACCGGCCTGCCCATGGGCGGCGGCAAGGGCGGCGCGGACTTCGACCCCAAGGGCAAGAGCGACAACGAGGTTATGCGCTTCTGCCAGTCCTTTATGACCGAGCTGCAGCGCCACATCGGCCCCGACACCGATGTGCCCGCCGGTGATATCGGCGTGGGAGCCCGCGAGATTGGCTACCTGTTCGGCCAGTACAAGCGCATCCGCAACGAATTCAACGGCGTGCTCACCGGCAAGGGCCTGAGCTACGGCGGCTCCCTGGCCCGCACCGAGGCCACCGGCTACGGCCTGTGCTACTTCGCCGACGAGATGCTCAAGGCCGCCGGAAAGTCCTTCCAGGGCCAGAGCGTGGTGATCTCCGGCTCCGGCAACGTGGCCATCTACGCCAACCAGAAGGCCACCGAGCTGGGCGGCAAGGTCATCGCCATGAGCGATTCCAACGGCTATATTGTAGACGAAAACGGCATTGACTACAAGGTGATCCAGGAGATCAAGGAGGTCAAGCGCGCCCGCATCAAGACCTATCTGGACTATGTACCCACTGCCAAGTATTTCGAGGGCTGCCAGGGCATCTGGACGGTACCCTGCGGCATCGCCCTCCCCTGCGCCACCCAGAACGAGCTGCCCCTGGAGGGGGCCAAGGCCCTGGTGGAGCACGGCTGCTTCGCCGTGGCCGAGGGCGCCAACATGCCCTCCACCCCCGAGGCGGTGGCCTGGTTCCAGGAGCACGGCGTCCTCTTCGCCCCCGCCAAGGCGTCCAACGCCGGCGGCGTGGCCACCTCCGGTCTGGAGATGAGCCAGAACTCCGAGCGTCTGAGCTGGAGCTTCGAAGAGGTCGATGCAAAGCTGAAGGGCATCATGGAGGGCATCTTCCACGCTTCCTACGATGCATCCGTGGCCGCCGGCTCCGAGGGTAACCTGATGGTCGGTGCAAACTGCGCCGGCTTCCTGAAGGTCGCTACCGCCATGATGGCTCAGGGCATCACCTACTAAGCTTTTCCTGATCTGCAAGGGCCGCATCCGCGAGGGTGCGGCTTTTTTTGGTTTGCCCCGCCTGCCTGCATAACCGTCTGCCGCCCCGCTCATACTCCTTTTATCAAACGAAAAGAGGTTTTTGCATGGACGAGCAAATGTTTTGTTATCAATGTGAGCAGGCAGCCCACGGCGTCGGCTGCACGGGCAGAGCGGGCGTCTGCGGCAAATCAGCCGAGACAGCCGACGCGCAGGACAGGCTGACCGGTGCTCTCATCGGTTTCGCCACCCTGCTGCTGGACATCGGCAAGCCCATCCAGCCGCCGCAGGCACTGTTGTTGCTGGAAGGGTTGTTCACCACCATCACCAACGTCAACTTCGACCCCGAGACGGTGGCCCAGCTCACCGACAAGGTGTGGAAGGCAAAACAGGAGGCGTTTGCTTCCGCCTGCCCCGCTCCTTCGCCGGTGGGTGACTACGACATGGAAAAGCTGTGGCAGGAGCCGGACCCGGACGTCAAGAGCCTGAAGTCCTTCGTGCTGTTCGGCCTGCGGGGCATGGCGGCCTACTCTTACCACGCCCGGGTGCTGGATTACACCGACGGCGAGATCGATCTGTTTTTCTGCACGGCGCTGCGGGCCATCGCACAGGAGCGGGACAAGGACAAGCTCTTCCAGCTGGTGGAGGACACCGGGCGGATGGCCTACCGGGTCATGGCTGAGCTGGACAAGGCCAACACCGGCGCGTTTGGCGACCCGGAGCCGGTGGAGGTGTCCCTGACCATCGAGAAAGGGCCTTTCATCGTCATCTCCGGCCACGACCTCTACGACGCCAAGTGCCTGTTGGAGCAGACCGAGGGCAAGGGCATCAATGTCTACACCCACTCCGAGATGCTGCCTGCCCACGGCTACCCGGAGCTGAAAAAGCGCTTTCCTCATCTGAAAGGCAACTTTGGCACCGCATGGCAGAACCAGCAGCGGGAGTTTGAGGACATCCCTGCACCGGTGCTCTTCACCACCAACTGCATCATGCCCCTCCGGCCCAGCTATGCCGACCGGGTATTCACCACCTCTGTCGTCTCCTATCCCGGCGTCACCCACATCGGAGAGGACCGGGATTTTTCGCCGGTCATCGCCAAGGCGCTTGAGCTGGGCGGCTACCCGGAGGACACCCTCATCCCGGGCATGAACGGCGGCAGTGTGGTCACTACCGGCTTTGCCCACCATGCCGTACTGAGCCATGCAGAGGAGATCGTCCAAGCCGTCCACGAGGGTGCCATCCGGCACTTTTTCCTCATCGGCGGCTGCGACGGCACCCGCCCCTCCCGCCGGTGCCCATATTCCATTCCGGGATCAGCACACCGGCCAGCGGATAGTTGTCGG
>OGXF01001538.1_pt1 | contig 16104 bp, 25 predicted proteins | sample 1576191 | NCBI WGS metagenome assembly OGXF01 (sample SAMEA3541545, study PRJEB24748) | human gut metagenome | biome: human gut; feature: human-associated habitat; material: faeces | place: China | collected 2012
GGCTGCCACATAATAGCATCCTGGCCGTATCCAAACCAAATGCCTGCACAAATACCTCAGACACGAACATGGCGCACCAAGGCTGCCCCTGGTAGTTGCCGCCGGTATGGGCCTTGTAATCCCTGGCAAAACAGGTATAGTTGTTACTGCCTGCGTTGGCCGTAAAATCATCCAGATTGGAATTGCTTCGTTTCTCCAGATAGCCGACCCACTTGGCAGCCTGGTCGATTAACTTCTTTACTGTATTTTCCATATACTTTTCTCCTCTTAAAATGTATGTGCCCCCATCATTACACATACAAAAACATTTGTTTCCATTGACAAATATTATTATATGTGTTATTATATGATTGTCAGGAGGTACAATATGAAAAGCTATTCTTCAAGAGAGGTCTTGAAAATGCTGAAAGCCGATGGATGGTATGAAGTGAATGTAGTGGGCAGCCACCATCAATTCAAACATCCAACTAAAAAAGGGCGTGTTACTTTAAAACATCCTGACAAAGACATCCCTCGGAAGACGCTTGATAGTATTGAAAGACAGTCCGGGCTACTATTTCGGTAGCCCCGGACACTCCCTTCTGATAATAATTGGAGGTATTGCCATGAAAAAAGTAGAACGCTATTTCTACCCCGCAATTTTCACTTATGAACCAGATCAGGAAATCGCTGTTACTTTTCCTGATTTAGATTGCGCAACAAGCGGCATAAATGAAGATGATGCTCTTCTCTCTGCTCGAGAATTACTTGGCTGCGTTTTAAACGGTTTAGAAGAAGATGATAAGGAAATCCCTTCTCCTACTCCCCTACCGAAAGTAGAACTTGCACCAAATGAAAGAGTGGTACTGATTGATGTTTATATGCCATCTGTTCGTATGGCTCAAATGAACCGTTCTGTCAACCGAACTGTCACGCTTCCTGCATGGCTAAATGCTGTTGCTTTGGAACACAATGTAAACTTCTCGCAGGTATTACAGGAAGCATTGAAATCACAGCTTCATGTTTAATTTATGTATGCCCCCGGATTTTTCTCCAGGGGCATTTTTATGCTACATATGTTGCGACGTCGCAAAATTATTTACTCTGCGAACACCCAATCTTCTGCCAGCATATCCGCCTGACTGGCAAGCCATCCCATCTGTATGCCGCTTGTGCCAACAAATGTAATGGCTTTATTTCCAATAGCATCATGCTCACAATTTACAACATCTCCTGCCGCATTCTTGTAGCTGATATTGGATGCCAATTCAATATATTGATTTTTTCCGTTCCATCCCTGCCGCTTAACCCTCATGCCTCGCTTCATCATTTTAATGGCTGTTCCAAAATCGAAGGCAGCCACACCACCCAACACAGGAGTGTTTTCCTCTGTTGCAAAGATCCATTCGTCAGACAGGATATTCTTCAGAGTATATTCAACCCTCTGCGTTTCCCGAATATCAAACACATCACCGGGCTTGTCTGCATCCTGCAGGCGGCAATGCATCATAATGGTTTCTTTTTCTGCGTCCCAACACCAATATCCTCCCCATGACGGCAGCTTAACCTTTGCGCCGGATTTCATTTTTTCAAAAGCTTCTGAAAATTTCATAGTTCAATTCCTTCCTTTTTATAAAAATACCCGGCATCACCCGGCCGGGCGCGGGAGATGTTGGATCACCTCCTTACCGGGCTGCTGCCTCCGGGATGCCTGCGATGGATGTCGCTACAGACAGAATGCCAGACAGTACAGTTGCACTGCCTACCATCTGCCAGTTGACATCCCCCATCACAGCCGCTGTTCCAATTGTGGCCACAAACGTCTGTGCCATGGTTTTGACTGCCCGGATTCCTGCTGCCTTAATCCATGCCACAGTGTCCACGTCCGGACGAAATACGCAATTCTTTAGCATATTCATTCCTCTCTTTCTGCCGGTTCTTCCGGCATTTCTAACAATGTATCTTTTAATTTTGTTGCTACATCATTACCGCCCAACGTGTGGTATGCATCATACATCCGCTTTACATTCTCTTTGCCATATATCGGGCAGTATTGCTTGTCCTGGTAATGGTTATAGGCCTGTATGATGCGGTCGCGAAGAAGCGCCTGCATTCCCTCGTGCAGGGCTGTATTTCTTTCTACTTCGGATTTTTGTCTTTTGGTAAGCTGACGATAGCCCCAACCCAAAAGGGCGGATATGGCTAAAAATAGCCACTCCACCCAGTGTAAAAAAATGTACTGTACAATGTCTGTCAGCATTACAGTACCTCCTGTCAATTTTTAATCATTAATCGTGGTCACAATCCTTATGTCCAGGACCGCCCTCCTTATGTCCAGACTGGACAATATGGGGCTTTCCGGGAGTTGCAGGCTTGGTGTACTCATGTCCCTCGCCAGTGCTTAACGCCTGGTTTTTCAGCGGCTCGCTGTCTTTTCCAACTGCGGGGCCTGCGTTTACGTGTGGGGTAATAGATTTGTGTTTGATGCTCATAGTTTGTCCTTTCTGCCGCGTAACGGGGCGGCGCCGTGATATATTAATAATGTAGTTACTCTAATCTGATACGGATTATCTGCGCGTCTGATGCGCCATATAATCCCAACCGGATATACTGGCTACCTTGCAGCGACGATATGTCGAATACCAGTGATTTGCCGTTAATGGATGTGGGCACCGACTTGACTGCAGTAGGTTTAACCGATGAACCCACACACAATCTCTGCATGCGGATATGATTTGAAGTTGTTACAAACACACCGCTTCGCGCATCCTCAACTATCAACTTACTGTAAGCAGATAAATTTACAGGATTTGTGAAATGCAAATAATAAGTATATACTGCCGGAAATGCAATACAGTCCGATCGAAATTCCATGTTGGAATTTTCTAAATTCATGGGGTTGTTATAGATTCCACGATAGTACAGGTCGTTTTCATTGGCTACGTATCCCTCAAATGTACCCACCACCCCGCACAGTGTTACTCCTTTTTTTACCTTGTCGGCGGTGATGCCAAGAGCTTTTGCCACCTCAGCAAGTGTCTGGTATACCCAGCTGTTACCTGTTCCATCTGGGAGGTAATACCCTTCTGGAATGTAAAAATATAACCCCTGAGAATTCACACCATTACTCAGTGCTTTTGTAGCTGCATTTTTTTGGTTTGGAATGGGCTCAATAATCACATTGCCAGTCATATATTGATTGGCTGTCCAAAGAGTATGTCTTGACAGTTTGGGTACTACTTTCTGCTCACCAAGTGTTGATATGTCCTGGTCAACATAACCATTTCCGTTATGGTATCCCTCTGGAATCATCACTTTTCCATTAATCCCCAGCCTGGATGTCCATGCTCCTCGTTGGGTCACTGTAGGGCCGTAAACCTCCCCGGATCCATCATGATACCCTTCCGGGACAGTAACGCGGTCATTCATCCCAACTGCAGCTCCCCAGTTTTCACGATCGACCATCGTTCCCTCTTCGATGTCTCCTTCGCTGTTCATAAACGTGTAAGGACTTTTTACGTATTCGGCGGAAGCTGTAATTTCATCTAGATTTCCACCACCACCTCCAGAAACAGGAAACAAAATATCACTCATGTACTACTCACCCCCACAAGTTTCATTTTAAAATCAGACGTTGGTTTCTTTTTGGGGCAATAAAAAATAGCCTGCCCGTTTTGCGCTATGCCAAATTTAACCATGGACGCCATTTTTTCCCAGGTATCAATGGATGATAATGGTGTGCTGGATGTAACTGCAGACATCACACGAATAATATCCGTTGATTTCAGCCCAGGGACGGATACTGTCTGACTATAAGGAGCCGAGGAACCTACCCAGCGAGACGCATATAGGGTAATTTCCACTACTCGGTCCGCTTTGGCTGCCGCAGTCTCAACCGATTTCATATTTTTATCAATCTTGTCCATGTTACTGTTAATCACACTGATATCAACAAGGTCTGTTGGATCTGGTTTTGCCAGATTGTAACTTCCGGTATATTTCACGTTTTCACCTCCCTGATAGATTGCCAGGTATACTCAGATGCTCTCTGCCATGTCATCTCTGTTACATCCTGCCATGTATTGTAGATATACTCATATATCGCTTCCAGATGAGCTGGCTTAACATCCTCAATAGCCGCTTTTAATCCCGCCATATTTTCCGGGATACCAAGCTGCCCCACGAAGCGGATATAAAATCTGCTGTTAGCATTATCCTCAATTACCTCCACCTCAGCACCAGAAAACTTTTCTGCTACATCCTTGATCATCTGCTTTGTTGTAGTTCCGGTTCCGGACAACTTCGCCAAAATCTGCTCCTGGCGGGAAGTATCACTTAGGGAACCGTCTGTCTTAATACCAAGGATTGTCTCCCATCTGGAAAGCAGTGTTGTAGCCAGCTGAGGAAAGCACTGATTGACTGTCACTTTAAGCTCTGTATCCAGCTTATCCGTCTCCCCTGATAACACACTCTGCAATGTGGTCATCGTTTCATTGTCCTGGTAATAATCTGGCAGTAATTTAATCAGTTCCAACCATGCTCACCTCCGATAACGATACAGTCCCCTTAACCGGGATTTGCTTGGATCCAACTGTTACATTCCCGTTTTTGCCGTTAATCAGCAGCGTGTCAAAATCCTCCACACCAGGGATGTCCAGCAACAAATTTCCGATTTTTGCATAGCTTACACGGTAATTTTCAAAAATCATGTCCTTTAAAAACTCATCCAGCGCTGCCTCAAAGTCCTGCTTTATCTCTGACGCTGCACGGCTTTTATCTAACAGAATATTGGCCGTCACATTGATTGTAAGAGCCTGTGGCGATTGCACTGTTACCGTGGCCCCAATAGGGCGTACTGTATCGATATAGGACTGCACTTTTGGCACAATCCCGCTGGATATCGCTTTTTTATCATCCACAACCAGAACTGTCACGGTTCCGGGACCGCCATCAAGCGGCATTGCCTTGGCTGCCCCGGTCCCTGGCACCTCCAGAGCCCACTGGATGTAATGATTTGCATTTCCGGATGTGACCGGAAGCTGTGCCTTAACGTAAAACCGCTGCCTTAATGCCTCATCGCTCTCCGTGTCTGTTCCTGGCGTGATAATATCAGTCAGGTTTGCTGTAATCCCTACAATGCCATTTGTAATAGGCTGTAACTGGCCGGAATACTGGTTTCCTTTATCCCCCGCCGTTGTACAGGTTGCGAGGTAGACATTTGTGCTGTCCATCCGGTCAATCCGATACACCAGCTCATTTATCCCCCACAAACTCCCTATTGGGACTGATGCAGACGTCTCTACCTTACGCGCTGCTGCCGTTGCAGGTTTGCGGATAATGCCCCACCCTCCAACTGCTCTGTCCAGATATTCCCCAACAGCTGTATCTGGAAGAACCAGGTCGAGAAAATTCTCCAGATGAAATCCCATCTGGGTAAGAAAATAAGCGCATGGAGCAATCGCATCAAAAATCACACTGCCCTCGCGCTTATCTACATCATTTTTAACTCTGTCAAGAAGAGCCTGCACCAGCTCCTCATACGTCATTTTTGTCATATCTTGCCCTCCGTTGTCACTCTGATATCTCCGTAAATGCTGGAGACGTTAAAAGAGCAATGACAGGAATCTCCGGAAAAAGAAAACTCAAAACCATCTACAGACCGAATCCGGTCGTCGCGCATAAGCAACTCCTCCACCATCCGGCGAAGCTCTGCCCGGACATAAGAACGATCCTCTCCTATCAGTTGTTTCCATGCAATCCCATACTGAAAACTATAGATTGGGTATTCATATTGCTCTGTCGATAGAGCTTTATAAATACTCTGCTTCAGAGCCTCCATACCGTCTACAAAGCCCGCAATCTGCGTATCTGACATTTTATACGTCCTGTCTGTGTAAGACTGTTCCTTGACCGTCAAATCAATCGTCAATGCCATCAGGGCACCTCCTTAATCTGGTAAGGCTTGCCAACAATCTCCAGGATATAATACTCATGCCCGCCGTCATTGCGCAAAAGCCTTACTTTATCGCCTGGAGCCAGATTTTTTACCATATTGCCGGATATCATGGACATTGGGACTGGAAGCTGCCCAACCATTACGGCGGTTCCGGTATAGGTCCCAATCAGAACAGCGGACGGTTTCCTGTTTTTCATGTAGTTATCAACTACAGTCTTTATCAGCTCAAAAAATTGAGTCATTACAATCTTATCCATCTGCCATCACCTCCACTGTCATTTTGTGAACCGGAAGAAAATCGTGCGTTACCTTTTTTACAATCAGCCGCCTGTTTAATCCGATGTCCGCAATACTGCCATAGATACTGTTTCCTGCGCGCACCCGGAGATCTCCCAGACATTCCAATTTCAATGTCTCCTGCTCGTGATTATAGAGTTTTAAAAGGTTATTTGCCCGTTCCTGCGCCTTGGCTGCGTTATCAATCCCGGATGGAGAGGATTCCAGGTATTGCAGTAGCCCGTACCGGTTCACGGCAGTCTGTTCAACGGACATTCCCACATCTATTTTTCCAGATGCCTCATCCTTCCAGACAACCTTGATTTTGTTGTAATACTCCTCATCAATGGATTTTTCCCAACTATATCCAGTGCACAGACTCTCATCTCCCAGCACCAAAGGTAGCTGCAGGTTGCGCATATTCCACAGGCACACTTTTCCATATTCATCCCGCAGGCAAAAATACTCCTGTGTGCCTATCAGGGTGTCTGAGACTGCCTGTGCGACATGATCAATCCATGTTTTTTCATAGTCTGCAATGGTCGGCAAAACAAACCCTGAATCCTCCATGGTTCCAGGCGTAAGGGACAGAGCGGTGCACATATTTGACACAAGATTCTTAAGAGTACCACCCTCCAAAACAACAATATCTTTGTTTTTTGTGTACCGGAGCTGGTCGTAAGCCTTAACGGCAATTGTCCCTGTCTCGTCTCCGGATACCTTAAAAATAGAACCAAAAAAGATACCCTCTAACTGATTATTGTCCGTCAGTCTGATGACATCTCCGTTTTGTAAGGTAAGGCCATTTTTGAGGTAGGACACCTCTAAGCTGCTCGCTCCATTATTGAGAGCATCTGTCCAGGATATATCCTTACACATATCGGAGATATCGTAGATGCTCCCCTGGCTCTCAACCAGTAATTCCATGACCTCACCTCCTTAAGCTGGGATCGTCAAAATCTGGCCATCATAAATCAGATTTGGATTTTTAATGGCTGGATTCGCTGCGGCTATTTTGGGATACAGGCTGCCATTGCCATAATACCGCTTTGCCAGCCCCCACAGCGTATCCCCTGACTGTACCGTATGGGTTTTGTCATCTGTTACCGCCGGATTGCTTTCCGGCTCCTTTGGGGCTTCCTCCTGCTTGATAGCGGTGCTCTCCGTGGTTGGCACTGCTACATACCGCTTTCCCGGAGCTTTATACTCCTGCAGCTTAATAGTCAGATACTTATCCCCTTCCTCACCGGCTTTCTCTACTGCCTCCACGCTTTTCACAATGACCATCATACTGATGTCATCTGTAATGTCATTGGAGGCAATAAAACGCACCGGCTGGAGTTCCTTTTGCGCTCTCCGGAACATCTTTTCGTAGTAATCTGCATCTGCCCTCGCTCCGGATTCCATATAATGATACCTCTGACTGGGGAACTCTGCCTCAAAACTGAAGGTTTCCAACTCACTGTATACAGGTATGGAGACCTGCCCGGTGCCAAGCACCTGATAAGTCTCCACATTCATACTTCGTTCTCGCTTTAGTTCCTCTGGATTAACCGGGAGCTTGTACTTTTTGCCTTTAAATTTAAAATAAATTGAATAGCTCATTATACAGGTACCCCCTCTGGAGCTGTGGCAATGATGTCCTTTAACTCGTTGACCACATGCGTCATTACGCTGTCAGTATCAGTCTCTTTTGTGATGGGGCCGGAAAATTCTACACGGATATTTGGCGCAAGGGTATTCTGGGCGATGCGTGCAACATAGTCACGTTCGGCCAGCTTCCGCATCCACTCAATATCTTCGCTGTCAGCCTCTACTTTTACGGCCCCTCCCTTTCCAGTGCCTTTTACGACCGCTGGATTTCCGGCGGTAAAAAACTGAGAATAATCCGTACCGCCAGCATCCGGATTTATACCAGATATACCAGAAAAATTCCAGTTATCCACAAAGCCCCCAAGCGCTTTGCCTGCATTTAATCCGCCTTGAATTGCTCCAATGGTACTCTTAGAATCCATTCTAAACGCATCCAAAGAAACATAATTTGAATCCTTAAATCCATCTGCAAAATTTTGACCTCTGGAAATAAATTGCCCCACCGCACCCGCTAAATTGCTTCCAAAAACAGCATCAATTGCCTCTGCAATGGATTTTATAACATTTAAAACACTGATGCTCATATTGACAAATAAGTTGACAATTGATGCAAGAGGATTGGTAAAAACATTCGCCAAAAACTCTGCGAACGAAACAAATAAATTCCACAACCCCGCTACGATATTATACCCCAGTGCATAAAACGTTCCGAGCAAGCCGCCAATAAAGCTAAACGTTGAACTAAAAGAAACTCCCGCGGAATTTAATGCCAGGATGATCATCCCGATTACACCGACAATCAAAAGCAATGGCCAATGCGCGAGCATAGTTGCTCCGGCTGCCAAAAACATTTTTGACGCCCAAAGTCCTGCCATAATAATTGCTACGGAGAAAAATGTTTGAACAATTGGCCCACCTGCAACAATAGCATCCACTAGCGTATTAAAACCGCCAGACACAAAAGAAAGTCCTGCATTCCAGCCGTCTAAAATCTGTCCGAAGCTAGAGCTATTTAGCATTCCGCTCACTTTTTCAAACCCGCCGCCAAATGTTTCAAGGAAGCTATTGAGCATCATGGTGCCAACATCTCCAAAAGTCATTGGCATTGTATTGAATTTTCCCTCAATATCACCGGCCGCCTGGAACATAGCGTTTTTGATTATGTCTGCCGTAATAAGTCCCTGAGAGGATAGTTCTTTCAGCTCTCCCTTGCTCTTTCCCATATACTGAGCAATGGCATCCGCTACCATGGGCGCATTTTCCATCACAGAACGGAATTCATCGCCCTGCAATCGTCCGGCAGCCATAGCCTGAGAAATCTGCAAAAAGGCAGAATTTTGTTCTGCTGTACCGGCTCCGGAAACTTTAAGAGATTTTGTCAAAAGTTCCGTAAATGCAATTGCTTCCTGATTGCTTCCAAAACTATCCCCGGCAAGCATTCTCATTTTCGACGCAGCACTGGCCATTTCCGTATAACTGCCTCTTGCCCGGTTCGCTGCCGCAAAGATATCATTCTGGAGGCTACGCTGCTCTGCCAGTGAATTTGTAATCATCCCAAGCCTAGCATTTGTGTTGGTATACGCATCAGTCAGATCCATACCTTTTTTTACCGCAGTAAGACCAACTGCCGTTTTGACAAGGCGCGATAGACCATTGCTTGCTCTGGCCGTTGCAGCTTCCGTCCGTTTTAATGCGTCGTTGAAATCGTCCGTCCGTTTACTCGCTCCCAAAATAGACTTAGATGCTCTATCTGTCCCCTCAACGATCCTTTTTATTGTGGAACTGTATCCATCCAACAGTTTAAACATGGCATCTAATGTAGGCATCTGCTCACCTCCATCCTATCCGATTTTACTTGCTTGCCGTTTCTCTTCCTCGATACGCAAAGCAATACTAGCATAAATAAATGCCCGTTCTCGCTGGGACATGCTTTCCAGTTCGAACGGGCGGATATGTAACCTTTGCAGGGCGAAATGAGCATAGTTAATCTCTGGATCGCCCTGCTTAATCAGTTTTTTGCAGCTTCGATATCGTCATTAATATTGATATTCAGCCCAGAGAGCTTCTGCACCTGCTCCAGAAGATTTGCGTATTCGCCAACATAAAGCATAGTAGACAAGAGCTTAGATGCTCCCAGTACGCCATACTGCCTCTGAAGAGTTTCATCATTCAGGTTTGGTTCTACCACCGCTGTGGCTGTCAGTTCCTGCTGGTACTGGATGCGATTAAAAATCTCTACTCCCTGTTTGTCCACCTTACGGTGCTTTTTTATCAGATCTTCGTTTTCCACCTGCGTAATTGGGCGAATCACAAAAGGAACCGGCTTTCCGTTCTCCTGGAACCGGTCAGAAATAATAACTTCCTTGTTTTCAGTTTTGACAGGGTTTAAAAATGCGCTTAAGCTTCCCATAATCTAATCTCCTTATCTCATGTTTTCCGGGAATACATAGGATTCCAGGTTGTCTACATCATCAAAAGTAAAATCTGTATCCGATGAATTTAAGTCCTCGCTACCATCTTCCAGATATACAACAGGAACCTTTGAGAGGATGCAGTTGCGCATTACCACAACTCTGCGGCCAATCGTCGAACTGGAATCTTCATTTGTGGTCTGAATACTGATAGAGGGAGTTTTTCCCTCATCAATGTACTTCTGGTAAATCGCAAGGGTAGCGGGACTGACGTTGTAAATACCTAAAGTTCCCTTGCCTTCAGCTCCTACAACCTTATGCTGCTTCATTCGATGCCCTAACAGCTTTTTGGCGATAACAGTAAACTCGATGCTTGCTTCAACCTTTGCCAGCTCAAAAAAATACCGGTTCTCGCCATCAATGGTGATGTAGGCACTTCCCTCGCTGCCTGTTACCAGGTCAGCAATTTTTGTATAATTATTACCTTTTGCCATGGTCTACCTCCTACTGTAAATTAACCGTCATGTATAGCTTTTCTGCGCTGTCCACAGGCTCAACGTAGACATCTACCAACATTGCATCAATATCGTCGCCTGGAGCAACCGTAATATCATCTGGGTTAAAATTATCAATCGCAGACATATTCTGGAGGCTTGAAAAATAATCCACCAGCGCAGACTTAAACAGTAGCCTGCCGTCTGTATTGTTGTTAATTTTACCCATGTAGTTACTCTTAAAAATGGATGCAATATCATTTGCAATATTGTCCAGGGTGCGAATTACGCGGTTTTTAGACAGGTCTTTGGACTTCTCCGGAGTAAACGTAGTCAGGGAGTTAATGTCATAAACAACCGTCACATTCTGGGCGCTGTCTACGTCAAAAATCAGCTTGCCTGCCTTTACCGCAGTTTCTTTTTCGGTTTTGGTCATGCGCGGATCCACGTCAATCGCGCCTGTATATTTCATTCCAGTGTTTGATGTGGTCATACTGGCTCCAGCCGTTGCTCCAGCTACCCACGCAGTAGCTTCAGCAGCTGCCAGCTTACTGCCATCTGCCATCACAACACCCTGCGCCACATTAATAACGCCCTCATAATCCCCCACATGATTTGCCAGTACTGCCTGGCACTTTACTCCCTCATCCTCTCTCATAGTCTTAATCCAGGATGCGATTGCGGTTTTATTTGCCGTAGCCGTTCCTGGAGTTGTGTCATACGGATAGCACAGCACGTCAAATTTGACTGTCTTTAGCTTTGCCAGTGCCTTGTTGATGGAATCTGTAGTGTGGGAATCCGGCAGCTTATAAATCAGCACTGTTTTGGCCTTTTTCAGGGCCTCAACGACCAGCTTCTTATCAGAAGCAACTGCCCCCTCTGGATATCCCTGCTCAGTTACAGTAACCGTATACAGATTCTCATCTTCGCCTACTGTCATTTCCTGCAAAATGACAACGGTTCCTCTGTCCCCCGGAGTGATAGACAGAGGCTCACTCGTTTTAATATTGATGTAGGCTCCGGGCAAAGCCTTGTTCTGGGTTTCCCATGTTCCTGCCATGGTTATGCCTCCTTAATTTTTTCAGACTGAATCAAGGTCTGCATCTGCGGTGCAGTATCGTTTTTAAACTCCCGATAATCCACATCGCACAAAAAATGCAGCACCTTATCCTCGATTTTTGAGTTCCTATTTTTTAATTTAAAGCCAGGAATTGCAAATTCTCTTGTTAAATCCTGACCAACATTCCAACATTCTTCCTGAAGCTGCGCTTGACCGGTGTTTTCCGGAAAGTAAAGGATGTCCAGGTTTACCGTATTTTTCAACCGGCCATTAATTCCTCTGGAATGCTCCTGCTCATAGACGTGCACCAAAAAGCATGGAGCCGTAAACCCCTGCGGAACATCCTCGCGGTATGTTTTACAGAGCTTTACAGTTTTTAAACCGCTTGCAATAGCCTCATATAATCTTTCAATCATGCTTCTTCTGTATTGCCTCCACTTCTTTCTTGAACAGAGCAATCATCCGTCTGCTTACATAGTTCTGGGTCTTCTCTAATACATATGTGCCCTTTACAAATCCTTTTATCGGACCGCCCTTTTTCGTGATAATCCTGTGTCCATAATTCCAGTAAGACGCATACTCCTCGGTATTGACAAGCTCCGTCTCTAAACCACCTGCAGTACGCCTTGTCGGCAGCTTATGCCAATTTTCTTTGAGTTTTCCACCCACACCAGGAACGCTTACCTCAAAGCTAACGATTTTTCCAGCATCGGGACCATTCTTCACCGTAAAGGTAACTGGATTGGGATGCGCTCCGATAGGTGTCCTTCTCTGTGCATATTCAACGCCATCATTGACTGCTGTATTGAGTACCTTTTTGTCTACCTGCTGGATATCGTCCAGCATAGCCATCAGTTCTTTACGGTACTGGTCAATGGCTGCCTTATTGCGCCTGTAATTACTGCTACTCATGCATTATCCTCTCTCTTAACCTCGCACTGCCACTGGTAAGTATAAGGGTGACACTCGCCCAGGGTAAGCTCTACGGTTTTTCCGGTGCGCATCGTCACAGTAATCCTATCGCCCTCCTGCACATCTGCTTCCAGGCCACAAAATAGCGTGTAACTGTTTTGGATGGACGGGTTTGGAGTACCGACAGCAGCCTGCCCCGAAGAGCTGTAGCGGCAGAGGATATTCTCCCCCACCGTAAAAAGCTCATTGCGTACGTATCCGCCTTTTTCTACCTCGCGCCAGCGCTGCACAGTCATTCTGGCATCGTACATCACTTCATATGGATTAAGCATAACCTCTCAACCTCCTGTGTCTTTTAAGAGCCGCTTTATCGCTTGCATTAAGCTCATAAATGCTTGCCTTGGTATTCCCTTCGGTCTGCGCCCAGGTAATCGTACCATCGCCCTCTTTTAGGCTGGCCACTTCCGGATGATACCCGGAACCGTTGGCTGCCTCGTAATCGATAATACCTTTTACTTTTTTCCGGACAACCGGCTCCAGAACATCCGGAATGCGCTCAGGATGGAGATTGCAATAATCGCACACAGAGAGAATGACATCTGACACAAGCAATTCTTTCTCGCCCGGATAAAGTCCCAGGTTGCTTTCCACAGCTCTTTTCATTTCAGCTGCTGTCACGCCTCATCCCTCCTATTTTTTAATCAGCCCCGCATCCCGAAGGGATTTAAGCAGGGCATTAAACTCTTCCTTTGTAGGCGTAGCTCCAGCTGCATCCTTAACGGCTGCGCCTGTGCGTTCCTCAAAAAGATCCCGGATTTTCGGCGGGATTCCGTTCATATCAAAATCTGCCATAACTCACCTTATCCTTTCAGGCCAGTGATTGCGCCGTGCATAAATGCAGGACCATGATCCAGACCAAACTGACCAAAAATCTGTCCCTCTTCAGATGCGCCGGTTTTTGCAAGCTCTTCGTAGAAGAAATTGCCTTTCCCCGGTACCGGCTGGAACACCGGAGCCATTACAGACAGCTCAGCAGCCAGAACGGCGGTCTGAGGCATAAAACGGTCAAGAGCAATACCGATGTTTCCGAAGTCCGTCTCAATCTGCTTGATGTTGGTTCCTCCGATGTTTCTGTCAGTCGGTGCGTAGGAGTAAATATCGGTGATGATCTGCTTTTGAGTGCTGCCCACATACAGAACCACATTGGAGAAGATTGCTCCTGCGTCATACATAGCCTTAAAGAGCTGCTGCATCAGTGCTTTAGTCAAGGCTGCACTCTTGCCATCTACTTTTGTGCCGCCCTCGCCTCCGCAAAGAGCCAGCAGGCCTCTAGTCTTGCTTGCCACATCTGCGCTGGTTGCTTTTGCGTACACGCCGTTGATGATGGTGTACTCGATATCGCGGGCAATCTTTTCCAGCTTTCTCGCAATCTGCCAATCCTTTTCGGTAGACTGCACATTGTTTTTCTGCCCAGCGGTATTCAGTCCGCTCATTCTTCCACGGTTGGACTCCTTGACGTAGGAAATGGATACCTTCTCGTGGAAAATCTGGGTTACGTTGGTGTTCTGGGTTCTCACAATTTCCTCGGCCTGCGGTGCGGTCAGGGATGCAGTCTCAGTGATTGCCGGCTGCGCTGCCTCCGGAAGAGAGTACTGAGAATCGGTCGGGAACTCAAAGTTATCAGTCTGCACGCCGCCGGTCAAACCGCCAATAGCGGAAAGAATCGGGGTGTTCGTAGTGTCAGCAGTGAATAAATCTCCTGCATAGTTGGGTAAATTCCAGGTTGTACCTGTTCCTTTCTGATTTGCCATTATTCGTTATTCCTCACTTTCTGCCTGTTCCAGGCGAAATAATTCATTTCTTGCTGCAATCCGGTCAGCCAGCCTTGTTGCAGGATCCTTAATCAGCTTTTCCAACTCTTCTCTACGTCCAGAAGATCCTCCCTCCTGCGGCGGGGTCTTGCCATTATTGCCCGGTGTCTTTCCGGAAATGGGAGCGGTAAACAGTTCTTTGTAGGTCTCTTTTACCGTTTTTAACTGTTCAGTCAACCCGGACACTGTGCCGTCATCTGCCAGAATCAGTTTGGTGCGGTCAAATTTATCCGCTACCAGTTCTGGGTACTTGCAATCCTTTAACTGGTCTTTGATAGCGCCAGTCAGACGCATATCGCGGATTTTGTCCTCATACTCTTTCTTGGTTGCCTTGTTCGCATCTTCCAGTTCAGTGATTTTTGTCTGGAGAGCTTCATTGTCCTTGGCTTCGTTCTTCAGGGTCTTTAACTGTTTATCCCGGTCAGCCACCTGCTTTTCCAGATCTGCCTTTGCTGTGTTCACCTCATCAAACCGGGATTTAGGGATAAATCCTTTCATCTCGTTTGTGTAGATGTCGATTACAGCCGTTGCCTGCTCTTCAGTCAGGCCTTTTGCAATTAATTCTTCTTTTTTCATGGTTTCATTCCTTTCATCTTCACTTGTTGTCCCGGTCGTGTCCGGTGATGTCCCGTTCTTTATCGTCTGCGGTACCGAAAAGACGGCATAAAAATAACACCCGGTTTCCCGCGTGCCTATGACTAAATCTATGACTACCTATGACTAATTTTTATTAAACTACTTCTTTCCAAATTTCCGGGCCAACTCCAAACGCCCCCGGCTCCCAGACGTTATTATCCACCATGGATTCCCACTTCTTGCCGCTGTGAGTACACTTGGAACCTGTCTGCCATTTTACTGGCGGAATACCGTTGTACGGCTCCCACGCCAGATATTCTTCCTGCGGCTCCGGTTCTGGTTCCGGAACGACTGTACCACCGCTCTCTATCGTTTCCTTAATCTTCTGGACGGTCGCGTTTAGAGAGGTAACGGTCTCTCTCAGTGTACTCTGCTGCTTTGCCAGCTCATTAATCTGGGTCTGCAGTGGCGCGTTGGACTGCTCTGGATCTGCATTTGCCTGCGCCAGTGCAACCAGTTCCTTTCTCTGCTCCTCGGTGATGTCGTTCTGCACCCAGAGGGTATCAATTTTCTTTAACATATCATCGAGGGCGTATCTCTTTGATGCGATTACATTTCTTACAATCTCGTACATTTAAACCTCCAATACTGCGGCGCTGATAGCCGCGATTTTACTGTCTACATAGGATTTTGTATCTACGGTGTAGGTCAGCTCCATGTTACAGCCGCCGGTGTTGGTGACTTCGGTGGTGCCTGCGTACATCGTGAGGGAGTTGAGCTGTGCTTGTTCGGACGGGGAGAGGGGGATGGATTCGGGGGTCGAAGCCTGTGCAATGATTGTGATATCGTTGGATTCAAGCCATTGCTTTCCTTCCTCAGCCGTTGCAACTCCATCTATTTTGAGATAAGCGTTTCCGTATACGATTCGAAATTCTCCGTTTTTAAGCGTGGCCACACTTCGAGTTGAATAAATAAA
>OGXF01001568.1_pt1 | contig 15820 bp, 9 predicted proteins | sample 1576191 | NCBI WGS metagenome assembly OGXF01 (sample SAMEA3541545, study PRJEB24748) | human gut metagenome | biome: human gut; feature: human-associated habitat; material: faeces | place: China | collected 2012
CTGGTAGCTCTGGATGGTGGAGATGCCCATCTTGGAGGCGATCTTCACGATGCCGTTGAGGATGGCGTTGTTGTAGTCCTGTACGGCGGCATAGTAATCCTTGTCCAGCAGGCCCTTGTCGATGAGCTGGCCGATGGTCTCATGGGCCAGATAGGGGTTGACGGCGCAGGCACCGTAGCCCAGCAGGGTGGCAAAGTGATGCACCTCCCGGGGTTCGGCACTCTCCAGAATGAGGGCCAGCGCGGTGCTCTTCTTGGTGCGGATGAGGTACTGGGACACCGCCGACACGGCCAGCAGGCTGGGGATGGTGACATGGTACTCGTCCACGTCGCGGTCGGACAGGATGATGATGTTGGCACCGTCCTTATAGGCGCGGTCCACTTCCAGGAACACCCGGTCGATGGCCTTTTCCAGGCTGGTGTTCTTGTAGTAGTTGATGGACACCGTGGCCACCTTGAAGCCCGGCACGTTCATGTACCGGATCTTGAGCAGGTCGGTGCTGGTCAGGATGGGGTTGTGCACCTTGAGCACCTTGCAGTTCTCGGGCTTGTCCTCCAGCAGGTTGCCGTGGGCACCGATGTACACGCTGGTGGAGGTGACCACCTTTTCGCGGATGGCGTCGATGGGCGGGTTGGTGACCTGGGCGAACCGCTGCTTGAAGTAGCTGAACAGCGGCGGATGCTGGCTGCTGAGCACGGCCAGCGGGGTATCGGTGCCCATGGCACCGGAGGGCTCCGCGCCGGTGCGGGCCATGGACAGGATGAGGGTGTTCACGTCCTCGTACTTGTAGCCGAACACCTTCTGCAGGCGGGTGAGCTGGTCGCCGGTGCAGCCCTCCACCTTCACGTTGGGGATGCGCAGCTTGGCCAGCTCCACCAGATTGCGGTCGATCCATTCGCCGTAGGGCTCGCGGCTGGCGTAGAACTCTTTCAGCTTCTCGTCATCCACCACTTCGCCCTTGACGGTGTCCACCAGCAGCATTTTGCCGGGGCGCAGGCGGTCCTTGACGAGGATGTTCTCCGGGTCGCATTCCAGCACGCCCACCTCGGAGGACAGGATCATGCGGCCGTCCTTGGTGATGTAGTAGCGGCTGGGGCGCAGGCCGTTGCGGTCCAGCACCGCGCCCATGACATCGCCGTCCGAGAAGAGGATGGCGGCGGGGCCGTCCCACGGCTCCAGCATGGTGGCGTAATACTGGTAGAAGTCCCGCTTTTTGGGGCTGATGTTCTTGTTGTTCTCCCACGGCTCCGGGATGGTGATCATCACGGCCAGGGGCAGGTCCATACCGTTCATCACCATGAATTCCAGCGCGTTGTCCAGCATGGCGGAGTCCGAGCCGGAGGTGTTGATGATGGGCAGGATCTTGTTCATGTCGTCCTGCAGGATGGGGCTGGAGATGCTCTCCTCCCGGGCCAGCATGGCGTCGGTGTTGCCCTTGATGGTGTTGATCTCGCCGTTGTGCAGGATGAACCGGTTGGGGTGTGCGCGCATCCAGCTGGGGTTGGTGTTGGTGGAGAAGCGGCTGTGCACCATGCCGATGGCGGACTCGTAGTCGGGGTCCTGCAGGTCGGCGTAGAACCGGCGCAGGTCGTGCACCAGGAACATGCCCTTGTAGACGATGGTGCGGCTGGACAGGCTGGGCACATAGGTGCCGTTGCTGGCCTGCTCGAACACGCGGCGCACCACATACAGTTTGCGGTCAAAGTCGATGCCCTTGCTCACCTTGGCGGGCTTTTTGATGAAGCACTGCCAGATGGAGGGCATGCAGTCGCGGGCTTTCTGGCCCACGGCGTCCGGGTCCACGGGCACCTTGCGCCAGGCCAGGAACTCCAGCCCTTCCTTGCGGGTGACCACCTCGAACAGCTTCATGGCCTGGGCGCGCATGTGCTCGTTCTGGGGGAAGAAGAACATGCCCACGCCGTATTCCCGCTCGTTGCCCAGGCGGATGTTGCGTTCATCGGCCACCTTGGAGAAAAATTTATGGCTGATCTGCAGCAGAATGCCCACGCCGTCACCGGTCTTGCCCTCGGCGTCCTTACCGGCGCGGTGCTCCAGCCGCTCCACGATGCGCAAAGCGTCGTCCACGGTCTGGTGGCTCTTGCGGCCCTTGATGTCCACCACAGCGCCGATGCCGCAGGCATCGTGCTCAAACTGTGGATCGTACAGGCCAAGGGTGTGCGTTTGCTCTGTAAAGTTTTGCATAGTCTTTCCCATCCTTTTGACACTCCAGATTGTGCTCTGCCGGGCGCGGCACCCTCCGCACCCCGGAAAACGAAAAAAGCGCCCCGCAAGGGCAGACGATGCCCCTGCGGAACGCCTTTGTTCCGATAGCTTTATTATACCCTGCGCTGAAAAATGTTCAAGTGACAGCTGCACCAAATCTGCTACCGGGTTTGCCCGGCTTTCTGTGCGAAACGCCGCGAACCCCCGCAGCTGTGCGCGGCACACAACCAAAACCGCCGCACCCGGCGGCCTTTTGCAAGGCACAGGATGCGGCGGTTCTTATGCGTCAGTGTGGAGATTCCTGCGGTTCAGGGGTGCTCAGTGCTTGGGGGAATACTGTTTGCGGGTGAAGAACCATCCGCAGGCCAGCAGCAGGGAGCCCAGGCTTGCCAGCACACCGGCCATCCAGCTGGTGGTGCCGGTCTGGGGCAGGGCGGCGGCGTCCGGGGTGGCGTCCTGCACGGCGGGGTTCTGGGGGCTCTCCGGGGTCACAGGGGTCTCACCGCTCGGGGTCTCGTCCTGCACCGGGGGATTGTCCGGGTTGGCGGGGTCCACGGGGATATCCGGATCAACGGGCGGCACGGGGTCCGGATCCGGAGTGGGTTCCGGATCGGGCACGGTGGCCGTGTTGACGAAGTTGATGGACAGGGTCTTGCCGCCGAGGATGCTGCCCAGCCAGCTGGACTCGGTCACCTTGCTGGTAGCGCCGGTAGCGGGGTTGGTCACCTCGGTGCCCTCCAGCTCCTTGTAGGACTCCTCATCGCAGATGACGTAGATCTCCGGGTCGGTGTCGTAGCCGTCGGGGGCGATGGCTTCCTGCAGGTAGTACACCACGTTTTCCAGCAGTTTATAGTCGATGTTCAGCTTGCCGTTGGTGGTGGTGACGGTGTAGGTCAGCTTGTCCTTGGAGGGGTCGTACTTGACCCAGCAGTAGAAGCCGTCCTTCTCCAGCACCTGTTCGCCATCCTTGTTGGTGGTGTAGGTGGGCTCCACATAGGTGCAGTACATGGGGTTCTTTTCACCGGTTTTCTTGTCGGTCTCGTACTTCCACAGGTAGAAGCTGGTCTGGCCCTCGCCCTCGTCGTCACCGATGATCTCGCCGGTTTTCTTGTCGGTCTTGGTCAGGTCCAGCGTGCCGTCTGCCTGATGCAGCACCATAGAGGCGTACCAGCTCAAGGGTTTCTTTTGCATATTGTTATTGGCCATCTCGCCATCCAGGTTTACAGCTAGAGCAAAGGCAGCCCAAGTGGCCTCGTCCTCGTTCAGACCGGAGGACAGCAGTGCGTTGAAGTAGCTGTTAGCCTTGTCCCAGGCACCTTCAGTAGAGTTGAGCTTGTCGTACATATAATCGCCAATGGTAAGCTCCTTGCCACTGCTGTTCCAGGAAACGCCGGTGTCCTTTTTGAACTTCTCCAGCTTGTCGGAGTCATCGACCTTCAGGCTGAGGACGTTCTTGTAGAAATGATTGTAATAGGTGGGGGAATCAAAGGTGATATGGTGAAGTTCCACACCGGTGCCGGACTTGTTCAGGTCGGTAAGGGCTACTTCATTGTTGGCTATCAGATCATTGACACTGGTGTAGCTGGTGCCATCCTTTTTGTTGTAGTAGTCAAGGATGTAGGCATCATAGTCTCCGTTATATTTGTCCTTGATATATTTGTCGACAGCACGCTGTACTTTACCAGGCATATCATACTGGCGGTCAACGTCCAGCTGGTCGATCAGGTCCTCCATGCATCCATGCACGTCTTTGCCACGGTTGTAGGTGATCACAACGTTCGTGCCGGAGATGACACCGGGCAGGGGCTGTCCGTCAAAGCCAACCGAGGCGTTGGGGTCGTCGTTCTTGGGCAGCTTGGCAGTTGCAACAGTAAAGCTGCCGTCCTGGTAAACATAGGTGTGCTTGGAGCCGTTAGCCAAAGACACATCATAGATGACAGTGTCTCCGGCCTGAGGAGCCAGAACGACCTTCCGCTGGATATTGCCGTTTTCATCACGGGTATAGGAAATGGTATATTCAACGTTGTTAGCAATCTTCAGGTTCGTCTGAACCTTATCAACGCCAATCCAATTCTCGTTGCGCTTATACCATTTCTGGCCTTCTTCGGTGGCAAGCCACTTGTCAACCTCATCTTCGCCGTATTTCTGGACCACCTCCTGCACCTTGCTCAGTTCAATGGTCTGGTCGCCCTCGGCGTCCTCTTTGATGTTGAAGGTGACCTTGAAGTGGCCGGTGTCCGGGTCATAGGCACAGCTGTAATCGGTGTCATCCTCTTTGGGGGTCTCCTCGGGCGTTTCCTCCGGGTTTTCCGGGGTCTCTTCGGGGGTCTCCTCGCCAGTCTCGCCCTTTTCCTCCGTGTCCGTATCGCCGGTGCCGGGGGTCTCCTCGCCGGTCTCGCCCTTGTCCTCGGTGTCGTCCTTGTCCTCGCCCTTGATGTGGTCCTTGTTGTCCTTGGCGGTGCCGGGCAGGGTCTCGACGGTCTCGGACTGCTCCGGGCGCTCGATGGTGGGTTTGTCGTCAGAAGAGGTGTTGTTGTCGCCTTCGCCCTCGCCGTCGGTGGGCTGGTCGGTGTTGTCGCCGGTGGAAGCGACAGGCTGCTCCTTCTCGGCAGGGGTCTCCTCCTTCTGCGCCGGGGTCTTGCTCTCGGCGGTCGGGGCGGGGGTTTCGGTATTGTCAGCCAGCGGGACAACGGTCACCTGCAGGCCGGAGCCATCAGCATCCGGGGGGGGGGGTTGGTAGCTGCAGCGGCACCGCACATGCCAACCGAGCTGCTGAGCACCGAAAGGGCCAGCGTCATCGCAACGATCTGCTTCTTCTTGGACTTTTTTCTCATAATCGTCCTCCTCACTTCACTAGAGACTGTGTTCCTCGCACAACTTTTCAGAAACCTATAGCACAAAATAGACGCCCGCTGGGCAGTCCTTATAATCCTATATTATATACGTTTTCCAAAAAATTCAAGGGGGTAAATTGCACGAAAAAAAGCCTGTACGGTAATTTCGGCTGATTGACGGACAGACCGGCCCCAAAATGGCAAAATTGCACGAAAAAATGAACGATTTTCACGGTTTTTGAATTGCACATTTGTTGCGGACGGGAACGTTTTTGTTGCACTTCAAACACAAAAAAGCGGACAAATGACCCGCCGCAGTTTCCCACCCCGGAACTATGGGGAGCACCGGGGCCGCCGCCCGTTCTGCCCGCAGAAGCCGTTTTGCCTGCCGCAGCAACGGCGCTCCCCTCCGGCAAAAAACAAACCCGGCAAGGCCGCAGCCCTGCCGGATTTGCAGATTTAAAACGATCCTTCCGTGCTCACTTGGTCCCCTGCTCCGGGTCGGCAGCAGGGTCCCCGCCGTCTGCGGGGGTCTCCGGGTCAGCCGGGGTCGTGGTGGGTTCGGTGGCTGCCGGTTCCTCGGGCGGGGTGGTGATCTCCACGCTGGGGTCCGCCGCGATATACACGGTGATCACCGTGCCCACGTCCACCTGTGCGCCCGCCGGTTCACTGGCCGACACCACGCATCCGGCGGCATAGGAGCCGTCGTTTACCACCATAAAGCAGCTGGCCAGCAGGCCGCGGCTCTGCAGCACCTCTACGGCGGCGGCCTGTGTAAAGCCGATGATGGTGGGCATTTCCACCTTCTGCGGGCCCTTGCTGACCACCAGACGAATGGTCTCCCCTGCCTTGAGCACCGTGTCCGCCGCCGGTTCCTGGGTCATGATCTGCCCGGCCGGGACGGTGTCGCTGTACTCCTCGGTGACGTAGAACAGGTACATGCCGGTGTACTCCCGGTTGTTCTGCACCTGGGCGTAATCCATGCCGATGAAGCTGGGCACCAGATTCTGGGGCTCCAGCACCTCGCTGCTGGCCGGTTCCGGCTCCACCGATCCCGACGACGCCGAGGGCAGGCTGTGGCTCACCATGGTCCACACCATGAGCACCAGCAGAATGGCCAGCAGGATCAGGATGCCCGCCAGCAGGCCCTTGACGCTGAGCAGATGGGCCTTTTCTTCCGGTTGGCCCACCGGGGTCTCGGGCTTCATGGTGCGGCCCAGCTCCTCGGTGTACTCTTTGGAAGAGAGCGCCTGCACCAGCTGCGGCACGGTCTGGATGCGCTCCATGGGCTTGAGCCGCAGGCCCATCTGCAGCACGTCCGACACATAGCCCGGCACGGCGCTGTTCACGGTGCGGGCGCGGGGGTTGGAGTCCGACACCATGCGCTGGGCGGCCGGCACCGGGGCCTGCCCGCACACCATGCGGTAGAACACCGCTGCAAGGCCGTATTCGTCGGTGTAGCGGCCCTCAAACTCGGCGGTGGAATACTGCTCCGGGGCCGAATACCCCTCGTACAGCTGCTCGCGCAGGCCGCTTCCGGCGGTGCGCAGGCCCACCGTGGCGTAACCCGCCAGACGGCACCGGCCGTCGGCCATCACCCGGAGGTTCTCCGGGCAGATGCCCCGGTGCACCAGCCCGATCTTGTGCATGGCGGCCACGCCCTCAAACACCGGCTGCAGCATGGCACAGGCGTCGTCCGGGCGCAGCGGCGCGCCCTGCGCTTCCAGCCACTGGTCCAGCGGGGTGCCGCCCAGGTTCTCCATCACCGCATACACGGTGTTGTTGGCCTCCACCACGTCCAGCACGGCTTCCAGCCCGGTGGCCGGGGTGATGCGCTCCAGCGCCCGGTACAGGTCGGCAAAGTCCATGCGGGTGGTCTTGAACAGCACCTCGCTGCCGGTCTTGGGCTGCAGGATGCAGTCCGCGCCCCGCTCGGCAGACAGGGTCACCGGCAGATATTCCTTAATGGTCACCCGGAAGCAGCCCAGGTTCTCCACGCCCCGGTACAGGATGCCCTCCCCGTCCAGGCTCCGCATCTCGCCCACGGTGTAGCGCCCGGCCAGCACCGTGCCCACGGGCAGGCAGCCGGCGGGGTTGCGCCCCGCAAACACCTTGCCGCAGTGCACACAGCTGTCGGCGGCGGGGGGCAGCTCCCCCATGCAGTACGGACACAGGCGTTTTTGCTCCATTCTTCTCTCCCCTTTGTGCTTTGATCATCTTTTATTGTATCATAGCCCACCGGGGTGTGCAAGACGTCCGTTTTTCGGTCCTGCACGCAAAAAGGCACCCCGCCTGCCGTTTCCGGTAAGCGGGGTGCCTGTGATTTACGGTTCAGCTCACGCTGTACGCCGCACCGGGGCGATTAGCCCTCGATGTAGCCGTACTGCAGGTACCAGTAGCCGTAGGGGCTGTGCCAGGTGCCCTTCAGAGTGGGGCTCTGCAGCCAGTAGTCGTTGTAGTAAGCGATCGGCAGGCAGCCCATATCCTCCATCAGGATGTCCTCAGCCTTGTGCAGCTGTGCAAAGTGCTCAGCAGAATCCGCAACGCGGGAAGCATCGATGGCAGCATCGAAGTCGGGGTTGGCGTACTTACCATCGTTGTTGCCGTTGCCGGAGCAGAACAGATCCAGCATGTTGGAGGGATCGTTGTAGTCCATGACCCAGCCGTTACGGGCAACGTCGTACTCGCCTGCACGGCGAGCGGGGGTGAAGGAGGACCACTCCATCTTGTTGATGGTCAGGGTGATGCCCAGATCGCCCCAAGCCTGCTGCAGGTACTCTGCCAGAGGCACATGGTAGCCAGCGTCGTTGGTGCTGTACTCAATGGTGGGGTAGCCCTCGCCATTGGGGTAGCCAGCCTCTTCCAGCAGCTTCTTAGCCTCGGCCAGGTTTGCCTCGTAGTCGGCAGAGATGTAGGGAGCATTGCCGTTGTCGTGGAAGTAACCGCTCTCGTCCACGATGCCAGGGCCAACGATGCTGTCGGCGGCGGAGTAGGTGCCCTGCATGATGGTGTTGGCAACGTAGTCACGGTCGATGGCCAGGCTCAGAGCCTTGCGGACCTTGGCATCCTTGAAGGCATCACGCTGCAGGTTCAGGCTGACGTAGTAGGTGCCCAGGATGGTGTCAACATAGAAGTCGCCGCCGTCCTCTGCCTTGGTCAGGCTGGGGATCTCATCGGTGGGCACGTCCTTGACCAGGACAGCCTCACCGCTGTTGTAAGCTGCATAGGAAGCAGAAGAGTCCTCCAGCAGCAGCAGGGTGATGGTGTCAGAGACGATCTTGGAGCTGTCCCAGCCGCCAACGTAGTTGGGGTTCTTGGTCAGCACGATGCGCTCGGAGGGGGTCCAGTCGGTGATCATGTAAGGGCCGTTGGACACGAAGGTGTCGGGAGAGGTGCACCAGCTGTCGCCGTTGGCCTCAACCGTTGCCTGCTGGACAGGGCTCATGGTTGCAAAGGCAGCCATCTTGTCAAAGTAAGAGCAGGGGTAGGACAGCACGATGGTCAGGGTCTTGCCGTCATCGCTTGCCTTCACGTTCAGAGCATCGGGGTTGGGCTCTGCGGTGGGGTTGCCGTCTGCATCGGGGAAGCCGGCAGCTTCTTCAAAGCCGTCGATCATGCCCAGGCAGGTCTCTGCATAGGGAGCAGCGGTATTGGGGTCAACCATACGCTTGAAGCTGTACTCAAAGTCCTTGGCGTTCAGGTCGGTGCCATCGCTCCACTTCAGGCCGTCACGCATGGTGAAGGTCCAGGTCAGGCCGTCCTCGCTGGTTTCCCAGCTCTCAGCCTGGCCGCCGACGACCTCGTTGTTCTCGTTGATCAGCAGCAGGGGCTCAAAGATGGTGATGATGGTGTTAGCGCCATCAATTGCGCTGTTCAGAGCGGGGTCCAGAGTCTCGGGGTTAGAACCATACTGGACGGTGAAGCCAGCGGTGTTGACGCCGCTAGCGGTAGAACCGGCAGTAGAACCAGAGGTTGCGGTAGAACCGGACTTGCTGCCGCCGCAGGCTGCCAGGCCCAGAGCAGCGGCGCTGACACCAGCGACCTTGAGGAAATTACGACGAGAAATGCGTTTCATAGTAAATATCCCTTCCCTTAAAATCAAATTGAGTGTGCCAGGTTCCCCCAGCCGCCTCTATATTCGATCCGGAGCACGGGTCGTCCTCCGGAGGAACACGAATAGTATAATGCGTTCGCGCTTTGGTTACAAGCCCCAACGGGTGTCTGTAACCATTTCGTTACAATATTTCAGCCGAAAGATGAATTGTATTCATCTTTTAGGAGAATGAAGTGTTTTTACTTCACCTTGTCCAGATGGTGGCAGGCTGCCCAGTGGCCGCTGGTCACTTCCTTGAACTCCGGCACCTCGGCGGCGCACTGCTCGTCTGCGTAGGGGCAGCGGGTGCGGAAGCGGCAGCCGGACGGCGGGTTCAGGGGGCTGGGCACGTCGCCCTGCAGGACGATACGCTTGGACTGACGAGCCGTGATGGGGTCTGCCACCGGGATGGCAGAGATCAGGCTGCGGGTGTAGGGGTGGATGCTGTGGGCGATCAGCTCAAAGCTGTCGGCCAGCTCCACCAGCTTGCCCAGGTACATGACGCCGATGCGGTTGGAGATGTGCTTGACCACGCTCAGGTCATGGGCGATGAACAGGTAGGTCAGGCCCATTTCCTGCTGCAGATCCTCGAACATATTCACGACCTGTGCCTGAATGGACACGTCCAGTGCGGAGACCGGCTCGTCACAGACGATGAACTCGGGGTTCACAGCCAGTGCACGGGCAATGCCCACGCGCTGACGCTGGCCGCCGGAGAACTCGTGGCAGTAGCGGTTTGCGTGCTCGCTGTTCAGGCCCACGCGCTCCAGCAGGGCGATGATCTTATCGTGGCGATCCTTCTCGTTCTCGGCCAGGTGATGGATGTCGATGCCTTCACCCACGATGTCACCGATGGTCATGCGGGGGTCCAGGCTTGCGTAGGGGTCCTGGAACACGATCTGCATCCGGCGGCGGTAGGGCAGCATATCCACTGCGATCTTCTTTTCCTTATCAAACAGCAGGTTGCCATCATAGTAGATCTTACCGCCGGTGGGCTCGTACAGGCGCAGCAGGGTGCGGCCGGTGGTGGTCTTGCCACAGCCGGACTCGCCCACCAGACCCAGGGTCTCGCCCTTGCGGATGGCAAAGCTCACGTCATCCACGGCCTGAACATACTTGCGGTTCTTGCCCACACCGCCGGCGGGGAAATACTGCTGCAGGTGCTGGACTTCAACCAGCGTTTTCTGTTCACTCATTCTGCCTTTTCCCCTTTCTCAAATGCAGCCTTCTGCTGCAGCCAGCAGTAGGTATAGTGGGTGTCGCTGAGCTCGGTGCGCGGAGGCATCTTGCTCAGACAGATCTTCATGCAGTTCTTGCAGCGGGGTGCAAAGGGGCAGCCGGCCGGCGGATTCAGCAGGTCCACAGGGGTACCCTCAATGGGCACCAGACGCTCACGCACCTCGGTGTTCAGCTTGGGGATGGAGTTGATCAGGCCCTTGGTGTACTCGTGGCCCGGCTGGTAGAAGATCTCGTCGGTGGTGCCGTACTCCACGATGTGGCCGGCGTACATGACGGCGATCTTTTCGCACATGGAAGCCACGACGCCCAGGTCGTGGGTGATCATGATGATGCTCATGCCCAGCTTCTTGCGCAGCTCCTGCATCAGCTCCAGGATCTGCGCCTGGATGGTCACGTCCAGCGCGGTGGTGGGCTCGTCTGCGATCAGCAGCTTGGGCTCACAGGCCAGGGCGATGGCGATCATCACGCGCTGGCGCATACCGCCGGACAGCTCGTGGGGGTACTGCTTCAGGCGCTTTTCCGGCTCGTTGATGCCGACCAGCTCCAGCAGCTCCTCGGCGCGTGCCCAGGCTTCCTGCTTGCTCTTTTTGGTGTGCAGGCGGATGACCTCCACGATCTGGTTGCCGATGGTGTACACCGGGTTCAGGCTGGTCATGGGGTCCTGGAAGATGATGGAGACTTCGTTGCCGCGGATCTTGCGGAAGTCCTTCTCCTTCATCTTCTCGATCTCGTGGCCGTTGAACCACACGGTGCCGCCCACCAGCTTGCCGGGGTAGGCGGTCAGGCCCATGACCGAGTAAGCGGTAACGGACTTGCCGGAACCGGACTCGCCCACGATGCCCAGCACGTCGCCCTGGTTCATCGCAAAGGAAACGCCGTTCAGTGCCTTGACCTCACCGGCAGGGGTGAAGAAGGAAAGGCGCTCTTCCTTGATATCAAGAATTTTTTCGCTCATCTTCGTTCACCTCATCAATTCTTCAGCTTCGGGTCAAAGGCATCGCGCAGGCCGTCGCCGAACAGGTTGAACACCAGGATCATCACGCTGATCATCAGTGCGGGGGCGATCAGCAGGTGGGGGTAGGTGTTCATGCCCTTGACGGCATCGGTGGCCAGAGAACCCAGAGACGGCAGCGGGGCTGCAACACCCAGACCGATGAAGCTCAGGTAGCTCTCGGTGAAGATGGAAGCCGGGATCTGCAGGGTGGTGGTCACGATCAGGGTGCCGATGCAGTTGGTCAGCAGGTGCTTCTTGATGATACGGCCGCTGGAAGCGCCCAGGGCGCGGGCAGCGGTGACGTACTCGCTCTCCTTCAGGATCAGGATCTGGCTGCGCACGATACGCGCCATGCTGACCCAGTACAGCAGAGCAAAGATGATGAAGATGGAGATCATGTTGGGGCCCAGGGTCTGCATCCACTTGAAGCCGGGCTTGGTGGCCAGACTTTCCAGGGGCTCCTTCAGGGCCATGCCCAGCAGGATGATCAGCAGGATATCCGGGATGGTGTACAGGACATCCGTGATACGCATCATGATGTTGTCCACCCAGCCGCCGGCAAAGGCCGACACAGCACCGTAGGTGGCACCGATGATCAGCACCAGCACCGAGGCGATCAGGCCGACGGACAGGGACACGCGGGTGCCCATCATGATACGCACCGCAAAGTCACGGCCCATACGGTCGGTACCCATAATGTGCGGGAATACCTTTTCGCCGGCATCAATGCGGGCCTGCTCAGAGGCAGAGTACTCGAACGGTGCCAGATTGTTGCTGCCCTTCACCTGCTCCGAGTAGCTGTAGGGCCACACGGCGGGCAGCAGGTAGGCAAAAATGGCAATGGCGATGATGAACACAAAGCTGACCATGGCGATCTTGTTCTTCTTCAGGCGGCGCAGACCGTCCTTCCAGAAGTTGACGCTCTCGCGCATGATCACAAGGCTCTGCTTTTCCTCGTTGCTGGCAGGCAGAAAGTCGTCAGCGTTCAGCTGCAGGCTGAGAGGATTCTTTTTGATGTTTTCCATAACGCGTTCCTCCTTTTTTACTGCAGCTTGATGCGCGGGTCGATGATCTTGTACAGGATATCCACGATCACGTTGGCCACGATGACCATGCTGGACAGCAGGATGGTGGTGCCCATGATCAGGGTATAGTCACGGTTGGTGATGGCAGACACGAAGTCGCGGCCCAGGCCGGGCACGGAGAAGATCTTCTCCACCACGAAGGAGCCCGTCATCAGGCTGGCCAGCATGGGGCCGACGTAGGTGATGACCGGCAGGATGGCATTGCGCAGCGCATGCTTGAACAGGATCATGAACTGGGACACGCCCTTGGCACGGGCGGTGCGCATGTAGTCCTGACCCATGACGTCCAGCAGGCTGGAACGCATCAGGCGGGTGATGTATGCAGAGGGGTAGATCGCCAGTGCGGTGACCGGCATGATATACGCTGCAGCACTGTTCAGGCCCACGGTGGGCAGCAGCTTGAGGTTCATACCGAACTCATACAGCAGCAGCACGCTGGAAATAAAGCTCGGGATCGCAATGCCGCAGGTTGCGAACACGATGATGATGTTGTCCAGCCACTTGCCGCGGTTGTAAGCCGAGATACAGCCCAGCGGGATGCCGATGCACAGGGCCACCAGCACCGCCACGCCTGCCAGGCGGCAGGACACCGGCAGCTTGCTGGCGATGATCTCGTTGACCGTGCGGCCACGCTGACGCAGGCTCAGGCCCAGGTCGCCGTGCAGCAGGCTCTTCATGTAATTGACGTACTGCGCACCCAGCGGCTTGTCCAGGCCGTATTTCTCGGCCAGCGCCTGCTGAGCAGCCGCACTGATGGACTTTTCTGCCACGAACGGGCCGCCGGGGACCAAGTTCATGACAAAAAAGGTAACCGTGGCCACAATGAAGATGCTGAAGATTCCCATTGCGACACGCTTGATGATGTACTTTGCCATCGTTTGATGCCACTCCATTCCTATCAATGAAATACTATTTTGGCGTTCCCGGTCTGAGCCAGGCACTTTCCCGCATCTGCGTCTCACAGTGCAGACGTCTGTCCTTGGCACACGGACAGAAAAAGCGAATAGAAAAACGATGGCATCTTGCGGCTGCATAAACACCATCGTCCATAACCGAGAAACACTTTTTTAATTATAGTAATCAGGTTGAAATTTGTCAATTTAGATGAAAATCATTCACCCTGCTATAGCAAAGCGTGAGCAGAATAGAACACCTTTGTCGGATTTCCCGTTTCTTTGTCCGTGCAGGCCGGTCAGCTTTCCGGTTTCCGGGCGGCATCGGCCTGGCTGTAGTAGCGCTTCTTTTCCCTGTACATGTTCTCATCGGCCCGGCGCAGCAGGTCCTCCAGGTTCTCGGTGCTGGCCTGCCATACCTCGCCGATGGACGCATCCACGCTGTTTTCCTGCATCTGGCGGCGCAGCTGCTCGGTCTTGCGGGCAAACTCCTCGCGGCTCACATCCAGCAGGATCACCACGAACTCGTCACCGCCCACCCGGTAGGCGTCCTCGGCAAAAATGCCCGCAATGGTGCCCGCCGCCCGCACGATCAGCTCGTCACCGGCGCGGTGGCCCTGCTCGTCATTCACCTTTTTCAGGCCGTTCAGGTCGATGTAGATGGCACCGATCTGCTGATCCTGCACCTGCTTGTAGGCTTCCAGCCGCTCGATGTATCGGTTGCGGTTGTACAGACCGGTGAGCATGTCGCGGTAGCTGAGCTTTTCCAGATAGGCCTGCTGCTTTTTGCGGTCCAGGCTGTTGGTCACAAAGAACTGGATGGACGCCAGCAGGGTCGCGTCATCGTAGTGCGCGCGGGGGTTGTCCACACCCAGAAAGCCCACCACGGCTCCGCCTTTCATCAACGGCACGGCCAGCAGGCGCCACACCTGCTGCGCCTTCAGCATCTCGTAGCTGGGCTGGCCCCGCTCCTGCTCCAGATCGGACATATAATAGGAACGGCCCTGCCGGAAGTTCTGCATCCAGACCTCGATGACCGAAACAGGCACCTCCTGCAGATTGTCCATCTGGGCACTTACTTCCTGCCCGCAGATGGACTCAAAGGTGTTGATGAGCACGTCCCGGTCCGGGTCGATCTCAAACACATAGGTGCGGTCGGCCTGAAAATAGTCGTTCACAGTGGCCAGCAGGTTGTTGATGCCCACGTCGATGTCGGTGTCGGAGTTCAGCTTGCCCACGCAGCTGTTCAGCATGGTGGCGATCTCCAGACGCTGGCGGATCTGCTCCTTGGTCCGCTCTGAGACGGCCAGCTCCCGGTTCTGGGCGCTGGTGGCCACCACGAACAGCAGGATCATGGATGCCCCCACCGACAGGCTGATGAGGGAAATGTCGTCCTGGAACACCTGACACGCTGCCACCGACAGCGGCAGGACCACACAGCCGAACATGGCGATGCGGCGTCTCATCGTGAGTTTCTGGTAAAACTGGGCCATCACGGTGGTCTCTGTGCCCATGCCGATGAGCAGCAGCACCATGGACAGCGGGAAGGTATCGCTGCGGTGGTAGATGTTCTGGGCGTCGATGTAGTAGAACAGTGGGCTGAACTGGGACACGAACACCAGCCCGATGCCCACGGCGCAGGTCATGTCCACCGTCCGGCTGCGTTTCGGGGCGCAAAGACGGCCGTCCTCCCGCAGGTAGCAGCCCACATAGTGGTTGAACAGGAACAGCACCAGATACAGCCCCGCATACACCACAAAGTTGGTGGCGACCATGATGAGGTGGCTTGCTTCCCCCGGCGTGCCCTGCACGAACCAGGCAGCCGCATCGCAGCACAGCAGCGCAGCCGCCGAAAGCTCCATCCAAATCAGCCAGTTGCGTTTTTCCCGGTTGTAGTCGTTTCCCATGGACAGGCAGAACGCCGCCGTCAGGCAGAAACAGCCGCCCCACAGCAGGGCAACGTTCATGATCCGCTCCTGTTCACTCATCCGCACTTCCTCCACGCTTGTCCTTTTTCTGGTTTCTCTCCCCTGAAGTATATCACAGGCCCCCGCAAAAGGATATGGTTTTCGCACAAATCCGACGCCTGAAAATGCGTCACGTCCGGTGTTTTTTATGAAAGTTTCTGGAAACGCCGCTGCGCCGCCCTAAAACAATGCACCCTGCCGCTCCAATCGAGCGGCAGGGTGCTGCCTTACAATCCAAACAGGTCTGCATGCGTTCCCGTGCGATACAGATAGAGTTCGGCATCCGTCTGGTAATAGATCAACAGCCAATCCGGCTGAATGTGGCATTCCCGATGCGGGATATAGCTGCCCGTCAAGCTGTGGTCCTTGTTCTGGGGCTGAAGTGCCGCCGGGACTGCCAGCACGTTGATGACCTGCTGCAGCAGGTTCATGTCGTAATGCCGCTTCTGGCATACCTTCAGGTCCTTTTTGAACCGGGTGGAGTATTTTACT
>OGXF01001576.1_pt1 | contig 15756 bp, 15 predicted proteins | sample 1576191 | NCBI WGS metagenome assembly OGXF01 (sample SAMEA3541545, study PRJEB24748) | human gut metagenome | biome: human gut; feature: human-associated habitat; material: faeces | place: China | collected 2012
GCTGCGATTGTCCGGAGAACCATACTTCGCCGGGCAGCGTGATCGTCGACCGCGGCCACCGCGAGCTCCCCATCTCGCCGGACTTTGTCGGCAAGAACGTTCCCTCGTCGCATGAGGAGAACGTGCACCTATATATGAAAGAAGTCGACGGCCACACCGCCGTCGAGATCAACGACGTCGCGCCGGGTTCCCGCGTGGGCTCCGCGCCGCTGGGAGGTGAGTAGTACCGTGGCGTTCAATCATAAGCACCTGATCGACATTACCGAGTACTCCGAAGAGGACATCAAGCTCATCCTCGAGACCGCCAAGGCGTTCTCCGAGGTCAACGAGCGTGCGATCAAGAAGGTCCCCACGCTCAAGGGCAAGACCATCGTCAACATGTTCAACGAGCCCTCGACGCGCACCCGTAGCTCCTTCGAGCTTGCCGAGAAGCGTCTTTCGGCCGACAGCCTCAACTTCGGCGGCTCCTCGACCTCTACGGTCAAGGGCGAGAGCCTCGTCGACACCGTCGAGACCCTCAACGCCTACAAGATCGACTGCATCGTCGTGCGCGACAAGCACGCCGGCGCTCCCTATATCGTCACGCAGAACTCGCCTGCGAGCGTCATCTGCGCCGGCGACGGCAAGCACAACCATCCCACGCAGGCCCTGCTCGACCTGTACACCATCTGGGAGCACAAGGGTGACTTCCACGGTCTGAAGGTCGCCGTCGTCGGCGATATCGCGCACTCCCGCGTCTGCTGTGCTACACCCTGTTCAAGACCAGCAGCCTGGCAAAATCCCTGTTTGGCGCACATTAAAGCACCTACCCTCCACTATACAATACTGTTTACTAGTGGTAAAATAATAAAAAAATATCTGTATAGAATGGAGTGAAAGTTGTGGGTAAATCTTATCATAAAGCGTTAGTTATTTTTATTGATATATTAGGAAGTCAAAATCGGGAAGACTTTGATATTTTGTATCATGTGAATTCAATTTTCCATAATCAACTTGAAAAAAATCAACAACAGGATCAATCCCATACCGTTTACGAGCGACAGATTTATACTTTTTCTGATTGCTCGTACATAATATATGATTTTAAAGAAGGTGTTGACGAGTCAAGAAAGGACATTCAAAAATTAATGAATGTTGCCCTATATAACACCCAAACTCTAATTCAAGAATTTCTGTTTAATGGATTTATTTGTAGAGGGGGTGTTGCTTATGGTGATATTTACTATGAAAAAGCGAGAAGTTTACTTTTTGGGCCAGCCGTCAATTCGGCATATTACTTAGAAAGCAGAGTCGCTAAATATCCGAGAATCGCCATAGACGATTTTGTAGCAGAAAAAGTCATCTCTTACCATCAGCAACTTCTCAAAGCTGCGCCATCTGAAGAACAAAGAGAGTTTATAAAATCAGTCAATGGCGATATCATTCTTCAAGACAGCGATAGCTGTTATTATCTCAATTATCTTTGTTCTGTTAAACAGGGGCATGACTATTACCATGGCAAAGAACTCTTACGGAGGCTTCGAGAATTAATCGACAACGAAGTCAGAATTCAGCAAAGCAATCCTAAAAAAGAAGAAGCTCAAAAGATACTCGCAAAATATCAATGGCTTTCTAGTTATATTGATGATTCTATACCAGCACAAAATACCGGGAGTACACTTCTGTATTTTAATTTTCAATAATATAGTTCAAAAAAGGCACCTATCTAGAAGATGGGTGCCTTTTCCTTCAAAAGGTGGTGTTTGCAATCGCTTATGTAACAATCCCGAAGGGCCTGAGCCGAATACAGAGCAAGGTCCTGTTTGGGCTGACCAAACGACAAGTGATCTGTTTCGGAGCGGCGGCGCTGGTAGGCGTGCCGCTTTTCTTTTTGGCAAAGGCGAGCCTGGGGACCACCACGGCGGCGCTGTGCATGATTCTGGTGATGCTGCCCTTTTTCCTGTTCGCCATGTACGAGAAGAACGGGCAGCCGCTGGAAGTGTTCCTGGGCCATCTGATCCAGAACAAATTCATCCGACCGAAGGTGCGCATCTACCAGACCAACAATCTCTATTCCGCCCTGGTGCGGCAATCCCAACTGGAACAGGAGGTGAAGCGGATTGCGAGAAAAGGCAGAAAGACCGGCAAAGCGTAAGCTCACCCGTGCCGAGCGCAAGCAGATCGAGGCGGTGATCCGGCAGGCAAAGGGCGATGGGAAAGCCCATACGGTGCAGGACAGCATCCCGTTTCAGAATATGTTCCCCGACGGCCTGTGCAGGCTGGAGGGCGGGACCTTCTCCAAGACGATTGCCTTTGAGGATGTGAATTACCGTCTGGCGGGGCCGGAGGACCAGCGGAGCATCTTTGAAAGCCTTTGCGACTTCTATAACGGCTACGATCCCTCCATCGGCGTCCAGGTCACTTTGGACAGCCGCAGCGGAGGCAGCGCCGCCGATGAAATGTTCGGTATCACCAGACAGGGCAATGACCTGGACCCCATCCGGGACGAGGCGGTGGACATCCTGCGGATGCAGTATAAGCGGGGCAACAACGGTTATGTGAAAACCAAGTATGTGACCCTGACCATCGAGGCGGAGAACCTTCCGGCAGCGCGGGCGCGTTTTGCCCGTATCGAGACCGACACCCTGAACCGCTTCAAGGTCATGGGGGCGGCGGCTCATGTGCTGGACGGAAAGGAACGGCTGGAGCTGCTTTACAACATTCTCCACCCGGAGGGAGGGCAGTTTGCCTTTGAATGGGACTGGCTCCCGGCCAGCGGCCTTTCGGTGAAGGACTTCATTGCTCCGTCCTCCTTCCACTTCGGAGAGACCCGCACCTTCCGCATTGGCAAACGGTACGGGGCGGTGTCCTTCCTGCAAATTCTGGCGCCGGAGATGCACGACCGTATCCTCACCGACTTCATGGAGGCGGACGGGAATATCATGGTAACCATGCACATCCGAGGCATCAACCAGAACGAGGCCATCAAAATGGTCAAGCGGAAGATCACCGACCTGGACGCCATGAAGATACAGGAGCAGAAGCGGGCGGTGCGCAGCGGCTACGATATGGACATTCGTGCGACTCGTTCCTGAACAAAGCCTTCGTGGTTGAAGGACAAAATCAGGCATTAACAAAAGAACGAAAATTTCAAATGTTAGGAGAACTAACAATCCGAGAGGTGGAATGATGGGGTAACGCCCTGAAACGCCCCCTTAATACTCCGACTGGCATTTCAACAGAAATGTGACTTGTCAGAAGCTCGGTGAAGTCGGCTGAGAGTAGCCGTATGGATTGCTGGATAAATACCAGCCTCACGAAAGCTGTCCAGAGGTGGACGGTGCTACCTATAGGCCGGAGGTCTACAAAATACCCAAGGTCAGAATGTTTGAAATATGACTGACGAAAACCGCGAATGTAAGGGTCTATACCATGACGGCATAGAAATGTGCCGGTAGCGTTAATCGCTAATCAGTGTGGTGGAGTAAAAATTGATGTTATGAAACACCATAGCACGTTACAGGCGTGTTCAAGCTGACAGGCTTAAAGCGGAGACCTAAAGGTATATGTAAAGATAGGATTGTTGGAACGAGGAAAGGCAGTAGGCTTCCACCATTAGGAAGTAAGCAGACGAATCATATAAGCTGCTGTACTACTGCTGAAAAGCAGAGGTCGAACCGATGATGTTTTCTGCGAAAAAGAGGAAAACGGAGGAATGGCCTCAAGTCAGTCAAACAGACAACTTAGCACTTAGTCGCAATTAGGATTGCGAGTATGACAAAAAGAAGTCACTCGCCGTAAAGGAGAGTGATGCCTGATGCCAAATGAGAAGAAACCAAAAACAAAATACGTGGAGTATCTCCGCCATGCTGAATACTACGATATGCAGAGTACCTTTGATGAGCTGTATGCCAGAAGTCAAGCCGGAGAAATCTTTGACGGCCTGATGGATGTGATACTTTCGAGAGAAAATATCCTATTGGCCTATCGGAACATCAAATCCAATACCGGGAGTTTTACACCGGGGACGGATAAGCTGAAAATTTCTGATATTGGTAAACTTACCGCTGACGAAGTAACAGCGAGGGTACGTAGAATCGTAAAGGGAGGTAAAAACGGCTACACCCCAAGAAGCGTGAGACGCAAAGAAATCCCTAAGCCAAACGGGAGTACCAGACCTCTGGGAATCCCTTGTATATGGGATAGATTGGTACAGCAATGTATCAAGCAAGTCATGGAGCCTATCTGCGAAGCCAGATTTAGCAATAACAGCTATGGATTCCGTCCGAATCGGTCGGTTGAAAATGCGATAGCGGCAATCTACAGGCTTATGCAGAGGTCAGGACTTTACTATGTTGTGGAGTTTGATATTAAGGGCTTCTTTGACAATGTAGACCATTCAAAGCTGATAAAACAGTTATGGTCACTTAATATTCGGGATAAAGAATTGCTCTATGTAATCCGCAGGATTCTCAAAGCACCAATCCTCATGCCGGATGGCCATATAGAACACCCAGCAAAGGGAACGCCGCAGGGCGGCATTATTTCACCACTGCTGGCAAATGTGGTTCTGAATGAACTTGACCATTGGATAGAAAGCCAGTGGCAGTGCAACCCGGTAACGGAAAACTACTCCTACAGGGAAAATGCGACGGGCTGTCCGATACAAAGCCATGCGTATCGGGCAATGCGGAATACAAGGTTGAAAGAAATGTATATCGTCAGATATGCGGATGATTTTCGGATTCTTTGCAGGACGAAAGAACAGGCAGACCGGACGCTGATTGCGGTAACGCATTGGCTGAAAGAACGCTTACGTCTTGATGTTTCGCCAGAGAAAACGAGAGTTGTTGACACCAGACGGAGCTATTCTGAATTTCTCGGATTCAAAATCAGACTGCACAAAAAGGGGAAAAAGTATGTCGTTCAATCGCACATGTGCGATAAAGCCTATAGAAAGGTCAAGGCCAACCTGACAAAGCAGGTCGGGAACATCAAATTTCCAAGAAAAGACCGTGGAGAGGCCGGAGAAGTACGGCTGTTTAACTCAATGGTTATGGGAATCCAGAATTATTATCAGTTAGCCACAGACATCAGCATTGATTGCGGTGATATTGGCAGAACTGTTAATATAGTCCTTAAAAACAGGCTGAAATCAGGAAAAACGCACCGACTAAAAGAAGAAGGTCGAGACCTTACAAAAATGGAGCTCCAAAGATATGGGAAATCGGAACAGCTAAGATATATAGCACAATCCAAAGAACCGATTTATCCGATAAGCTATGTTCAATGCACAAATCCAATGAATTTGCGGCGAAAAGTATGCGCCTACACAGCGACAGGCAGAAGTGCAATCCATGACGATTTACGGATAAACACTTCCTTACTGTTACAGCTTATGAGAGCGCCTACATACCGCCGTAGTGCAGAATATGCGGACAACCGTATTTCACTATTCTCCGCTCAATGGGGGAAATGTGCAATAACGGGAAAGGAATTTCAGTGTGTTTCAGAAATCCACTGTCACCATAAAACACCAAAGGGTAATGGTGGCAGTGACAAGTATGAAAATCTGGTATTGGTGCTTGCACCAGTACACGAACTGATACACGCAGTCAATGAGGATACTATTTGTTCTTATCTCTCCGCTCTTAAATTGGACGCTTCACAACTTATGAAGCTAAACAGACTGCGAATTCTGGCAAATCGGAAACCTATTGATTTGGAGAACCTAAATCTTACGAATAATTCTCATAATGGTATGACTAAGGAGACTAAGAAAACTGTTTGATTGATGGAACGCCGGATGCGGTGAAAGTCGCATGTCCGGTGTGAAGCGGGGGAAAAGCTGGAGATAACTTCAAAGGCTTACCTATCGCTATTTCCTTCGGATCTCTCCACCTACGGCGGCGCGGCAAAGGACCTTCTTACCGACCTGCAATCCCGTAACGAGAGAATGTTCAACATGACCTTCCTGGTGCTGCACACGGCGGAGACCCGCCAAAAGCTGGAGATCGCCGTATCCCAGGCGGCCAGCGTCGCCCAGACCTACAACTGCCTTCTGACCCGGCTGGACTTTCAGCAGGAGGACGGGCTTATGAGCAGCCTTCCCCTGGGGCTCAATCGCATCAAGATCGAACGGAGCCTGACCACATCGGCTCTGGCGGTGTTCGTCCCCTTTGTCACCCAGGAGGTATTCATGGGCGGCGACGCCATGTACTACGGGCTCAACGCCCTTTCCAACAACATGATCCTGCTGGACCGCAAGCAATCCCGCTGTCCCAACGGCCTTGTATTCGGCACCCCCGGCAGCGGCAAATCCATGAGCTGCAAGCGGGAGATCACCTTTATCATGCTGATGACCCAGGATAATGTCATCATCTGCGACCCGGAGGACGAGGTGCGACACGAAGTCGCGTAATTGAATTGCTGAACAAGCTGCCCTATCCATTTGGGGTAATCCTACCACAGCCTGCGTCGCTGGTAACGGCGGGGTGGGAAGCCTGTGGGACAACGTGGGAAAGCTGCGAGCCTAACGTAGCCGTACTGCCAGGATAAGTGTGCCATGGAGAACGTAACGTGAATCATCGCAAGGGTCGTTACAGGGAATAGGCGAAATCAGGCTGACACGCCTACACCAAAAGGTGCGGAGGTGGCCGTGGGAACTTTCGCAATCCCCCGGCAAATGGACATCATTCCTCCCGGCTCAAAGATGGCTCCTAAAGCACGCACAATTATTCAATACGCGGAACGTGGTAAACCCTATGTGTTCCTCTAATTCAATGAGAGGTATCGACCCCGTAAGGGGAAGAAATGACACAGAGGGTAGAGGAACGGGATAAAAAGCGAACGGCTCTGCTGTAATGGTGGAGCATAGGGGCTCTGCCCTGACCTGAAAGGGTGCTGACTTATCCCACGGTATTTCATAGCAAGAAAAGGAGGTAAACCTATGAACGGTAATTGTTCAACGACGAAGCGGAAACGCTCTGAGAGATTGCCGAACGCGGCAAAGCTGGCATTCCAGTGGAATCATGTAGATTGGAAAAAAGCCGAGGCCGAGGTTAATAGGCTGCAAGCCCGGATTGCTAAGGCGACCAAAGAAAAGAAATGGAACACAGTAAAACGACTGCAATATCTGCTTACGCATTCGTACTACGCAAAACTGCTGGCGGTCCAAAAAGTAACCACCAACAAAGGGAAAAACACACCCGGTATCGACAAACAACGGTGGAGCACACCTGCGCAAAAGATGTGGGCGGTGTTGTCCCTGACGGATAAGAACTACAAAGCCAGTCCCCTCCGCCGGGTATACATCGACAAGAAGAACAAAAAGGCGAAACGCCCTCTTGGGATTCCCACGATGTATGACCGGGCCATGCAGGCGCTCTATGCGCTGGCACTGGACCCCGTGGCAGAAACGGCGGCAGATCCCCGCTCTTTCGGATTCAGAAAGGGACGGTGCTGTCAGGATGCCTGTGAATATATTTTTGCGGACATGAGCCGCAGAAACGTCAGTCCACAGTGGGTACTGGAAGGTGACATCAAGGGTTGCTTCGACCATATCAGCCATCAGTGGCTGATTGACAACATCCCCATGGACAAGTCAATTTTGAAGCAATTCCTGAAAGCCGGCTTTGTATTTCAGGGTGAGCTGTTTCCCACAGAGGCGGGTACGCCCCAAGGCGGCATTATCTCTCCGATTCTGGCGAATATGGCGCTGGATGGGATGCAAAAGCTGCTCTCCGACCGGTTCCATACCAACCGGCTGGGCAAAGTGGACAATCGGTTCCGCAACGCCCACAAGGTAAATCTGGTGCGGTATGCCGATGATTTTATCGTAACGGCGGCCACAAAGGAAATTGCCGAAGAGGCCAAAGAACTGATTCGTGATTTCCTGAAAACCAGAGGTCTGGAACTGTCTGAGGAGAAAACGCTCATCACCCACATTGATGACGGATTTGATATGCTGGGCTGGACTTTCCGGAAATTTAACGGAAAGCTCATTGTGAAGCCGTCAAAAAAGTCTTTGAAAGCATTCACGGCCAGCTTGTCTGAAACCATCCTTGGACGCGGTAAGGCTTGGAAACAGAACCTTCTGATTGAAAAGCTGAACCAACAAATCCGGGGCTGGACGAACTATCATCGATCGGTCTGTGCCAGTGAGGCGTTTACGCACATCGACTATGTTCTCTATGAACTGCTGTGGAGGTGGGCCAAACGCCGTCACCCCCACAAGGGGAAATGGTGGGTATCCACAAACTACTGGCACCGCAGAGGAAACCGAAACTGGGTATTCTCCACGGAGGACAAAGAACTTCTGCGGGTGGATCACATTCCTATTATCCGACATACAAAAGTACGAATGGACGCCAATCCCTACCTGGAGCCGGAATATTTTCATGCCAGGCAATTCAGCCGCGGCATGAAGCGTTTTACCGGCAGGTTCAAACAGATTTGGAAGAATCAAAACGGATGTTGCCATCATTGTGGGCTTCCGATGGACATTCAGGACGAAAGAGAAATCTTTTTCAAGGTCCCGAAATCCAAAGGCGGCAAAGAGGAGGTGCGCAATATGGCCTATGTCCACAAATACTGTAACCAACTCTACTTTGAGCGCCGCGCGAAAGCGTGATGAAATGCTTGAGCCGTATGAGTGGAAACGCTCACGTACGGTTCTTAGACGGGAAGGGGCGAGTAATCGCCCCGACCTAGTCGACTATTCGCCCCTGGTGAAGCGATTGGGCGGTCAGGTGATCCGGCTGTCCCCGTCCAGCACCGACTATGTGAACCCCCTGGACATCAACCTCAACTACTCCGAGGAAGAAAACCCGCTGGCGCTGAAAAGCGACTTCGTGCTGTCCTTCTGCGAGCTCATTATGGGCAGCAAGACCGGCCTGGAGGCCATCGAGAAAACCGTCATCGACCGGGCGGTGCAGATGATCTATCAGCCCTACTTTGCCGACCCCCGGCCGGAGAATATGCCGATTTTGGGCGACCTGATGAACGCCCTGCTGTCCCAGCACATCCCGGAGGCCGACCGGGTGGCCCAGGCATTGGACCTGTATGTGAACGGTTCGCTGAACTTCTTCAACCACCGTACCACCGTGGACATCTCCAATCGCCTTGTCTGCTTTGACATCAAGGGCCTGGGCAAGAACCTGAAAAAGCCGGGGATGCTCATTGTCCAGGACGCGGTGTGGAATACCGTCACCATCAACCGAGCCATTGGACGGTCTACCTGGTATTTCGTGGACGAGTTCCACCTTCTGCTGAAGGAGGAACAGACCGCCGCGTACAGCGCCGAGATTTGGAAACGGTTCAGAAAGTGGGGCGGCATCCCCACCGGGGCGACCCAGAACCCCAAGGACCTGCTTTCCTCTCCGGAGATCGAAAATATCCTGGAGAACAGCGATTTCATCTATATGCTCAACCAGGCAGCAGGCGACCGGAAGATACTGGCGGAGCGGCTGAATATTTCTTCTGAACAGCTTGCCTATGTGACCAACTCCGAGCCGGGCCACGGGCTGCTGTTCTTCAACAATGTCATCCTGCCCTTTGCGGATGACTTCCCGAAAGACACCGAGCTCTATAAATTGCTCACCACCAAGCCCAGCGAGGTTGCACACGAAACTGTGGACGATGAAAAGGAGGACCAGAATGGATAACAAGATGGCGGTTTTCAATAACCGCGAATTTGGCAGCATCCGAGTGATCGAGCAGAACGGCAATTATCTGTTTTGCGGAAAAGATATTGCAAAAGCGCTCGGATACCAACGCACGGCTGATGCCATTTCAGCCCATTGCAAAGGGGTCTGCGTTTTACCGACCCCTTCTAATGGCGGGATTCAACAGATGAAATTCATTTCCGAGGGTGATGTGTACCGCCTGATTGTTCATAGTCGGCTGCCTGGTGCGGAACGCTTTGAAAAATGGGTGTTTGACGAAGTTCTCCCCATGATCCGCAAGACGGGCGGGTATATGACTGCCTCCCTTCTGGAGCAGGCGGCGGAAAAGCCGGAAATACTTCTGGCTTTTGCCGACCAGCTTCTTGCCGAGCATGAGAAAAACCGGCAGCTCTCCGGCGAGGTGGAACGGCTGCGGCCGAAAGCAGATTTCTATGACGCCTTTGTCCATGAAGAAAACTGCACCAATATCCGGGCTACGGCGAAGGAACTGCAAATCGGGGAGCGTGCGTTTTGCCGTTTCCTGATGGACGCGGGATTTCTGTACCGCTGCCCGGCCGGATACCTTCTGCCCTATGCCAAGCCCTCCAATGACGGGTTGTTCCGTGTGAAGGACTTCTGGAAATATGGGCATTTTGGACAGCAGACCTTGATTACGCCCCAGGGCAAAAATGTAATCCGTCTGTTGCTGGATGATGGGCAAATGCGGCTGGAATGGAAGGAAAGGATGGGATAAGGATATGGAACAGGAAAAGCTGTATGTCATCGAGGAAAAGACCTATGAGGCACATATCGACGAGGAAGTGCATCTCTACGGGCTGCTTCATCAGCTTGCCTTCCTTGCCGGAAAAATCAAGGACCGGGAAGATGTGGAGGCGTTCATTGCGGCGGCGAAGCGGTACGGCCAGATCGCCGATGACAAGTTTGACGCCTGGAACATTCCCGGCCGTTACCTGGTGTTCGGCGACAAGGCCGACCTTGCCCGGCTGAAGGCCCTGGAGCTGTGCGAGCTGGACGCCTTCTATGTGGAGTGTGAGGACGACGAACCCGAACCGGGCAGCGGCCGCCAGGAGGAACACTATCTGATCCCCGGCAGCGGATTCCGGCTGCTGGTGAGCGAACTGCACATGTTCCTGGTGACTTGGTACAGCATCGCCAAGTGTCTGTCGCAGGCGCAGAACGAGAAGGATTTTCTCCGCCTGCAAAAGAAATACGGGAACTATGAAAAGACGCTGAACAGGCTGCGCCGCAAGCTGGGTCTTTCCGCTGATAGTAACTTTTGTCAGGATGAATTGGAGGCGGCGGTCATCAAGCGGTTCCGGGCGGAGCTGATCCCTGGGGAGCAGATCAGCCATGAATAAGCTCACCCATGTCAGCCTGTTTTCCGGCATCGGCGGGCTGGACCTGGCGGCAGAGGCGGCAGGCTTTGAAACGGTCTGTCAATGCGAGTGGGCGGACTATCCATTTTCCATCCTGCAAAAGCATTGGCCGGATGTGCCGAAGTTCCGGGACATCACCACATTCACGAAGGAGGCGTTTTTTGAGAAAACAGGACTTGAAACCATCACGATCCTCTCCGGCGGATTTCCATGCCAGCCCTTCTCCACCGCCGGAAAACGGCGGGGCTTTGCGGATGAACGCTACCTGTGGCCGGAGATGTGCCGCGTTATTGCCGAACTGCGGCCCCGTTGGGTGCTTGGGGAAAATGTTGCTGGCTTCATCAATATGGGGCTCGACAAAACGATTTTTGACCTGGCAAAAGCGGGATACGCTGTTCTCCCATTCGTATTTCCGGCTTGCGGCGTCGGCGCATGGCATGAGCGCCAGAGAACTTTTATCGTCGCGGCTGATGTTTCCCACACCCCTTGCCTCCGACAAATCCACGGGGCGGGACGCTGCCAACCTGGATGTGTTCCTGTCGGACAATGGGATATTCCGCAAGCGAAACAAGGACGGGACGATCTGGAGCCTGTCCCTGTCGGCGGCGGTGTTCTATCTGACCCCGGCGGCGTCGGAGGGCTACCGTTCCACCTTGAAACCGGCGGCCTTCCGGGACAAATCCCCGTCCTCCAACCTGTCGGCCCAGGTGATCCGGCAGGAGCAGCCCCTTTCCGAGAAAGCGGCGCTGAACCCGGATTGGGTGGAATGGCTCATGGGATTCCCCCCGAAATGGACGGACGCATCCTATGGCGTGCCGAGCCCGAAGGAGTCCCCCGCATGACCGAGGACACGGACAACCGGGCGCTGCGGCTGAAAACCCTGGGGAACGCGGTCTGCCCACCTCAGGCCTATCCCATTTTCCAGTACATCGCCATGATCGAAACCGGGGCGTGTGCCAACATCTGCCCCTATGGAACAGGAGGTGACGCACCTTGAAAGAATGGAAAGCCCCCGAAAAGGAGGCGCAGAAGATGACCCGTGACGGGGCGGTATCCGTCAACCTGGTCACGGGCAAGACTACCTATCACTCTGACCGCACGCCGGAGCAAGACCATTCTGCATCCGGCGAAACGGTGGGCGCCGCTGGAAAAGCGGTGGACCGTGTGGAACTGCACCGGGAACAGGCAGCAGCCAAAAAGAAGCGCCGGAAACAGCGCAGAGCCTATCGGGAGGGCGAGGCGGCAGCGGGTCGCCCATCCTCCCGATTGCAGTTTTCCGAGGCAGACCAGGCCAAGCCGGAGCTGCAAGGGGCCATCCGCAAGTCGGACAAGGCGGCGGACCGGCTGGATGCCGCCAGGGACGCGATTCCCAATAAGAGTCCGGGAAAGCCCCACGCCAATCCGCTGTCCCGCCCCATTCAAGAGGCGGGGGCGGCCATCCACGGCAAGGTTCGGGAGGTGGAGCAGGAAAATTCCGGCGTCCAGTCGGGCCACCTGGGAGAACGCGGCATTGAGAAGGCTGTGGGCTACGGAAACCGCCGTGTCCAGAACTGGCGGGCGGAACGCAAGCTGAAACCCTGGCGGGACGCAGCAAAGGCGGAGCAGGCGGCGGTCAAGGCCAATGCGGATTTCTACTATCGGAAAGCCGTGGCGGAGAACCCCCAGCTTGCGTCCAATCCCATCTCCCGCCTGTGGCAGAAACGGAAGCTGCAAAAGCAATATGCGGCGGCATACCGGGCGGCGGGCAAGACCGCCCAGGCTGGAAAAACAGCGGAAACCACGGCAAAGGCGGCCAAAAAAACCGCCCAGGAGTCCAAGCGCACCGCCCTTTTCCTGAAACGGCATTGGAAGGGCGCGCTGATCGTGGGCGGCATCGGCCTTCTGCTTGTGATGCTGCTGGGCTCCCTGCAATCCTGTTCCTCCATGTTCGGCGGCGGGGTGTCCAATATCATGGCATCTTCCTATCTGTCCGAGGATTCCGATATGCTGGCGGCGGAAGAAGCCTACTGCGCCAAAGAGGATGAATTGCGGGAATACCTGGATACCTACGAGGCCACCCACGACTATGACGAGTATCACTTCGACCTGGACGAGATCGAGCATGACCCCTATGTGCTGATCTCCATTCTGTCGGCGCTCCATGATGGGGTGTTCACCATCGACCAGGTACAGGGCGACCTTCAAACCCTCTTTGACAAGCAATACATTCTCACCGAAACCGTGACCACGGAGACCCGCTATCGGACGGAAACAAGGACGGACAGCGAGGGCAACCCTTATACGGTTCGGGTGCCCTATACCTGGACCATCTGCACCGTCACGCTGGAAAACTTCGACCTCTCCCATGTGCCGGTCTATATGATGGGCGAGGATCAGCTTTCCTTGTACGCTACCTATATGTCCACCCTGGGCAACCGCCCCGACCTGTTTCCGTCCTCCGGGTATGTGAACAAATACATTGAAAACCCGCCCACCGCCTGGGAGATTCCCACTGAATATCTCACGGACGAGCGGTTCAACACCCTCATTACCGAGGCGGAAAAATACCTGGGTTATCCCTATGTGTGGGGCGGCAGCAGCCCCAGCACTTCCTTTGATTGCAGCGGCTTCGTCAGTTATGTGCTGACCAACAGCGGCCTGTGCAATACCGGGCGGCTGGGCGCCCAGGGGCTCTACAACATTTCCACCCCGGTATCCGATCCCCAGCCTGGCGATTTGGTGTTCTTTGTGGGCACCTACGACACAACCGGCGTATCTCATGTAGGCATTTATGTGGGCGACGGGATGATGCTGCATTGCGGCGACCCCATCCAGTATTCCAACCTGAACACGAGCTACTGGCAGTCCCATTTCTACGCATACGGCAGACCGCCGTACAACTGATGGAGGTGATGAAGCATCAATATGGTTTCCTATGGGGGCGGCGCCAACAGCACCGCCCTTTTAATCGGGCTGCACCAGCACCGTATCCCGGTGGACCTGATCCTCTTTGCGGATACGGGGGCGGAGCATCCCCATACCTATGCCTATCTGGAGGTGATGGATTCCTGGCTGAAGGACCACGGGATGCCGCCCATTACCAGAGTGTATAAGACCACCCGTGACGGGAAACGGCTGACGCTGGAGGATGAATGTCTGCAAAGTTGCAGCCTTCCGTCTATCGCCTACGGCTTCAAGCGGTGTTCCCTGAAACACAAGATCGGGCCGCAAGAAAAGTTCTGCAACCATTACCCGCCGTGTCAAAAGGCGTGGGCGGCGGGCAAACGGGTGGTCAAATTCATCGGCTACGATGCGGGCGAGGGCTACCGCAGCGACAAGGTTCTGCTGGGCGACCTGGCCGACCGAAAATACAGCAAGTGGTATCCCCTAATGGAATGGGGATGGACGCGGGACGATTGCATCCGGCAGATCGAGGCGGCAGGGCTGCCCCAGCCGGGAAAATCGTCCTGTTTTTTCTGCCCCAGCATGAAACCCGACGAGATCACCGCCCTGCGGGAGCAGCATCCCGATTTGTTCCGCCGCGCCCTGGCGCTGGAGGACAACGCCCGGAAAAACCTGAAAACGGTCAAGGGCCTGGGGCGGAACTATTCCTGGAGAGAACGATTTGGAAAGGAGTTTTGCACACATGGCAACGGTTGAGAAAATCCGCAAGGACATTGAAAAGACGAAGGAGAAGATTTCCGCCCAGCAGAAGCGCCTTCGGGAACTGGAGGCGCAGCTCACCGAGGAAGAAAACCTGGAGATCGTCCGCATGGTCAAGGCGGTGCGTATGGACAACAAGGAGCTGACCGCCTTCCTGAAGGCCTACGCCAGCGGCCTTATCACCCTGCCCGACGGGATGATGGAGGCGGAGGCAGCGGCTGACACCGACGACGAGGATGTGGAAGGAATGGAGGATGGCGAAGATGAAGCGTAACAGAGTTTTCCGCCTTCTGGCGTCCTTGACGGTGGTGGTCCTGTGCATGACCGCCTTTTCCGTCACCGCCTTTGCGGGCGGCGGGGATGGAGACTATTACACCGGGGAGCCCGCCGAGACGACCCCGGAACCCACCGAGGAACCGGCCACCGGAGGCATGGAGCCGGAGGGCCAGCCCCTTACCCCGGAGGGCAACGCCACGCTGGTGGACGATTATTACGGCGATAAGCAGCTTATCACCGTGACCACGAAAGCGGGCAACTATTTTTACATCCTGATCGACCGGGCCAACGAGGACAAGGAGACCGCCGTTCACTTCTTGAACCAGGTGGACGAAGCCGACCTGATGGCGCTGCTGGAGGACGGACAGACGGAGGAAAAGCCAGCTGCTTGTACCTGCACCGAGAAATGCCAGGCTGGTGCGGTAAATACCGCCTGTCCGGTCTGTGCGGTAAATATGAGCGAGTGCGCCGGGAAAGCGCCGGAGGTGGAGCCGGAGCCCGAACCGGAGCCGGAGAAAGAGTCCGGCAGCAGCGGCGCCCTGGTGCTGATCCTGCTGCTGGCGGCTCTGGGCGGCGGCGGAGCCTTCGCCTACATCAAGTTCATCAAGCCCAAGCAAGGCGCAAAGGTCAGCGCCGACCCGGACGATTATGAGTTCGAGGACGAGGAATACGAAAACGAGGATGTTCCTGAACAGGAAGAACAGGAGGACCAGAATTGAGCAAATTGGTGATCTGTGAAAAACCGAGTGTAGCAAAGAGTATCGCATCGGTCCTGGATGTCACATCCAGGGCCGATG
>OGXF01001581.1_pt1 | contig 15712 bp, 11 predicted proteins | sample 1576191 | NCBI WGS metagenome assembly OGXF01 (sample SAMEA3541545, study PRJEB24748) | human gut metagenome | biome: human gut; feature: human-associated habitat; material: faeces | place: China | collected 2012
CATTCTCTTTCAACACTTTGGCAGCCACCTGCGCCTCGGCATCGTTGCCCGCATGCCGCAACGCCTGTTCGTCCTGTTCGGCTTGGGCGGAAGCGGCCTTGGCCTGGTCGTATGCCGTTCGGGCCTGTTCCATGGTCTTCTTGGCCTGTTCGGCCTGCTGCTTGGCTTCGTCCGCGGCCTGCTGCTTGGCTGTGTAGTCGGCCTTGGCCGCGTTCAGCGTGTTGGTGGCCGCGTCGAACTGCTGGCTTGCCTGCAATGCGGTGTCGGTCGCGGTCGCGAGACGGCCGGCCTTGTCGCTCACATCGGCCTGTGCCGCCGTGAGCGCGGCGGTCGCCGTGTCGGCCGTCGTCTTGGCGTTCGCCTGGTCGGTCGCGGCCTGGGCCTTCGCATTGTCGGCGGCGGTCTTCGCCGCGTTGGCCTTGTCGAGGCGGGCCTGGGCCTGTTCGACGGCCTTCAACGCGTCCTCGTAGGTCTTCTGCGCGGTGTTGATCTTCTCGATGTATGCGGTGAGCTTCGCACGGTACTCGGCCACGGTCACGGCGGGAGTGTCCTTGTGCATCGTGTACGTGGTGAACTCCTGGCTCCACACGGGATCCCACATGCCGCCCTCTTTGTTGTTGCTGACGGCCATGCCCACGGTCTTGTTCTCGGGCACGGTGATGTTCAGATAATGTCCGATGCCTTCCATGGTGTCCCAGTTGAAGTACAGGTCGGGGTATGTGGAGTACACTTCGCTGGCGCTCATATGTTCCAGTCCCGGATAGTTTCCGGACGCGACGGCCGCGTCGTAGATGGCCTTCTCGTGGTCCCACCAGCCGTCGTACGGGTCGTTGTAGTTGAATGCGAGGTTCTCGTTGGCCTGCCCGTACTGGTTGTTGTGATACACGTTGGAACCGAGGGATGTCGCCCAGTTCGCGTTGACCATCGCCATGGCCATGTCCGCGTCGGACACCAGCACGGGATCCAATCCCACCGATGCGCGCAGTTCGTTGCACTTGTCGATCATGTCCAACGCCTTGACCATGTTCTCCAGGCTGGTCGCGTCGCCCTTCGCGCCCAGATGCGTGTATTCGAGGTACTTGCTCACGTTGCTGTCGGTCAGGATCGCGTACGCGTAGTCGGCGCCCTTGTCGTCGAAGAAGCCGGCAGCGCCCTGCGCCTGCTTCCTGGCGGCGTCATCGGCCGCGGCCTTCGCGTCGTTCGCGGCCTTCACGGCGGCATCGTACGCGGCCTGGGCGGCCTGCCGCTCGCTGTCCGCGGTTCCGGCGGCCGTCTGAGCGGCTGCCAGCTTCTGGTCCGCCTTCTGCAACGCCTGCTGGGCCTGGTCGGCCTGCTGTTGGGCCTTGGCGAGCTGCTGGTCGCTCGTGGTCTTGTCCGCCTGGGCCTGCTGCAACGCCTTCTGGGCCTTCTCGTTCGCGGTTTTGGCCTTGTCGGCCTTGGTTTGTGCGGCTTCCAGCTTCTGGTTGGCCTCGGAGGCCTGTTCCTTCGCGGTCTTGGCCTTGTCGGCCTTGCTGGCTGCGTCCGCCTGGGCCGCGGCCGCGGCCGTCCGCGCTTCGGCGGCGGCCTGGTCGGCTGCCTGCGCGGCCTGCTGGGCCTGCTGGATCTTGGCCGGATCGTTCGCGTCGCCCGCGATGGCAACGGCGTCGTCGTAGAGGCGTTTCGCGTCGTCGGCCTTTGCCTGCGCGTTTTGGGCGTTCTCGTCGGCGTTCTTGGAGGCCGCCTGCTTGACGTCGAGCTCGTGCTTCGCCTGGGCTTCGGCCTCCTTCAACGCGGCCTTGTCGTTCGCGTCGGCTTTGGCTTGGGCCTTGTCCTTCACGGATTGCGCGTTGTCCTTCGCGGTTTGGGCGTCCTTGAGTATCTGCTGCGCGTTGTCCGCGGCGTTCTGTGCCTTCGCCACGTTGTCGGCGGTCTTCTTCGCTTCGTTCTGGGCGGTTTCGAGGTTGGTCTTGGCCTGGTCGAGCGACTCCTGGGCTTGGGACAGGTCCGATCGGGTCTGCTTCACGGTCGGATCGTCGTCGATGGCCTGCTGCACGTCCTGGGTTTTCTGCTCCACGTTCGTCTGGGCCTGGTCGACGTCCGTCTTGGCCTGGTCGGCCGCGTCCTGTTTCGCCTGCTGGTCGGCCTTGGCCTGGTCGAGCGCGGACTGCGCGTCCGACACGTTCTGCTGCGCCTGGGCCACGGCTTCGGATCCGCCATTCGCTTCGACGGCCTGGCCCACGGCCTCCTGCGCCTGGGCCACGGCCTGTCCGGCCTGTTCCTCCGGCGTGACGGCGGTCTCGTCGGCCAATGCCGGCGATGCGACGGTTCCCGCCGTGGCCAGTGTGGCGACTGCGATTGCGATGCCCTTGCTCTTCTTCATAATCCATCCTTTGTTCTGTTGTGTGTGGAAATCGGAATCCGGCATCATGTCGCATCCGGATTCCTTCAGTCCCTCACATGTCGTGGAACCGATATCGGCGTTGATGTCGACCCGGGGGATGTGATGCATGTCCGCACACGCCTCCCTCTCCCCTATCTAGAGGGTACCCCCACCCATGTATCGGATGCGGGCGTCTCCCGCACGGATTCATTCAAGGCATGGAAAAGGGCGGATCATGGGAACCGCATCGGATTCCCATGATCCGCCCTGTCCGCTCTACGCTCTACGGCGTTTTCACGTCCGGCTGCCGTGGACGCCCTCCATGCCTATTCGCCGGAATGCTCCACGTCGTCCGGGACGTCCGGCGTGTCCGTCCGTGGACGGCGTAGGAGCAGTATGGCCGTGACGAGGGACGCCAGACCGCACAGGAGCAGCAGCGGCAGCACCGTTCCCATGCCCGTATGGGGCATGCTGGCGAGCCATGCCCTCTCGGGCAGCACGCCCGCGTCCACATTCGATTTGCTCGGGCTCGCGACGGTCAGCGCGACGGTCACGGTCGACTGACCGTACGTGGCTTCCGCCGTGCCCGCGTCGGAGTCCGTGATGCTGCCGTCCGTGGCAGGCGTGGAATCGTTCGCGTCCGGTTTGGTGAAGTCGCGGCGGTCGACGCGGCTGAACTGCACCGTGTATTTGTTGCCGCCGATGGTGAGGTTGTCGAACCTGTAGGTGCCGTCCGTTCCGGTGGTGGTCATGCCGACCTGGTCTCCGTCCTGGTTGTACAGGTAGACCTTCTGTCCGGAGAACCGTTTCGTCTCACTGGCCTGTCGGATGCCGTCCCTGTTCGTGTCCTCCCAGTACAGGCCGCTGATGGTTCCTCGCGCGGGTGATATGACGGTATTGCCGGGGATGATCGCGCCGACCTGGTCGCATGAATCCTCGGCGCTCGTGCTGAACCAATGCTCCATGTCCGCGCTCGTGTAGTCCGAACCGGTACGGCAGGACGCGTTGCCGGTCACGTCATGGGATGTGGTGTCCAGTTTCGTGTAATCCGGTTTCGACGGGACGCTCACGCCCGCGGCGCGCGCGTTCGGCGTGCCCGAATACGGTGTGGTCGGACTGTCGAACCACGCCTGGTTCACGACCGTCTGGTCCTTGGAGGCCCGTTCCACGGTGCCCGTGAAATGGAACACGACGCTGCCTCCGGGCGCGACCTCGAACGGGAGATCGTACGTGCGGGTCACGTAGCCGGATGCGGTGGTCTCGCTGGTCGGTGACACCGGCACTGCGGTCGGGTCGACGTGGATTCCCGGATCCGCCAATGGTGCGGCAATCTCCACGGGGGTCTTTTGGTTGACTTTTGTGCCATCGCCTAGCACTCTGTAGTCATTGGAGTTGAAACCCCATCCCCAGAGATGTCCTTCCTCATCCCACGCATACGCCGACGCGCTATCCGAAATAACGCTTGTTATTCGCCCTCCGATGCTGACCACTGTCGGATTGTCCACGGTACGATTGTTTGTGGTGCCGTCTCCGAGCTGACCGTATGTGTTGTTTCCCCATGCGTATAGGACTCCTTCTTTCGTCAAGGCGTAGGTAGTTCTATCTCCACCATCAACTTGAACGAAGGTCTGGTTTCTTCTGATCATCATCGGCGTGGGCACGTCCGTGATCATCATCGGCGTGGTATTATTCGGATCTACTTTGATGACTCCGTATGTACTAATTCCCCAGCTCCAGAGATGCCCATTGGTGTCCAGCGCGACAAAATGAGTATCTCCACCATCAACTTGAACGAAGGTCTGGTTTTTGGCGATCATGACCGGCTTGTCACGGTTGACTCCAATTGTTCCATCTCCCATGCTTCCGCCATTCGCGTCGCCCCATGTCCAGATGTGCCCGGCTTCATCCAATGCCGCGAAGGTGGCTACTCCTGTGGTCATCGTCACCGAGGTGAACCTGGTGCCCTCCTGAAGTTTCGTCAGTTCGCCGGCGTCGGTAAACGTCCATAGTTGGCCGTTCTGCCCCACTGCAACAGTGTATTTGTTATAGACACCTCTTCCGCTAACCACGTCCTTGAAGGTTTCATTGGTTTCGTATCGTGTCGGATTGCTGGATGATGTCCACCTCCAGAGATGTCCGTCCGAATCCAGTGCGATCGTGCCGTACGAGTCAGCAGTGACCTTCTTCACTTTGATATCCCAGTCGACCTTGGAAACATGACGGTCGAACGCGGACGCGTACTGTGGTTTGAATCCACCTTCCGTTGTGCCGGCAAGGTAAAGATATCCTTCGGCATCCGTGAAATAGGTTCTTCTGCTCGCTGTGAAAGCTTTCAGGATTCGTGCGTTCCTTGCCTCTCTCATCGACGTCGTGCCGGCTGTGACGGTCACGTTTTTCACGTTCTCATTCATCCGGTCGGTCATGGTCGACGTGGTCGGGAAGCTGGTCTTGCCGGCATTGTCGACCTTCACGTCCCAGCTGATGGCGCATTTGCCGTCGCCGGCGTTGGCGCAGTCGACGTCGGTCTGGGTTTTGTCCAACACGGCTTTCGGATCGGTCTTGTAGTAGCCGAAGTCCACGCGGGTCTTCGCGGTGTCCACGTCCAATTGGAGCTGGTCGCCCAGGTCGGTGGCTTGGGAATAGTATTTCCGGTTCCAGCTGACAGTGTTCTCGATGCCGCCGTCCTGGTTGTAGTAGGTTTTGACCTTGGTTTGCACTCCGGTGTCGGTCTTGGTGCCTTCCTGTCGGGTGACCTCCACCCGGTAGGTGCCGGAATGCAGGTCGTCGAACAGGTAGGATCCGTCCGCGCCGGTCTTCACCGTCCTGTATGGGCTTGAGCCTTGCCTGTCGCCGTCCTGGCCGGTTTTCCAGAGTTTGATGGTGATGCCTTCGATGCCGTTTTCGTCCGCGCCCTTGTCGGCGTCGCGGTTCAGATCCCACCAGACGGTGCCGGCGATGGAGGATTTCACGATGGTGATGCGTCCCGGGAACGGGATCGTGTTCAACCGTTCGCCCTTGGCGTTCCTGTTGGATCCGATCCACAGGTTGTACCGGTCATTCACCTTGTTGCCCGTCGGGGTGAGGGTGATGGTGCCCTTGGATGCGGCGAGTTTCATGCCGGCGCTGTCGATGGGCTTGCTTTGCACGCGGATCGCGGTGATCTTGCCTTTCTCCGCGTCGGTGAGCTGGCGCCACGCTTTCCATGTGTAGTCGGCCGGATTGTCGCTGGTTTTCACGGTGGTGGAATAGGCGAGCGTGGTCGTGGTGGAGTCGTCCGCGTTCAACGCGGGCTCGCTGTCGAGTCTCCATGCGCCGTTGTATTGCGAGTGGCCGAGCGTGTAGTCTCCCCATGTGCCGTCGAGGCCGGTGTTGTTCGTGCCGGTCATGCCCGAATCGTCCAGGGTGGGCATGTGCAGGACGGTGGTGATGGTGCCGACGCTGACCTGTCGTCGGTCGATGATGTTCCATTCCCATTGCAGGGTGTCGCCGATCTCGCTTTTCGGTTTCAACGCACAGCTGCGGCCGCTGCTGATCTGCTGGGTGCTGACCTGGAACGGTACGGTCGCGGCCGGACTGGTCACGTCCCACGCGTTGACCGGTCCGTTCGCCGCGCCCTGGATGCGGGTCCGGGCCGTCGCGTTGACGGTGCCGCCCGTAAGGTTGCCGACACGGCCGGTGAATTGGATGTCTGGCAGCTGGTCGTAGTCGCCCATGCCCTGCACGTATGCGGTGTTCGTTCCGGTTTTCAAGGTGAACGTGAGGGTCTTGCCGTCAGAGCCTGCGTTCATGGTCCAGTCGGAGTATTCGTCGCAGGTCAGGTCGGCGAGTTTCGAGCTCAATGCGACGGTCACGGTCGGCGTGATCTGCGTATTGGTGATCTGGATGTTCCTCGCTTTGGGATGGATGATGTAGGTCGCGTGGTCGCCGGGGTTCACGTTGCCCGTGGATACGGCCTGTCCGTTATCGTCGGTGACGGCGAGGCCGATGGTGTTCTCCGCGGCGGTCTTGCCGGGTGCGATGATGGTGGCGTGCGTGCTCACTGACCTGTAGCCGTCGACGTATTGTTCGCCGGTGAAGTCGCCTTCGGTCGCGTGGAACGAGGTGATGTTGCCGCCTGTCGCGTCGGCGGTGACGCGCGTGTAGTAGACGATCTGGTAGGTTCCCGCTCCCGACGCCGACCCCAGGGGGATGGTGTTGTCGAGGAAGTGGATGCGGAAGCTGCCCGCGTTCGCGGGGGCGTGCCGCGGGGGCGTGCCGCGGGTCCAGCCGCTGGTGGTGGCGAAGATGCTGGTCTCGCGTTTGTTGGAGTCGAACAGGTAGTTGGGATTCCATTCGATCCAGTATTTGCCCGGATCGACCTCGTTGCCGGATGGGTCGAGGACCTTCAGGCCGCCATCGTAGGATTCGTATTTCGGATTCCATGTCTCGCCGATGCCGAGCCGGCATGCCTGTCCGCAGTCCGCGGTGATCTGCTGCGTGTATATGAGGCCGTGCTGTTCGAGGCGGGTGCCTTTCGCTACCTTGTCGGCCCATTTCCTGCCGTCGTTGGTGAAGTCGAGCGCGGATGGTTCGAAGTAGGTGCCTTCCGTGTATGGCTGGTATTCCTGTCGGCTGAAGATCTGTCCTTTGGTGTCCTCGCGTACGACCTTGACGCGGCTCCAATCGTTGTTCTTGTACGGGTAGCCCTGGATCGCGCCGGTCTTCTCGTCCTTCGTGGACTGGTCGCGTTGCGTGCCGTTGCCGGGCTGGCCGCCCGAACCCAGATTGAGGACCGTGGTCCCGTCATCGTCGGTGTTCGCGAAGATCGTCTTGTCGGGCACGAGCTGGATGTCGTACGTGCGTTCGCTCAGGTTCGTCTGGCTGGCTTCGTATTTGAGCTTGTACTCCAGTTTCCGGTCGCCCGAACCGCTTGGGATGTGGATACGCCCGTTATTGACGGCAAGGGCTTTGCCGTCCATGCTCCATGTGGTGCCGGCCGGGAAGCGGCTCACGTCTACGTCGGTCTCCCATGGAACGGTAGTGGACGCGCCGTGCGACGTGTTGTAGCCGGGATAGTTGAGCGGTTTGACCTTCAGGTCGAACCATCCGCTCGCGGTGCCGCCGTTGGTCCAGTTCGGCAGGGTGCGTTCCACGCTCGCGCCGTCGTCGCCCAAGCCGCCGTTGTCGATGACGAGGTCCGCGGCCGGTGCGCTCACGATGGTCAGGTCGCCGATCTTCACGCTCGTCTGGGTCTCGCCGCCGACGCGGCCCATCGTGTAGGAGACGCTCTGGCCGGTAACGACCTTGCCGGCGGTGTCGCCGGCGGTCAAAAACATGTTCTGGCTGATGGTCTCGGCGACGCCCGCGGGCACGGTGTACGTGCAGGAATCATCCGAATTCAAAGTGGCGGTGACCATGCTGCCCGCCTGGCAGAACGATCCCTGGTCCTTCGCGACCTTCAGCAGGCCGCTTTTCGTCCAGGAGACCTTGATCTGGCGTTTGGCGGCCGCGTTGAATTCGAGTTCGAGCCGGTATTCCACGGTGTCTCCGCTGGATACGATTCCATCGTCCTTGGTGTTGTCGCCGACACGGAACCCGTTCTTCGCGTTCACGAACGATTGGGCCGCGGTGCCGTGGCCGGTACCGTCCGCGATCTTGGTGACGCGTGCGGTCGCGTACGCTTTCGCGGGGCTTGCGGCCACGGCCCGTTGGGGCAGGACGTTCGCCTGGGTGCCCAGGCCGCACAGCAATGTGCCGGCCGCGGCCAGCATCGCGAGGCTCCTTCTGCGGATCGTTTTCATGGCCGTCGCGGCTCCTTCCCCGTTCCGGTTCGGATGGCTCGTGTGTTTCATTGGTTTCCCTTCCGTGTGTTCGAGTGTCTTTTTCTTCCCGCCCGTGCCGTGTATGGTCCGGATCCGGTCCTTCGTGCCGGCTTGGGGCGCGGAGCGGGCGCGGAGCGTATGTGCCGTCCCCCGCCTCCTTCCGCCGCGGGCCGGTGCCGTCCGGGCCGGATGACGCCGAGCTGGACGAGAACGACCAGTCCGATCACGGTCCAGAAGCCGACGGCGTACAGGATGAACAGCTGGTTCGTATGGTCCTTGGGCGCGTCCTTCGGTTCCGGTGCCTGCTGGGGCATTTCGGCGCGTTGGCCGGTGACCAGGAGCCGGTGGTCGTTGACGCCGTACGGCGTGCACGTCAACAGGGTGACGAGGTCCCTGCCCGGTTGGATGGTGAGCTTGCTGAAGTCGTCCGGTGTGACGATGTTGATGTCGGTGACCTTGTAGGCGAGGGTCCGGCCCGCGACGGAGATGTAGAATATGTCGCCTTTCTTGGCCTGGCTGCCGAAGCCGCGCAATTTGTCGAACATGAGCTGGTCGGCGAGGCCCGTGTGCGCGGAGATGACCGCATGCGTGTTCTCGCCGCCGACCGGCAGGCTGGTGCCGTACAGATGGCCCGCTCCCGCGGACAGTACGCTGTCGGACGTGCCGTGGCGGATGGGCAGGTCGATGCCGAGCCGTGGATAGCGGATGGTCGCCATGATCCCGTCCTTCGGAAAGTCGAGCTGCGATTGGTAGGTGGTGTCCAGGTCGGCGAGGCTTTCCCCATTGCCGGTGTCGCCCCATGGGTCGTGGGCCTCTCCGATGACCTGCTGCTGTTCGGACGCGAGGCGCGTGTTGTAGTCGCGTGCCCGTTCGAACGTCTCGTGGAGTCGTTGCCTCTGTTCGCTTGCGGCCTGGCTGGTCTTCGATTCGTGGGTGCTGGTGGCGGCCGCGGTGATGTTGGATTGGATGACCATGAGCAGGAACGGCGTCGTGCCGCACAACGCGCCGAGGATCAGGCACAGCAGGCCCGCGATGGTGCGTCCGCCGATCGTGCGGGCGTGTGGCTGTCTTGTGTGTTTCGGCACGGTTCCCCCGGTGTTCGTTCCGTCATGAAGGTGTCGGAAGTGTTCGTGTCGGCCGGTATGGTTCGGCCGTGATGGTTGGGAGGGGACGGATCCGGGGTGTTCCCCCAGGTCCGTCCCCGCCCGGTTTTTCTGCAGTTATTGGGTTGGTGTTGTTGCCGTTCGCGTGCTGTTAGGCGCGTTTGCGGAGGATGATGGTGCCGGCCGCGACGAACAGGACGGTCATGGCCGCGAAGATCGTCATCCAGACGCTACCGGTCTTCGGCATGTCCAGGATGGATCGCGCGTTGATGACGGTGGTCTGCGCGTTGGAGCCGTTCGGGGTCGTGTTGGACGCGAGCTTGTTGGAGTCCTGGGTGAACGGGTTGAACGTCGTGATGCCGTTGGACTGGTTGACCTTGAGCGTGTAGGAGAAGTTCGGTAGGATCGTGATGCCGGTGTACGGGCTCTTGGTCTCCTTCATGGTGTACGCGCCGTCGAGGCCGGTGATGTTGACGACTCCGTTGTTGCCGGACACGGATGTGATCGTGTCGGTCGTGCCGGTCGTTTCGGTCAGGTCGGCCTTGCGGTACGTGTAGCCGTCCGAGCTCTTGACGAACTTGACGGCGGCCGTGCTGCCGTTCTCGAAGATCTGGAAGGTCGCGCCGGCCAACGGCTGGTTGTTGGTGTCCTTCTTGACGAGCTGGAGCTTGCCGACCCACACCTTCACGGTGTTGCCCGGGGTGGTGGTGTGGTCGGTCACGGTGTTCGGGTTGCGCGAGTATTCCACGTTCACGGTGTTCGTGTCTGCGGTCTGCGGAACGGCGTTCTTGTTGACGGTCATGGTGTAGGTGACCTTGACGGCGGTCTGGATCGGATAGGAAGCGGCCATGGCGACGATGTCGGACGCGGTTCCCGCGGCGGTCGCGTCGGCGGTCGGCGCGAAGATCACATGGAACTTGCCGGACTCCGTGGTGACCTTCCAGTACGTGTGGGTGGAGTCGTTGACGAGGTCCTTGCCGTTCACGTTGACCTTCACGGTGCTCGGGTCGAACGTCAGGCCGGCCGAATACGTGTCGTTAAGCGCGTAATAGTATTTGTCGAATCCGGTCCAGTTCGGCACCTGGCTGGTGAGTTCGAAGCTCACGGTCTTTCCGATGGATGTTTCGGCGGTCGCGCCGTTGCCTTCGATGGTGCCGCGGCTGGTCGCGGTGATCTTCTTGCTCACGGTGGTGCCGTGGGTCTTGTAGGACACGGTGCCGAGCGTGTAGTTCGTGCTACCGTTCTTCAGCGTGGTCTTTCCGTCGATGCCGGTGCCGTTGAACATGACGATGGACGCCTGGCCCGTGGTGGTGCGGTCGATGATCGCATACACGCCCGGCGTGACGTTGGCGGTCATGGTGTTCGCGTTCGCGCCCTTGGCGAGCTTGACGCCCGCGTCACCGGTGATCGCGCTCTCATGGTTGAGCTTGTTCAGGAAGTTGCGCAGCTGGCCGGTCCATGGGCTGTTGGTCGAGTCGAGCAGGTTCTGCACGACCCAGATCATCGGATTGTTCGCGTTGTACGCGTACGCGCCGCTTTTGGTCGTGGACGTGTTGATGCCCGCGTTCTTCAACGCGTTCGCCACGGCAGTCTTCTTGCCGGAGTCGACGAGGTCGAAGCCGGTGATGTTGGTGCCGTCGGTCTGCGCGTACGAGTATTTCGCAAGCTGGACCGCGACGAGGTTCTTGCCGCTGATGTCCATGTTGGACGTGACGGTGATCGGCTGCGCGACGGCGAGCTTGGCTGCGTCGATGCGGGTGTCCGCGGCCATCGCGGTCCCGGCGAATCCCATGGCGAGGGTCGCCACGGCAGCCAACGCGCCGACCGCGGCCTTGAATGGTTTCGGTACCATGCTGGTATCCTTTCCTTTCTTGTTCTTCATGAAGAGGGGCTACTGCATCCGCAGTGGACGCGTGGTCTTGTTCCTTCATGTCGTTCACATGGCCGGACGGTTTCCCCGCCCGATATCGGCACCGTTGCCGATTTTCCGCCCCTCCCGCGCACGCTACGGGAAGGAGGGATACAGGACGGCCGGCACCCCTCAGGGAGGATGCCGGCCGTCGCCATGGAAACGGAAACCCGTCACGCTTGCCCGCGCCGTCGTTTTCCGGATGGGTCTTGCACGAGACCGGGGTGTGGCTTACGCCTGGTCCGTGTCGGTCTGGATGACGGTGGTGGCCTGTTCACGGACGTCGTTGTTCGCCGGCTGGACGGCCTGCTGTGCGGCCTGCTGATTGGCGAGCATCTGCTGCTGGATCAGCACGCTGTTGGTCTGCGCCGTGTACTGCTGCTGGGCCATGGCCATGCTTTCCTCGTGGCGCAGCTGGTCATCGTCCGCGAACACGAGCTTCTGGATCTCTTGGGAGAGCTGCATGAGCTTGTCCTTTTCGAGGATGGACACGGTGATGGTATTCGCGCCGCCCGAAGGATCGCGGAACACGAGGCTCGCGCTCATGGTGTTCGCGAGGTTCGCGGCGGCGACGAACAGCAGGATGAGCGCGATGGCCACGCTGGACTGGAAGCATCCGAGCGCGACGAACAGCCAGACCAGTCCCCAGACGAGGCTGCCGAGGTTGAATTTCGTGCTCGTGTCCACGCTCGCGACGTTGCGCAGCGGGATGGTCTTCGTGTCCGCCCCCAACGGGATCAGGCCGAACAGGGTGTTCGGGCTCTTGCATTGGATGCGGGTCGAGCTTGCGGCGATGCTGGTCTTGAGCCAGAAGATGACCACGCTGGGACTGAAACGGTCCCCGATGACGCTCCTCTCGCCTGGTGCGAAGGTGAATTCGGTCATGGTCTGTTGTGTCTCGGCCATTCTTTCTCTCCTTGGACTTGTGTGTCGTGGAGAGGGACGCGTCCGGATTCCCGTGCGGGTCCGCGTCGTGCGGGCGGGATGCGGCGGGCCGCGCGGACGGTTTCCCGGAACGAGTCCCTCCTGGTTGGATGGAGACGGCAATGCCCGGACCGACGGCCGGACGTTCCGCCATCCCATTCACACAGTCCACCGCCGATATTCGTATGGGGGTATAAAAGGGCCGTGTGCCCATCGTCGTTGACGGGCGCACGGCACATTCGGACAAGTGAGATCGGGGTCCGTGTCAGTCCAATTCGAAATGCGTCCCGTCCGTCTGGCATTCGGTCGGCTGGACGGACGGATCCGGTTCCGGAAGCGTGACGGCGCGGGAGGCCATATCGGCTCCGTTTCTGATGTTCGACACGAGGTCGGCGACGGCCGACTGTTCGTGGTCGACGCAATCCACGATGGTTTCCAACAGCGGCATCGGATTGTCATGGACCTGCCATTGTTCGAGATGCTCCGCGTAGGTTCGTCCGGCGTCGTGTTTGATCGCGATCGGCCTGTAGCCCTCTTGCATGAGCATCATGTTCAGGATCTGTCGTCCGGTCCGTCCGTTGCCGTCCGCGAACGGGTGGATGTTCTCGAACATCGCGTGGAAGGCGGACGCCTTGATGATCGGATGCGCGGCGTCCATGCCGGCCGCGTCCAACAGGGCTTCGAGGTCCTCCCATATCTCCAGCGGGTCGGCCGTCTTCACGGAAGTGCCACGGATGCGCGCCATGTAGCCGTATGGACGGAACTCTCCGCGCAGGACCGGCTGGACATCCAACGCGGTGACCTCGTGCAGACGACGGATCACGGTGATGTCGAGCGGATGCCGCTCCTTGACGTATCGCTTCACGTATTCCATACCGTCCGCGACGCCGCGGGCCGCGAAGATGTATCGCGCCGGACTGTCCGCGGGGATGAATTCACCCTCCATCACCAGTTCCGTGTCCTCCAAGGACAGGGTCGACCCCTCTATGGCGTTGGAATTGTACACGTACCGGGCGAGCCAGTCCCTGTCGTATTGTTCGAGGGCGGATTCCTCGATCCCGTCCAGCGGGAGCAGCGACTGGAGTCGTCCCTTCGACCGGTCGGCCCGTTCCATGAGCATGGTCGCGGAGGGATCGTCCATGATCCGTGCGAATCGTTCGGGGAGATCCTTGATTCGCTGTGTGAGTGATGGATTCGGCATGATGCGTGTACCTCCTCGCCGATGCCTTGCATGGGGGTTCCGGGCGTCGCCGCCCGCCTGGTGGCGGTCAATATTCTAACAGGGTCCATATCGGCCCGCATGTCCGTATGGACCGGCCGTGGCCGTCCCATCGGATGCAGGCGTCTTCGGCTGCGGGAACGTTCCGTGGGAGGGACCGGATTCGGACCGTCCCACACGTTCCGGGTCCTTCCATCGGACCCGGGGGACGGAACCGATCCGGTCTCCCTGTTCTTGATGATATCCGGTGCGGGACGCGGGGCAGGTCTTCGCGGCCCGTACCGTCATTGCCACACGGAGTCCGTCCGACGACCGTCGATATCGTCCGGCGACGATGTCGGACGCGGCGTCCGCCGTCGCGGCGGCGCGGGACATTCGGAGAGGAGTCCGCGGATTTGTTCGAGGGATTCCCTCATCGCGTCGAGTTCGTCCCGCATGAGGCCGCACCGGCGTTCGAGCTGTTCGACGACCCCCTGCGGCGTGCCGTCCCCAACGTCGACGGCCTGTCCGCTGTTTTTCCACCGGTGCATGCACCGTTCGATCCGTTTGCCGCCGATGACGTCGGGTCCGATGCCGTACGCGCTGAAGATCGCGGAGGGACGTTCCCCCCGCCGGTATCTTCGCAGCGCCTCCCTTCGGAACCATGCCGCGTAGGTGATCCTGGTCTTGCCGACCTTTTCCACGGCCGGTATCCTTTCGAGGTATTCGCGGGTCGCTTCGCTGAACTCGTGTTCCACTTTCCTGCTCATCGCATGCTCCTTCCGTTCCTTCCACGTTCAGTTCCCGCCTGCCGTGGGCGGCGGTCCGGCCCGCCGATGGCGAAGTCGGACCGTTCGAGCGCCTGTTCCGCGCGGATGCAGAAACGTATCGCGTCGTCCCACGCCCTGCGGTACGCGGCGACGTACGCCTGGGCGGGTGATTCGTCGTCCAGACGCGCGTCCATGAGGCTGCGGATGGCCTGCCGGGTGAGCCAGTCGTCCGCCGTGGGTGTCGTGTCCGCCGTCATGATCGTGGTGTCCTTTCCTGTGCTCTGGCGTCCATGAGGACGCGGGGCCCGCCGTCGCGGGCGATGACGATGTCCGCCATGTGTCTCCTGCCTGCGGCGCAATGGTCGCAGATCCTGACGTCGCGTCTGACGTTGTGCCTCCCGCGGCTGGTCTGTACGACGGTGAGGATGTACGAGCGGCTATGGTCCAGGCTCGTGGGCCTGCCGCACATGGTGCAGAACAACGCGTCCATGCCGTTCACCTCCCCTCCTCCGCGTCCACGGGCTCCATGACGATCGTGTCCTCGATATCTCCGTGTCCCGTGGCGTCGGAACATACGGGCGCGGGATGGCGGGATCCCGCCCCGCGCAGGTGTCGGACTGCGCGGGCGAGTACCAGGACCATCGCGGGCAGGAGGACGAGCGGGACCGGCGTGGGTTCGGCGTGCAGGCCGATCATGCGGCAGACGGCCACGACCGTGAACGCCCATGCGGGAAGTCCGACCGTCCACAGGGCGTCCACACGCAGCATGCGCAGGATCCGCGGCGGATACCGTCCGCTCCGTCCCCTCAGCCCCGGCAGGCACACCATGAGCGTGAGTGTCATGAGCGTGAGATCCAGCACGGCCGTGACGAGGATCGGGTTCATGGGCGGGCTCCTTCCCTTTTCGGCTTGGTCGTGCGGATCATGGCGATCTGCGTGCGGATCATGCCGTTGCGTCGTTCCATGCGTTCGATGCTGTGGCGCATGCCTTGGTCGGCCTGGATCATGATCTCCAGGATCAGTAGGCTTTCCGGGATCACGGCCGGCTCCGGCGTCGTCGCCGTCATGTCCTTCATCTCGCCTCCCCGTCGCGTGCTGGGCGCGGGATCGACAGCTGCCTGCGCGCCTGTTTCGGCAGGCCCACGGCCCCGGTGTCCACGAGGGTGAGTTCGGACAGGGACAGGTTCACGGCCTGGGCCAGATGGACCATGTGCCGTTCAAGCAGCCTGGAATACAGGCCGGCCGCGATGGCACGCGCCTGGTCCGCGTCGAATGCGGGCCCGGCCGCCGGCGTGACCCCGACCCCCATCGGGGCGAACACGTGAACCATGCGTCTGGCCGCGTTCGCGGCGTGCGCGTATTCGGGGTCGTCGGGTTCCAGACCGGCCGCGAGGGCGGCGAGGACCCGCGCGTAGTCCAATGTCTCAGCCATGAGCTGGTCGGCCGTGGTGGCGGATGTGTCGTCTTTCAACGTTCCGGTTTCCTTTCGGGATGATGTGGTTTGATGGAATTCCTCTCCCCTTTTCCTCTCCTTCCACGGCCACTGCGTGGTGGCGTGTAGGACGGGATCATGGGATGCGTGCGCGGGAGGCGTGGATCCGGATATTCCACGGTCTGCGCCATTCCAGTGCAACCTATCAGCTGATGA
>OGXF01001608.1_pt1 | contig 15423 bp, 24 predicted proteins | sample 1576191 | NCBI WGS metagenome assembly OGXF01 (sample SAMEA3541545, study PRJEB24748) | human gut metagenome | biome: human gut; feature: human-associated habitat; material: faeces | place: China | collected 2012
GCTTCTGTTCTCATATTGGAGAAAAAGCCTTTTATTCCATTTGAGTTTTGGGCGATATTCAACAAAGAGTTTGCAAAGTCATCGTTGATACCTACAAAATCTTTCAAAGCTTCCTCGTAATTACCGACATTGCGATAGAAACGCTGCGTACCCTCTTCCGCTTCCTTCAATTCATCGGTAATGGCATTTATCTTATCTTGAATCTCTTTACCCTTGGCACTATTACGTTCCGCACGGCTTAATCTATCATAAGAAGCAGTCAGATTAGAAAGTTCTGCACGTAATCTAACTAAGCTACCTTCAAGCTCCGTCTGCTCCTTACGTTCATTCTGTATTTGTTTATTCAGAATTCGAACAGCCTCGTTCACTTCACGAGTGGCAACCTTGGTTTCAGTCAGTTTTATATTATATTCCTTACGCTCAATACGCCCTGCTTTCAAATCCTCCTTTAAAGTTTGTTCTCTTTTTCGGAGTACATCCAATTGAGTACGATATTTAGCGATATTACTAATAGCATCATCGTATCGTACCCGAATATCCAGTATTCTTTCTTCTACATTTTCCATAGTTACACCTCCAATTGTAATAATTTACACTCACATATCCCCGTATTTTCTGCCCTTACTGATATAATAGCATAGTATCTACCATATTGACCTAAATAGACAGGAATAGTCACATCTAACTCTTTCAACTCAATATCACTAATCTCAATCTTTTCGCTGACCACAATAGGACTACGAATAATTTTCTGATATGTTCCATAGTTTTTTCTGAGCAAAGTTTCCCACTTTAATCCTTCAAATGAAGCTTTAGATTTTCCTGTATTATTAACCTCAATCAATAGCCGTGGCTCCACACTATTCATTTCTCCGATAGTCTCACTGCCAGAGTAGTCATACAGTGGAATTGAAGCTCTGCCCAAAGACATATCAGTTGCAGCAAATGGAAGTTCAATAGCAATCCGTTCCATTTCAATTGTTTCATCTTCCACATACAAAGCACTATTATAATCACCTTTCACAGCAATGTCATCTTTCCATCTAAACAAATTATGTTGAGCAAAATCATCAAGGGAGTAACTTATTTCTTGTGGTTTATTTTCTTTGAAAGAAGCAACCACCTTACGCGTCCAATCATATGCCTTATGTCGTTTCGACATAATATCATCCACAGAAAAAAAGCCCAAAGTAGTATCGTTAACGACGACAGCAAATGTTCCAGATATTGCAGCAATCATTTTGATAAAATCAACCTGCTTTATATCCGGTAAATTGGATATGATGGGATAATACCCATCACTTCCTTGCCCCTCGACTACCACCTCATCAATATAGGGCGCTAAAGCAAGAGAAAAAGTATCTATTCCCCAATTATTAACAAAATATCCCGTATCACGGAAAGCAAAATAAATAATATCACCCTCTGACAATATGGATGTCTCATCCTTAAAGTCAAAATATACTGTCCAGGTCTGTCCGTTACTTCCTTGTAAATTAGAAGCATCAGCAGAAAACACTTCTTCCGCTCTCCCATCCACCACTTTATATGCCACAAAAGCAGGATTTACCGGGACTGTACTAATAAAATCAAAAAACATTTTTGCTGATATTCTAATCTTTGTATTGTCTTTAAGAATTTTAACCCCTGAGTCTTTTGAACCGGCATTTACAACAGCTAAAAAATTATTAGAAAAAGAATTTTTCAATACAACTGTTAAATTATAATCATATTGAACACCATTATTATATTTAGCAGTTAAGCCAAATTGATTATCCGCATCTAATCCCCTACCATGGCGTGTCAATAATGGGATTATTAATTTATTGATAAATTCCTTCACTACATCATTTGAAAATAAAAAATTAACACCATTATCAGATGAAATACGCTCTAATATCCAATTGGCCCTTACACTAGGATGCACATAATTCAAAGTATCAAATCCCCTGATGCCCATATCTATATCAGATACAATAAAAGGATTTCCATTCTGATAATCACTAATTTCCTTTCGCCAAATCATATAATAGTCATTATCAATAAGTTCATTCAAAGATTTATCATTCTCTACGATACCGGCTAACAATGTTATATTTCCCCACGTAATAGCAATATCAATGGTATCAGAAACAGATAGAAGTACCGCTTTTGCATTTGAGATTATCTCTACTCCATTACGAAAATACCTGGCATGATGATATTTTCTCGGATAGACGGTACTACATGAAGGTATATCAGCATGCTTTATAATACGTTGGTTACGTACTGTCTTTGGCAATCTTATCGTATAGCTATTATTACTAACAATCTTACTCAGGTCGGAAAGTAAATTACTTTTGAGATTTAATGTGATTTTAGTGTTTTCTCCCAAATCAACCAATTCTCCGTCTATAAATAACATCTCATTTCTCATAAGCTTTGCACCCGTGTTTCTGGTAAAATAATCGTTGCTATAAAATCCTGAAGAACAGCACGAGTTTTATTGAAAGTTTCAACTGCAACATTTACTCCTTGCCACCTATCTTTTTTATCAGAATCTTTTCCCATATACATATCTACAACTGGCGACATAGCAAGTTGAAAAAGAAAATTGTATGTATCACTATCTACAAGCGGTGCACATACAAGAAGGGTATTTTCCTCTGTCTTACGCTGTTTGCGTCCAGTTCCACTATGATACCCATTCACATAATTGTAGTCCTGCATATTGTTACGAATAAACTCCCCATCATTTACAACCTGTTTTTTTTCGTCACCAGCTTTAAACAACCAATAACAATAAAAACCATGACGATTAACCCAACGAAGATATACTCCCATTGCACAATCATCGACCAATAACCGAACATGAGAAGGAACTCCTTCTACCGCATGAAAAGTATAATCGAAAGTCATATCGAAAACACTCGTTCCTATCCCACTTCCTGGCAACACTAACACCACTTCTCTCTGTGCATGAATACCTGTTAAAAACAAATTATAAATACCACGTTTTTGCAGACTAATGGAAGGCAAAGAAACGTTATCTGCAATAATATTAACACTATTGGTTCCAGCTGTATACATACCAACTGTAAAAGGAAAATTCTTAAACCATGTCAAAACCCTATCACCATTATATCGTTCACCAATCTTCATCGCCCCCCAAACAACAAAAGTTTCAAACTGAAAACTTTCACTTAATTCTCCACCCTCAGAATACATATTCAAGTCAAGAGAAAACAATCGGCCGAACGGAGTTTCAGCAGCTCCCGATTGAGTATAATCTATTTTGCCAAATTGAATTGAATCAAAATACGATTGGGTATAAAAAGAAACATCGAAGAAACAAGTATTTTGAAATAATACCCTTTTCTCTACATGTTCTATACCAGTTGTCACATCACGAACCACGGCCTCTACCCATGCCCATGGATACCCAAGGACATTAATAACTATCGGATTAAAACAAAAAGATATTTCATCCGGATACTCAACTGTTGTATTTCCAATTTTATGAGTTCGCATTGTTATTCAAATTTATATGTTGTATATCTTTTAAGAAAATACCAAATATACGGTTCATTATATTTTGTATTGTTTGTTCAATATCTTCTGAATATATGTCCTCATGCTTTCCTTTCCGATATAATTCAGTTCCTTCTTGAGCAATCTTCCGAGCCACAAGGTATGCAAAAGACTTAGGTTTCTCTACTTGAATACCCTTATCCATCATCCATTGTCGAATAATCTTATAAAATCCTTTAGGAACTTTACCTGGAGCACGTCCTGTTTCCAATACGCTGAAAGCCTGCCTGCCAAACAGAATGCCATAATTATCATCCACTACAATATGCAGACTTTTAATAGTTCTGCCACTTGCACGCTGTCCGGCCCGTACATGGTTCTCAATGATACGTTGCCGGAGATTATCTAGCTCTTCATTCAGAATACCCTTTATCTCTTTTCTCCTATCTTCCATAACTAACACATGGGTACTCCTTGAACCTCTTTAAGTTTCAATTCTATCATTATCCCAGTAACATTCACATCCAACTTATCATAAAATATGGAGTAAGGCACTTCATCGCTCACCCACTCAAACAGTCCGCTTTTATTCAGTTCTTTGATAAACTGTACGGCATACCCTTTACACTTCTCAATAACCTCATCATTCTCCACGCCGTCGAAATCAAACCTTGTTTTATCTGCAAATGCTATCATACAATTAGGACAATCTTTCAACTGTGTTCTGGATATAACGAACTTACCGGATACAGGCAGTAAGTTAATAATAGCCGGCAATGGCATCTTATCCAACCGGATATTAGCTGTCGCCCAGTTATCAAACAAATAGGTTATACCCTTTAGCTTTTCTGCAACAGAAGCTATTTTCCTTTCTACACTTGTATTCATTTGCTATTATCTTGATAAATTTTACGTAATCTTCGTTCATATCTTATCTTCTCTGCATCCATATCAAGACATTTATACACTCTTATCCATGGAACGCTTTCTACCTGTTCATGGTCGGTAATTCCCATGCGGGTTGCATAATAGTCTACTAGCCCAAACAGACCAAATGACAGTTGGTCTACACCTGCACGTTTTTCTTCTGGAGTAGGCGCCACACTTGTTGTTTCAAATAGCTTCGTTATCCGTTCCACCTCTTTAGTAACCCATGAGGAAAATCCCAAGACAGCCTCTACCTCACATGCTTCTATTCGCCCAACAGAAAATCCTAATAGAACACGACATGGTGTCATTATACAATCAATATCGTTTGATATAGATTGCAGTCCCATAAGTTGTCCAATAGTAGCACCATTCAGATTATCTGGCAAACGAACTCCCGAAATGAAATCCGGTTTTGGAAGCTTCTTTATCCGTTCCAATAATTCAGTAACATTACTTGCCACCTCACTTAATATCAAAAATTCTTTTACTGTCATATCTGCCCTAATTTTGCTTTTGGTCGTTTGGGAATTGGTTTGATGCGAAAAAACATTGCCATTATCAGCATATCAAGATAATCTGGAGAATGACCAAGTATCTCTTTCATTTTCTCTTTACTGATTATTCCTTTCTTTCGGGTATCAGCATCTATATGGTCTTGCTTTAAAACTCCTAATTCTTCGATTATACGCTCTCTTTGGGCTTCCGTACATATAATCCTTATCTGTCGGTTATTTATCAGTTCAGCAAGCTTAAAAGCGCACTCTGATTTCAGATTATCAAACTCCGAATTAATAGGACGGTTACCACCATGAAACTCCTTGATACCATTCAGATAACTCTCAAGATAACTTCCAAGGCCATCACTATCAACTACCATCATGCTACGTGGAATCTTCCACTGTATCATCATGTTTTTAAGGTCCGTTTCAATGGATTTACCCGTACTATATTCCTGATCTAACCTGATGTAGCATACATTACCTATCCAATGCCCACTGACAAAACGGTCTCGACCTTTCATAGCAAGGTCGGAAGAACCAGTCGATAAGCCTACCGGTTGTACATGCTCGTTTGTAAACAAGTCACAAATAGCATCATAATCACAAAGAGCTGTCGGGTCATTATCATATTCCCAGTTTCCATACAACAGACGCTCTTTTGTAACTTTATCCTTTGTATTCCGGAGAGTATCTATATAATCTTCTGTTGCATAAGGGTTATCTTGTACAAGTGCCTGAATAAAAGCGTAAGGAGCTTTCAGTTTCTTTTCTTTCCATGGTTTATAAAACTCTCTATAAAGCCAGTTCTTTTTAGGGTTGCAAGTAATAAGTATCTTACCAGGAATGTTATAGGCATCATTTAAGTGCCTGCCTATACGGGTCTTTAAAACCTCAAAAGCGAGATAGTGAACCTGTCCAGCTTCTTCAATCCAACCACCTGTAAACTCTTTAGACCCCAAACGTTCATACATAGGGTCTTTAACCGGATAATAAGTTAAATCAAGAAAGATAATTTCCGAACCATTCCCCAGCGTTATACCGTCATTTGTTTGCTTGTAATCAGTGAACTTATGCCATTTGGCAACCTTATCGAAAGTTACAGAAATAGACTCTCTACTATCCTTTAAGTTATTTCGCCCGGCAAACCAGCGAGTACCGGGAAGATAGTAAGCACATTGCATCAGCCATTCGCAACCAAGCCATGACTTACCACCGCCACCGGCACCACCATAACATAAGAACTTCGTAACATCGTCACGAAGATAGTTATAGGCTAAACGCTGCTTTATGTTGACTCTCTCTCCCATTACTTCATATCTTCAGCCTCTTGGGTATATGGAAGAAAATTAAACCCTTTGAATTCTTTCCCCGCATTCGTATGGTCCACTTCCTGCTTATCCGCAAGCCCAAGTTTACGAGCAATGATATTCGCATTAAAAGCACCGACACATGCACCTTCAAACTGTTGCGTTTCGATTGTTTCTTCCACGCGTGCGATGACCTCTAAAAAATCTTCGTCATTCTTATTTTTACATTCTGTACGAAAGGTGCTCCACCATTTGGATGAAGCGCCTACATAAATACAAAACCCGGTAAGAGAGTACGGGCGGGAAGTCGGGGAAACTTCCTGTTGCACTTGCTGTTCATTAACAGTTTCCACTCTCTTTCCTTTCTTTCTTTTCACAGGAACAGTCTTTTGAATAGCCTTTTTGGAGAGCCAGGGATTTTCATCACACCATTGGAAATACTCACATGCAGCTTCCCACAAAAGTTCCGGCGTGGAAAAAAGTTTATCTCTCCCATGCTTACTCCTTAACATCCAAAATTTATTTCCCGTTGGTGCTGCCATATCACTTCTTAATCCTGATTATTTCTCCGCAATGAGGACATGCCATTTCAAGATATTCGGTCTTCTCTTGCTCTAAGTTCTCCTCAATACGTTCCGTTTTCTTTTTGAAAGCCTCATTCTCTTGACGTTCTATTTCCCGATTGAATTCCCGTTGTACTTCCTCTGCTTGCGCATCTTCTGTTACATAATCATTTGCAGGAGTAAAATTTATATCAAATCCAAGTAACTGTTCTATTGGTTCAAAAAAGAAATCCTGCATATCTGCAGGGACATTCATAGTCCTAAGTTCACGTATCAGTTTATCTTCATCCCATGATGCAAACTCCGATGTTTTATTATCAGCAATACGATATTGACGTGTCTTTTCTTCGTCTAAATCAGCGATGATACAAGGTACTTCCTTGTATTCAAGATTTAAGAGAGCAAAATATCTTGTATGACCGACAATGATTTCAAGGTTCTTATCTACTACAAGCGGTTGATTAAAACCAAACTTCTTGATTGATTCCTCTACCGGTTTGATAGCCTTACTATTGTCCCGAGCATTATTCCAATATGGAATGATTTTGTCTATTGCAATATTCTGTATATCCATAATTATAACTCTGCTGAATCTGTATGATGAACAATTTCTTTAATGGCTTTACTGTATTCATAGTTCTTGAACATCTTAGCAAAGCCGGTAATGTGTTTAAGTTTTACAAGTTCTAACGGTTCCATGCCAAGCTTCTTACAAATGACTGCATCCGACTCCCCATTTTTAATCATGTTATAAATGATATTCGTCATGCCGTCGACAGAATGTTTTCCACGTGCACGGTTATGCCGGACCGTAGATGCCATACGGTCATTAATATCCTTGTCAATAACCACAATAGGGAGGCGACCACTATTCCGTCGGGCAATATCCTTGTACATACGTGCAATGAGATTACGGTGAAATCCGTCTACAATGATGTACTTTTGCTCTTCCTCACTCCAAATCGTAACGATAGGCTGAGTATATCCATCTTCACGAATAGAAGTATAAAGCAATTGCATTTCCTGCTTTGCCACAGCATTAGGATTATAGTTGTTTGCCTTTACTATTTCCATTGGAACCCAAAGAACACGATCCACCGGGTTCACTTTCTCCGGGGACAAGGAAAATAGAAGTTGCCTCACTTCATTGAAGAAGTTTATTTTGTCTGGTGCTTCATCAAGCATCTGGATGATTATTTCTTTTAGTTTTTCCATATTTATACTTTGATTTATGAACCAATAATCTGTTATTCAACTTTGTCTGTTCAAAGTCTTCGGTAATAATCCCACGAGCAAAAGCTCGGTAAATATCAAGACGGTCTACATCAGACCAATTTGTGACTTTAGCAATCACAGTCTTCAGGTTATTGGAGAAAATGATTTTATTCTTATCCTCAGCCACTATGTTATCAATGAGATACTGCAAATATTCCGGCCAATCCTTAAAACAGTTCGGATAATTACGCATCTCTTCAAAGGCATCCAACAGAAGATGATTTGTCGTACCTATATTAGGAATGCGGATGTACATAGCATTATATGCCTTCGGGTCAATTTCTTGCAAATATGGGATATTCTGATTACTGTTCTCATGAATCAGAGAGGACACCCTGGCCGAACGTAACGGCTCTTTTGAGAAAATGTAATTGTAGGCCTTATTATATCTTAATCGATTGGAGAAGATATAATACCAGATATCACGATAAGACCAATCATACAAAGGGTACATAACTACTCCATGACTGCAACGCTTTCCGTATGTCATACCAGGAAGAGTTTCTTTGCCAGTTAATCCTGCACGACGGGCCGGAGATTCCTCAATACGGACACCACCCAAAGAAACATAATCTTCTCCCAAATGATGAAATGCAATGGCATTGAACATGTCTTTAAATCTGTCAGAGCCATATACATTCTCTTTGAAAGCAATATCCTCTTTTTCACGCATCCACTCTTTCCCTGGCTCCCAAGGAATAAACCAATCACCACTGTTAGCATTCCATAATCTGAATGGTACTTGTACCCAAATAGGCTCTACTTCCGGCAAAGACATAACATAACGCATATACTCAACTGTATATGTATACTCACATTCCTGGTCAAGAAACAGAACCGGTATCTTTTGAATACCAAGTTCCCGCGCCACTTCTAAAGTGATATGCAGTAAAGCGGTACTATCTTTGCCACCGGAAAAGCAAACGCCCAAACGACCACCTATAGAAAACAGTTGCCTTATGCGTTCTTTCGCCGCTTCATACACATTTTGTTCCGAATATAATATCATATGTTAGTCACGATATAATAGTTACCAAATTCTTTTACTTCACAGTGAGGAAAGCTTTCTTCCAGCTCACCCCTCGAATGTTCATAATATTCCAATTCGCAACCGCTACGTTCGTAAGTCACCGGATGATACGTTTCTTTATAGAACATAAGGAACCAGTTCTTCCCCTTGGGGATATCCGTTAACGCTTCGATTTCAATGTAACTGGCCGAACCAAACAGAGCGACAATAGTATTAAATACCACAAACTTCAGATTTAACATCTCAAACGGAATACACAAATTATAGTATCCAGGATGCTTTTTTCTGAAAATATCAAGCATCTTATTACTCGGATCGATACCAAAATATTCATCCGAAGGTACTTTCAGAATATCAAGGAACAGTCCGGTACCACATCCCACATCAAGAATAATTCCGGGAACATCAAAAAGCATCGAGGCTATCTTACTATTCTCATCGATGCTGGCTTTGTCTTTAAACAGAGAATCGTAACTCTCTGCGATTGCATCATACTGATTTACTGCGTACATACTTTATTATTTTGATTTACAAAATAAAGATACCGAATAATCCATGAACGGACTATCCGGTATCAAAGAAGTTACTGACACGATTTGGCAGAAGGTTTTGCTCAATATGAAAAAAGATATTAACTTTGAGACAAATCAAATATCAATATAAAAATGGAAATAAGTATATCTGAAGAAACCGAACGTTTTGCTGATTTCCTAAAACAAAAAGACAATGAGAACATTATCTTTTCTGGAGCTTTTGGAATAGGCAAATCATATTTTCTAAATAATTTTTTTAATCAGCACAAAGACAAATACACTGGAATATATCTAACTCCAATTAATTACTCTGTTGCTAATAATGAAGATATTTTTGAGTATATCAAAGTGGACATATTAATGCAGTTATTAGAAAAAGTTCCCTATGATTTTGAGAAACAAAAAATATCATTAAGCAATGCCGCATATTTTTATATGGTAAATCATCCTAATGATTTTTGGGGTAATTTTTTTTCTATAGCAGAAAAAGTTACTTTTGGCACAGATATTATAGACAGGTGTATCGCACTGAAAGAAAACATTGAAACATATGCAAAAGATAATTCGAAAAATGAAGAATCCCATATCAAGAAATTCTTCGATAGCATTAGCATAGAGAAAGGAAGCATCTATGAAGATAATACAATAACTCAAATCATCCGTTCTATTGTATCAAGCACCAAAACCGATAATAGTCCCAATAAACAAATTGTCCTCATTATTGATGATTTAGACCGTATCGACCCTGAACATATCTTTAGAATATTAAATATATTATCAGCACATAATGATTTTTGTGGTACTAAAGAGCATAAATTTGGATTTGACAAAATAATTTTAGTATGTGATATTGATAATATAAGAAACATTTATAGTGCCAAATATGGAATAAATGTAGATTTCAATGGATACATTGATAAATTCTATAGTAAAGAAATATACCATTTTAATAATACAAATGAAATTATAAAAGCCATAGCACATATTCTTGCAACAACCAAATCAGATAAAGAAGTGGGTCTAAATAACAATAGCTATTATTCACATATAACTTGCTGTAGTATATTATCCGCATTTGTCAAAAATGGGTCAATTAATATAAGAACATTACTGAAATATATTAATAAAGATTTTAAAGGAGATCGATTGGTTTATATAGGGCGAAGGAGAGCACCAGTATATATGTTTCCGAATTTGGTTGTTTTCGATTTTATTCGGACAATGTTTAGCACAATAAAGGATATGGAATCTGCTATAAATAAACTTAATAAATCAAATTTCAGCATTGAAGAATCTGAGTATATTTTGAAAATATTTATAGCATTAGCTGATTATCACAATTTTGAACAAGGTGAGTACACCTATTACAATAAAGAATATAAAGCAATAATCAATATCAATATAGGAATAGTAGACTTTGCAAAAGGAGAAGTACCGGACATTAACCCATCATTAGTACTGAAAGAAGCTTTCAATACATATAGCACTCTTTTTACGTAAAAGGATAATTGTATTCTGATGACACAATTTTATGGACAGTGTCTTTTCAGAAAAAGAACAGTCTGACACATTTGCCGCACAACAGGTTCTTCATCAGAAGGTCTGGCTGTGCGGTATTCTTGTTTCTGATTATTCTGTTTGTTTTTCTCATTGGTTCAATATTTTAATAGCTCGCTCAACATCATCTTCCGACAATCCCAATAGAGTATCAGTCTTTACAAAGTGTTCAGCTTGTTCAAGAAGCATATCGCTATCATCATCCAGTATCACGTAATTAAAATCAACCCCAATCTCTTTATAACTGAGCCATCCAACAATGAATGATTTGCCGAAGAGGGTTACTCTGTATAGCCTGCTCATGTGTTAATTTTTCCATTAAAATAGTTAATAAAATTCTTTACTTGTAGGCTAAAACTTAGATTTGCATTGCGTTTTAACAGGAGTATAGCACCTCCAATCCGACGAACTGTAATTCGTCACCTTTCTTGTCTGTTCTCGTTGAGAAAAGACATTTAACAGATGGATGACAAAAGAAATACTATTAACTTTTTTCAGATATAATATTATGAAACGTATATCAATCATCATCACAGCGTTGGCATTCATCATCACACACCCGACTTCAGCACAGAATACCTTGCAGTGCATTACTGAAAATGAATACACAGTGATAGCCAACCCCGGAGAGCGTGCGTCCGATTGCATCAGAATAAACTGGCACACAGATACAGACAGTAGAAAGAGTTACTGCACATATACAAAGCGAAGCGACAGCAATTGGAAGCAAGCACGAAAAATAAAAGCGCAACAAAAGCTTTGCACGGCTTACGACAGCCTTTTTTCCAAAAAAGCTTCCGGTGAGGATTTTTATGAAAGAGTCCGCTTCCTGCGCAATACCGTTGAATTGAAAAACCTCGAACCTGATACGGAATATATGTACAGATGCGGAACTGACGGTACGGGAAAAATCCGTTACTTCAAAACCGCCCCGGTTTCAGGAACATGGAATGCAGCCATCATTTCCGATTTCCACGCATACACACCGCTTCCTTTTTGGTTATCTGTCGCTCGATAAGTGGGAACAACGGCTTTGTATTAGGATATTGCTGTTTAAAGCGGATGGCTCGGTTTATCTCTTTAGGGTCGTAATCGAATCCCCAAACTTGACCGTCCCAAGAACCAAGTTCCTTTTCCAACTTGTACCGGACTTTCTTTTTCAGTTCAAGAGTACAAGCAGCACCATGCGTACCATTGATAAAACCTTTCCGTAGGACATCAGCTACACAAGTGTATTTGCCGCTTCGGATAATGTGAATAGGCTGATCGTACCATCTTTCGCAATCAGATAGAAAGCGAGCGTTGTCCGGATGACAGGAACCGGTTTCTATGTAATAGAGATGCACATCTTCGTACAGGCTCAATGCTATTTTACAAGCGACTGCGGATGTTACACCACAAGAAAACCACGCTATTATCATATTAATTACTATATTTGCAAACTGTTTAACAATTAAAATAAATATAAGATGAAAGAAGGTGATAGCGTAAGAATTAAAAATGATCCAAGTAAAACTGTTTGGGTAATTCTAACAATCAAAAATGGGTATGCAATTTGCCGTGGAGATGGTTACGATCGTTTAGGTGAAACTACGACAGTTTCTCTTGATAATTTAGAATTAGCGGATTAAATCCGCTATTTTTTTGCTATCTAATCTCATAAAGTCATTTAATTCCTTTCTGTATTATAGTTCATATCTTTTTATGTATAAATTGTTTTTCCATAAATTTTAGCAGCAGCGTATTCAAGATTACACCCCTTTGAATCAACCCAACCAGGCGCAAAATAAACAACGTCACATTCCAATATCCCTTCTATATCCTTACCCATGTGATAGGAGTATGGTTTTTCGCTATCTGGGGATAAATCGAAAGGTGTCACAACCTCAAAACCTTCCTCTTCCCACATTAGCTTGTAACTTTCTGCTTCCAAAGCAACGGTGTTAAGTGAGAAGCCACTAATTGGCAGGCTGATATATAGTTTCTTTTTCTTCATTTCTATTCGGTTATGAGTAATACACTATTCCTTTATTCTCTACAGTCTTTTTCAGGACACAAACATAATGATCGAAAAAACGACACAGATATTCATTTAATTCTGGCTTTATAACAGACTCGTATTTCTCAAAATCATGCAGTATCTTTTCTGCTACCGTATAATCTATCGCACCTTCACAATCAGATGTTTGCAAAAATTCAATGAATGGCTTACCTATGAAGTTGTTTACGTTATTCCAAACGTACTTTACATCATGTTTCAAAACCACATGTGATATTATATCTCTGAAAGTAGAATATTTTGAATAAAAAATATCACAGTCGGAATATAAAACATCAGCTTTATAGCAGCCTTCCTCAACCGTAGGTATATGATTTATCGGTTCCATTCCGTGCGCTTGATAAACATACCACCCATTCCCGGTATTATCATATTCCTCTCTTGATATTTTATCGCCCAATTTTAAGGCATAAATACTTAATCCCATATTAGCTCCTTTCTATATCGTTATGAATTAGTGTAAACATCTTCATCACAATTCTCAATGCGTGACTGACATTCACTTACTACCTCTTTTAAAATCTCCGCACACTCTTCATTTGAGTAGTTTTGCAGCAATTCATCAATATGCTGCATTATATCATTTACTTCCATACGCTTTCTTTGCCATTTTATTGATTAACTTTATTGTCTTATCACTCAATTTGCCATTAGCCGTTGTAACGTGCTGAATGGACTTATGTAATTGGATTCTATTCATATCTATTCTCGTTTTGAATTTCTTGTTTTTTTCTTTTTCTGCTGCTCTGGCTCCTTTCTTGAAACCCTCTACAAAGCTGTCAAAACAAGCTCTCTGGATTTCTAAAGTGCATCTTTTCATAAGTGGGCAAATCGAACATTTTTGGCTAAGCCCTGCGGACTTTTTAGCGAGTTTCGTTACATTTTTCATTGTTTTATCCTTTCATTCTGCCTAAAAAGGCAAGTTTTAATACATCGAACTGCTGACCTATTACAGCAAATTCCAACATTGCGTTATCGTCTGCAATGTCATTGACCCTTAATACAGCATAGCTTTCTCCCGATTCAGCCTGATAGGTATCCAGCTCAACAGACTTGATAAAGCAGTCATTATCGTTGTTTGCGAAGAAACGGTCGAGGCTCTGTATGATGTGATTTTTCAAATAATCCTCATCAAACACAGCAGCAATTTTATCTTGATTTCTAAGTGCATATCTCATAACTCATCTTTATCTCCTAATTCAGACAACGCTTGTTCAAACTCTTTGAGTTTCTTAATGGCGTAATCTCTACGATAAGTGATTATATCACGACTTGTATAATTTGTATAGAACCGGTCTATAAGGTTTTGAACAAAAAACCTTTCAGGCTCTTCGCAATGATTCAATAGAATTACATAATTCGTGTTTCGTGGGTGGAAACATAAGAATCTATAATAATTCACTTTACCGCAAGAACATTCAATTAAGCGTTCATCAGTCTTTAATTTCCTAATGTCTTCAGTGTTCAATATAGGTCTCATGATTTAATCCTCCATATTAGGTAGTAAATCTTCGATGTATGCCCAGCGCATATAATGATTCTTTTCCGAAAGTTCTTCCCATGGCTTGTTTTTGGTTAAATAGACCAAATCATAAGCACTGTCAATATCCTCCACAATGAGCATCTTCCCTTTGTCTGGCCTTTCGCTTGCATCATGCCACACGCTGTTGATTCGCCAGTTCGCACCGGCAATAAATCCTTCTTTAAATTCATCTGCACCACATTCGCAACAATCGAATGCTGTATTATGACCGTTACAATGTTCGCAATATTCACGTTCTGAACATGGATAGGTTCCATTACAATTATAATGCTTATGAATTGCTTCCATTGCTGCTTCTTCTACTGTCTGTTTCATATCACTGTTAGTTATACGTTAATCTTTAAAAGCCAATTCTCCATTCATAAGTAATGGCAGCATTGAATCTTTAAGTTCGGAAAGAAGCCTATTCTCTTCATTATTTAGGTAATAAATATGCTGCTTATACATATTCATAAAGAAAGGCATGATGCTTGACAATATTTCCTTATCAGTATTCTCAATACAAAATACTTTACTATTGGAAGATTGAATGTACTTATTCTCAATAATTTTCTCTTTTACTTCTTGAGTTCAACTTATAAATGCAACTTTTTGGGTGCGGATAATAAGCAATAAA
>OGXF01001625.1_pt1 | contig 15235 bp, 21 predicted proteins | sample 1576191 | NCBI WGS metagenome assembly OGXF01 (sample SAMEA3541545, study PRJEB24748) | human gut metagenome | biome: human gut; feature: human-associated habitat; material: faeces | place: China | collected 2012
CCGATTTATCGATGTAGTAATACCCGTTTTTACGAATTTCTTCAAAGTCTGAAACCCCAACAGGAATATTCATTTTTTTCATTTCTGCGCCTCCTTTCGTCTCAATACCTCACAGCTTTTCACTGATTGCACAGCACCGTTTCTTACAGAATGTAATACCATACAGCCGGATATCCTTCCGATCATCATTCAGAAGATATTCCTGATAACGGCGATCCCTGATCTGATCGATAGCCTTTTGACAAGTCATCTTCATATCGTCAAAGTTTTTCGTATATTTTAGCTCGACGACGATCCCCGCATCCGGATCATCCGTTTCTACGATGATATCCGCAAATCCTTCTCCAGCTTCGACGTTTGACTTTACAAGCCAGTCTGCGTTTCCGGTAAGGATCCCGACGAGAAGATTGTGATAAGAGCTTTCTTTTTCTTCTTTTCTTGCCTTTGTATCAAATACGCTAATGGAATTACTGAGTACGCGGTTTAAATACTGCTCGACGCCTTCGGTATCACCTTCCTCAAACGCCTTCCAGAATGTGGTGAGGCGCTCCGTGTTACTGAAGATCGATTTTTTAAACCACTCGTTAATTTGAAGACGAAAGACTTCTCGTACTTCCCGGTTTGGAATAATCAACCGATAAGCTCCGTCTTCATTTCTTCCACTCTGCGTCAAATACCCGGTCGTAAAAAGAACGCTCCAGAGATTTTCGATGCTCTGATCGACCTCTTCATACGTGAGATCCAGGCGAAGCTCCTTTTCGATGGCCTCCCCGTTGACCAGACGCTCAATTTCATTCTTCGTCGTTTTATTTGCTTTATCGATAAAACGCTTTACGAGGTCATTTCCGCTCGTGTTGATCCAGTACGCTTCTGGCTTTGCCTCTTTGTCATCCTTCGCGCGGTCCACAAAATTTATTACATCCCATGGACAGTATACATCTGCATTTCCGAATCTGTATCCATCGTACCACTCCTTCACTTCTGCAAAACGATCTTCCATCTGATAATCAGAAAGTAACGTCCGTACCTCCGTATCTGTAAATCCAAATTGTTCATCGAAGCGTGTATCTGTGATCGATAGAATTTTAAAGTTGTTGAGACCAGTAAAAATACTTTCCTTCGAAACGCGAAGACAGCCGGTCAATACCGCGAACGCAAGCGAGTCATTCGTTTTTAATGCTTCACCTAACAGTCCGCGAATAAAGTGAACCATTTCTTTGTAATATCCATGCTGAAATGCTTTATCAAGCGGGACATCGTACTCATCGATGAGAATGACTGTTTTTTTACCATAATGCTTATATAAAAGAGCCGATAGCATTTTCATAGACGAAGATACAATGTCGGAATCTTCTTCCTGGACTGTCATATCTAAAAGTCGGCAATAATTCTTTTTATCTATATCCAGAAGTCGCTCGCTGTTTTTCAAACCATAAAATCTTTCAGCTTCCCGTTTGATCAGTTGAATACATCTACGTTTTGCTTCCGAAAAGCTTAAGCCCTCCACGTCCTTTAAAGAAAGAAAGATAACCGGATACTGTCCCTGATGCTGTTCGCACAGTTCCTTATTCTCAGAAATATAGAGCCCATCAAACAGCGATGTATCCGTTCCGATTTCAAAAAAGCTCTTCAGCATACTCATATTCAGGGTCTTACCAAAGCGACGCGGACGCGTGAACAGACTCACCTTGCCGAGACTGTCAAACAGCTGTTCAATCAGTTTCGTTTTATCGATATAGTAATACTGGTTTCTTCGAATCTCTTCAAAGTTTTCGATTCCCACCGGAAGTTTTAATCTTTTTTTCATAAATGCCTCCCGCCTTTATTTAGAACTTCTGTTTTCTTTTATTGTCTCACATTTTTAGTAAAAAAGAAAGAGGACGGAAAAAACATATATAAAAACACCGGATAAGAATTATTATCTTACCCGGCATTTTTCGTTATTTCTCTTCTTTAAATTTCTCGAAGCCCTTATTATCTTCCGATGCTACACCTCTCTTATAAAAGTATTGACAGGTTTTACAATTTTCTGTTCCGTGCTTCTTATATGGGCACTTTATCATTTTATCGTACATGCAGCGATTCCGTACCTTTCTTGTGATAAGGAAGGCGATGAGTCCTGCAAATACGACAAACGGAATACTTGTTGCGACCGGATGCTCTTTAAAGGATGTAGCGAGTGCAGTATACACAGCAGTGATAACGCCAAGTGCCATCGCTGCAAGCTTATCTAAAAAGCTTGTTTTTGTGGCGACTGCGTTTGCCTGCTCGTAGTTTACATCTACCGCCATTGTGTAAACGGTCTGCTGTGACTCCGGGATCTTCTCCGCATATTCGCACTTCCAGATATAGCCTTCTGTTTCCGGAAGCGTTACTTCTCCATTGTAGACTGCAGAAATATCCTGTACAAGCTTCTTTCCCTTTCCAATGGCCTTTGCCAAAGCCCTTATTGGACATTGCTCGCATATCGAGGTCTTCCACACATACAGCATCATACCGATTGGCTATCTCGGTACTAAGCTTATGCATACAGTCCTTTCGCTGATTCGCAATGTGGCTTTCCTGGCGGTTTACCAGGCGGAGCTGTTTCATAAAGTTCTTAGACTTTCGTTCACCCTTACGGGAACCCTGCTTCTTCGAGAGCCTGCGTTGCAGCTTTGTTCGCTTGCGCTGCGCCTCCCGATAGAAATGTGGTATATCCTCCGTATGCCCATTTGAATCCGTATACAGTCCATCGGACTTATAATCAAGTCCAAGGACGTTTTCCGGCTTCAGTACAACAGGAGTGATATCCGGCACTTCTTTCTTATACGTGATGCTTACATAATATCGATTGTCTGCTTCCAGACTGACCGTGGCGTAACAGATACTGCCATCCGGGATTCTCGTTTCCGGTGTCCGGACCCATCCGAGACATGGAAGCTTTACTCTATGCGGTTCAACACATATGACGCTTGCATGCGTAGTCGTATAAGATTGTTTTCCACGCTTGCTGTGAAACCTTGGATAACTACCCTGTTTATGAAAAAATCGATCAAACGCTGCATTCAGCTGACGGCAAGCATACTGTAATGCCTTTGAGTCTGCTTCCTTAAGCCATGGAAGATAGTTCTTCATTTCTGGAAGGAGATTCTGCATGGCATAGTAATTAAGATGTTCCTTGCGACGATTGTAGATCACCGTATTTCGTTCAAGCATCTTGTTGTAGATGTATCGGCAATGACTGAGTGTCACATCTATCTTATGGCGCTGCTCATCGTCTGGATAGATCCGCATCCTGATGGCCCGATTAAGAATCATACGTTGCCTCCTTTCAACCACTTATTGAGGAAACCGAATTTTACGTGAATGGCATTTTCAACCATTTATTTCGGTTAGCCCGTATCTTACTGCGTTTAAGCCTCTCTCTTTGTGAGAATCGAAATTCCGTTTACTGTAATGTTATCTGCAACCGGAATCAGGAGATATTCGTGGCCATCAATCATGCGGCTCTCGATATAATCCGTGTTTTCCGTATCAATGGAAAGATCTATGTAGTTTGACTTTATCTTTGTCTTCTTATCCACGAGACTTCCAAGCTTCATGGAAGCACCGGCATTCTCATCAAAACTTCGGTCAAACTGTTTCAATCCATCTTCCGTTGCCCCTACACATAGAAATCTGATTCAGTGGTGTGAAAAATGTGCCATATCTGCTGCCGTTATGACCGCAGAGCACACAGTTTCCACTTTCTCCGATTCGTGCTGTCTCCGGTATATGACCAATCCCAGCATTAAGGACTGCCACACCCGTTCCTTCCATTACCGGATATCTGATATCTATGCTCGGTATCTCAATGATGCCGATAATACCGCCTTCTTCCAAAATGGCTTCATCCTCTTTACTAATGGAGGTTTGCTCTTCCTCCACATCTGTTTCTTCATCACTGTCATCCTCCAATGTCTGCTCAAACTGATTTATGAGCTGATTCGTCTGCTTCTCTCCGGTTGTACGCCAGAAAAAAGGGGCTGTCGCACTAAGTGATTAGTGCGACAGCCCCTTTGTTGTATCTGCCTGCGAGAGCAGATCTGCTGAACTCCTGTTTTTTCTCAAATAATGTTTTTGGTGCACAGCTGACTGTTTTTACCCACTGTGGTTTGTAAGCAAACCATTTATTGATTACATCTGTATTTAATTCTGAAACGTTTTCAATAGCGAAAACATTGGATTATGAGATAATGCGTGGGTAGACCGCATGTGTTTTTCGGCACATGCCAGTCGTAGGGCACGCAGTGGCCCTGGCCGGAAAAGGGAACGTCTTGGGAAAAACCGGAGGTTGTTCCCGACCACATTAAGGTGCCAAAGCACCGTGGGGATCTTGTATCCCCTAATGTGTTAGGGCAGAACGAAGATCAGGCATCCGGAATGGCATTGGAAGCATGGCAGCGAAGAGCTGCTTATGCGCCCTTTGCCATTCCGGATGCCTGATCGCAGAGATGTCCTGACGCCTGTCATTCACGGACATAAAACCGGTTCCATTTAGATTTTCGGGAAGGTCAAGGGAACGGGCGCGGCCCAGGCGGGCCGGGGAGCTTCGGGGGTTCCCTTGTGCCAGGGTTGGCCCCTTCGGGCCTTCCCTGGCATCCATCACAGCTCCCTATACTGCGTAAAACTATAAATACTGTCTCTGCCCGCTCCGGAAACTATCACATGATCAATAAATTCAATTCCGCAGATTTTTACCGCTTCCATCACTCTGGAAGTAAGTAAAATATCCTCTTTACTCGGCTCCACATCTCCACTTGGATGATTATGTACCAACGCAATACCGACCGCCCCGCAGAGTAAAGCACGCTGTAAAATCTGTGCCGGATTCAGCACGGAACTGTTAAAAGCCCCTTTTGTAACCTCAAACACCCCTATCAGATGATTTTTGGTATCAAATCCCAACATCCAAATATGCTCTTCCAACAACTGTTCCGCATGGTATAAATTGCGTACCACCTTGCTGATTTCTTTTGGTGTACAGTACGAATTTTCATCAGTCAGTCCCGTGTCCCGCACTTCTTCCAAATACGGGATTCTTTTCTCATTTGCCAAAACCATATATTCTTTCACATTCATTCCTGTTCCCCTGTTTTCTCGACCTGCGAAGAACTGAAAAAGCATGACATTTTCAAAAATACCCGTTCTTCTTCCTGTTCTTCCCCATTTTCCGCTTCTTTCTTCTTTGCCGCATATTTCCATATTGGAAATGTTGCAATCGCCTTTTCCTTTCGCTTCACGCCATACCCCAATGCTTTCCACGCCGAAAATGTATGGATTTCTTCCGGCTCCATCAGTCTTTTTTCATTCCCGTTTTCATCCACAACATTGTAATATCGCCCTGTCGTTCCGATAACCTCCGCCTCCATCAGTTCACACCGTTTTTCAAAAATAATCTGTTCGTTTGTCATGCTCTCGCCTTTCTCCCGGACAGCTTAAAAAAGCTGTCCGGGCATCTTATGAAATTAATTGTTAAGTGTCCAAAGAAACGGTGTGTCAGATAATTGTTCTTCCGGCTCTACCTCGTCTCTGTTAACTGCCGCCGTCACGCCTACCATGGCTTCAACGATGAATGCATCCCCATCCAAAATAATTATTACCTCATGGACTGATGACGGAAGCAAAAGCAAATTACTTACACCATGCCGCCTTGCAAAGTCTGCAAGCACTTTACTGTCAAGAACAGCACTTGCTCCATATCTGCCGTTGGTACTGCTGATAATATACATGGGATCCTTCTCACCCACAAACATGTCAGCGACTTCACTTCCCATCATTTTCGTGAATATATCGTAAGAGCTTTGAATCACAATGCTGTCATGCAAATTTTTACGAGCCGCTTCCCATGCTTCCTTTTCCTTAATCCCCGCAAGGCTTAAAATCGTTTTTGTCACCGGTAAAAAATACTGTCCCTCTTCCGCTACCTGCTCCGATATGTATAAATACTGTTCCACCCCACCGAAATAGCTGCACGGTTTTTTTACGATTTCTTCGCTTCCGACTTTCTGTAATGCCACATTAATCTGTCTCAACACAAACTCCCGATTTGACAGGTTTTCCATATTTAAAGTATGATTTTTGTGTTCCCTGCAAAATTCAAGAATACCCTCTACAACCGCATTAATGCTTGTCCCTCTCTTATTTACCTTATCTAAAATGGTTCCCGTCCGGATGAACGGCACCACTCTGCGACCGTCATGAATCAAAATCCCATCAAATGATATTCCGTTTTTCATCCTGGTAATTGCAACCGCCTCATAACCTCTTCTTTTTAATTCCTCAATAACGTCCTCTCTTGTAATCATAATAAAACCTCCGCTTAAAGTAATTTTTGAATCCTGTAAATTTTTGCGTTCTGCCAAAACTGCGGGCGCAGCCCTGATCCTTTTAAGATTTCTGAGCCTTTCGGAGGGGAGCGTCCTGTTTTTTCGTAACTGGACTGTTTCATCTTTTTTCTCCTTTTCCATGATCCTTTTTGAGTTCCTTCGCGATTCATCGGGTTTGCGTGCATCTTCCAATAGCCAGACCGGTTAAATTGGCAAGGACACTCTTTTGCGTGTTCACTTTATCCTTGCTGATTTAACCGGTCTGGCTATGATGCACCCTTGCAAACCGAATCGCAAAGGGGCTGAAAAAGGGGCGTGGAAAAGGAGAAAAGAAACAGGGCCAGTGGAGAAAAAAGGGATCCCTGGGGACCGATCGGAAAGGGGATCAAAACCGTCCTTTCCCGGCACAGTTTTTGGCAGCTATGCTGCCAGTGCCGTGGGCGGGAGTCGGGCGCCCACCCGCAGCGGCGGGAGGCCGGAATGGTACAAAAGAAAAACTGACCTTAATTCACAGATTTTCAGAAACCTCCCCTATATATTAGGTGAGTGATTTTTTAGCAGCGTTTTCACTCACATCACACATACTGAATAAGAAAGGAGGTGAACAACTTATGGATCTTAAAAAATATCAGGAAGCTGCCATTTTTAAAGTCATCGCTCACGATATCCGTGAACGGAAACCAGATCAGTCTTTCAGCAACCCAAATATCCGGCCGGAGCTGAGCAGAAACAATACGACTTTGCTCTCGCGTGGGTCTACTGCTAAAGAAATCAATGCTTACCGCAAAACTCTGGAAAAAGATGTCTTTGCCTATAACCGCAAAAATCTGGTACATGCAATCGAGGTCGTAATCCAGTGTCCTGCAGACTGCCCGAAGGATCAGGAAGAAGCTTTTTTCCGTGAGTGCTACAATTTCTGGTGTAAACGCCTTCCCATGGGAGAACGGTGCATTTTCCTCGCTGAAATCCACAAAGACGAAATCGTGAAGAACCGTTTTGGAGAGCGGATCAGTCGAGATCATCTGCATCTTATGTTTTCGCCCTGTGTCGAAGATACCAAGCACCCAGGATACCAGTACAAGCTCTGCGCTGATGCGCTGACCCGGAAATCCATCCTGAAAAAGCTGCATCAGGAGCTGCAGGAGCATACCCGACAGGCCGGTCTGACCGGAACGGTTGTCGGAACCGGTTCCGGAAGAGGCCAGACCATCAAGCTCAGCATCGAGCAGCTGAAAGAGCTGACCAGGATCACCGGCGTGGCACTGGACAAGCCTCTCACCTTTCATGATCTGACAGATCTGATCAGCAGAAATAAAGAGCAGTCCAAACAACTGGAAGATCTCTTTAAGGATCTCCGTGAAAAAGACAACCGGATCAACGAGATTTTGAAGGATCACTTTGAGGTAACTGCTAAATACAGCGATCTAATGAAAGTCAGTCAGGAACAGACTGATAAAATCAAGACACTGCAGAAAGAACTGGACGATCATAAGAAAGAAATTCAGAAGCTGAAAGAACCAAAAATCCAAGACCCATGGGGCACCGGTTCTGTATGGGGATCAGAAAATCCATGGCACACTAACTGTGATCACAATGATCATGAACGATAAGAAGGAGAGATTTTATGAAAGCAATGAAAAAATTCGTAAAACATTACCACATTTTGCCCCTGATCTGCTTGCTGCTCTTTTTTGCTGCAGCGGATCAGCTCATCTGCAGATATGTAGTACTGCAGGTAAATAGCCCACTTTATTCCATGCTTCCGGAAGACAAGCTGCCGCTTTACTTTCATATTGCCGCAGGTACTTTTTACCTTTACATCTGCTTTGATACAATCCGTCAGATCACCTACGCCGATAAAACCGGCGGCAGGAATTTTCGCAGTGACTATGCAAAATACCATAAAACATACGGCTGGCTCACGTCCTACTTCCACGACAACACAAAGCTGCACATAAATCCTGAAACACTGCCGGTTGCAAAATGGTATGAATCCGAAGGAGTCATCCTTGGCAAAAAGGAAAACCGTATCATACATAAGCCGTCTGATGCTGCAGGTAACATCACTCTCTTCGGCCTCCCTGGCACCGGAAAAACTGCATCCGTCATCATTCCGACCGCCATTTGCTTTTCCGGCTCCATCCTTTGCATCGACATCAAGGGGGACATTGAACATGCTGTCCGCTCCTACACGAAAAATCAGCGGAAAATCAAGGTTTTCAATCCGGAAGATCCGGAAAGCCTGCACTTTGATATTCTGGCCGGAGTCGAAGACATGAACCTGGCCGATCGGGAGCTTCTGATCAAAAGCCTGTGCGATATTATCATCCCACCATCTGAGAAAGACCGCTATTTTATCCCGAATGCCAGAAATCTCTTCTGCGGCATTTGTTTGTATTTACTTGATCAGGATGTACACATGGACTTTTCAGAAATCATCCGGCAAATTTTAACCGGTGATCCGATCCAGTGGGTCATCACGATTCGAAGCAGTAGCTGCCAGATTGCACAGGAATACACAAACCATCTTTTTGGGGAGAAACCGGAACACGTCTGTGGGTGCTATACCCAATGCGCAGATGCAGTAAAAAGTACATTTTCCATTGGAAGCAGCGCCTTGCTCTTTAACCGCACAGAACACTGCATCTCTCCGAAAGACCTAGAAGACGGCTACGATATTTACCTTCGAATACCGCAAGATAAAATTTCTGTGTATGCGCCGATGACCACGGTTATCTGTGATACATTTATGCGGTACTTTATGCAAAAAGATGACATCGCAACCGGTCAAAAACCGCGACCAATTCTTTTCATGCTTGATGAATTTCCGCAGCTTCACTTTAACTTTCAAGCCGTCTCTGCTGCTCTGGCCACTCTCAGATCCAAAGGAGTGAGCCTGCTCCTGGCACAGCAAAGTGCCGGACAGATTGAAGAACGATACGGCTCCTACGGCTTCAAGCAGATCATGGACATGTGCCGATACACGGTCATCATGTCTGCCAAGGATCCTGGATCGGCAAGGTACTTTCAGGAGATGATCGGAACACAGAAAATATTGACAGTTTCGGTCAGCAAATCTAAAAACGGTATCTCCAAATCCGTATCTGAAAGTCGAGAACCAATTTATCAACTGACAGACTTGCAGCGGCTTGGAGATCATGTTGTCATTCAGTACGATGGATCTTACATCGAAGCGGAAAAGACGTTTTATTTCAAGTAAAAAGACAAAAGGGGCTGTCGCACTAACGTGCGGCAGCTCATTTTATATATCCAACACAAAACGCCGAGCTTCGAAAAGCCCGGCGTTCGTGGTATAATCAGTTTATGCGACTAAACAAAATAATACAGAGGGATTATACCTCATTTTCGCTGTATTATCAAATCAAACTTCCGCTGGATTTAGAGATTTCTATTCCATCTGATGATCCAGTTCGTCTGGTAAGTGCCTTTGTGGAGGAAATGGACCTTTCTGAACTATATAAAACTTATGGCAGGATCAGAAAAAATCAGGCAACGCCGCGTCAGATGCTGAAACTCGTTATCTATGCAGCAATGAATCGAATCTACTCAAGTCGAGATATCCGAAAAGCATGTAAACGGGATATCAACTTTATGTATCTCCTTGAAGGAATGCCTGCTCCTGATCATGCAACGATTGCGCGTTTTATCTCCCTGCATTTTTCTGCCTGCGCAAAGGTTCTGCTTGCCCAAATGTCAGATCTGCTCTATCTTCTTGGTGAGATTTCGGGAAAGACCATTTTTATTGATGGCACCAAGATTGAATCGGCAGCCAATAAATATACATTTGTATGGAAACGGGCTATTACGAAAAATCAGGCCCGGTTATACACAAAACTAACTTCTTTTGTGGCTGAATGCGAAGAACTCTATGGAATCAGGACCGTATACCATGACCAGATATCCATCCACACATTAAAACGGTTAAAAAAGCAGTTGTGCCGCGTCAAAGTACAGGAGAGAATTGTGTTCGTGCATGGAATTGGACGTAGAAAAACACAGTTGCAGAAATCCCTGGAACAGCTGGATCAATATCTGGAGAAACTAAAGGAATATACGAAAAAACTGTATACGCTTGGAGATAGAAACAGTTATTCCAAAACAGACCCGGATGCGACCTTCATGAGAATGAAAGAAGATGCGATGCTGAATGGACAGTTAAAACCTGCTTATAACATCCAGCACGGAATGGACTCTGAATACATCACATGGATTGATATTAGCCCGCGTCCAACCGATACATGCACCCTGATCCCTTTTTTGAAAGATATGGAGAGTCACTTAGGATTTAAATATTCAGAAATCGTTGCAGATGCCGGATATGAAAGTGAAGAAAACTATCTTTTCATTGAGGGAAACGGACAGACCGCCTATATAAAGCCGCAGAACTATGAGATTTCGAAAACCTGAAAATACAAAAAAGACATCAGCAGAAGAGAAAACATGGAGTATCACGCAGACAGAGACAGCTATATCTGTCGGAATGGAGGGGAACTGACTGTTACAAATGAACGCAGAAGTAAAACAGCCAGCGGATATGTCAGTGTAAAAACTTATTACAGAAGTCCAGACTGTACCGGCTGTCCTTATAAAACGGAATGTATCAAGGGAAACAACTGCAAAACACCTATGGAAAACGTAATAAAGTGCTGATGGTCTCGAAGACGATGAGTCAAAAACGTGCAGAAGATCTGGAACGGATCACAAGTGAGTATGGAACGATGCTCCGTATGAATCGCAGTATTCAGGCCGAAGGTTCATTTGCTGATGTAAAGGAAGACATGAATTTTCGAAGATATCTGTACCGAGGAAAAGCAAATGCACTGGCAGAGAGCATCATTTTGGCGATGGGACGAAATATCAATAAGCTTCATTGCAAGATTCAGACCGGAAGAACGGGGAGTCATCTTTTTTCATTAAAGACAGCATAGATTTTAATGGTTGAAAACAAAACAGTTTGAAATCAGGCATGCCGAAAGGGATGTCTGGGAATGAACTGTGTTTATAAGGGATGGGGGCGAAATCACAACCGATTTCGCCCCCATTTGGGCATAAAGCAGGGCTGCCGCCCAGCAAAAAATATTTGCTAGTGCGACAGCCCCTTTTTGAAAATATTAGATCATAAAGTTAATTTTCCCCAGCAATAGATACCGTAGGCTAAAAATCCATATATGCACACTCGAATAATCATTTGCTTCGCTTTTTCTTTCCTGCGAGGATTGATTTTATAATAATTCACTGCCTTTTTTATATATTCCCGATCACTTTTCCCACTTTGTATCATATCAGAAATATCTTCTGCACGATCCACTCTTCTTATATAGGGAATTGTACATACCATTCCATCTAAAAATTTTTCTGCACATTCATCTATACTTTTCCCACTTATCATATGCAAGTAAAAAACTGCAAATCCATCCGCATCTATTTCTGCAGGATTACTCCCTGCTTCCTCGCCGTTTCTGGCATAATCGATCCTTTTTCCAAGAATCTGTTTTGCATAAACTCCCTGCCATACATGGCGAAGCTCATGCGCCAGTACACCGACATAGTGAAACTGATCTTCATTCCATATCATCTGAATCAGCGATTTATCAAGCACTTTCCAGTCTTTCCTATGAAAAGTATATCCCAGCTTACCACCACCAAGATCAGAAGAAATGGAAATATTGGGAATTTCAATCTTTAATAATTCACAAATTTTCTCACAGCAGCTGTAAGTGATCGCATACTTTTCATCATCTTCAGCAAACTCTCTGCTCAGAAATTTGATGTTATTCCCCTGAATTTCAACCTCTTCAAAATGTGTTGTCCTTTCGGTTGATTCTGCTTTGTCTGTCACCATAACTCACCTCACTTTTCCAAAAAATCCATCTAAAATTTCCAAAATTATCCGCAGTGACTCCCTTTGCACTGGCTCAAGAGCCTCCAAATTTGGATGCTCCTGAATCAGTTTTTTTAGTTCAAGTATCTGCTCCTTTATCTCTGTAAAAGTTCTGATATTACCTTTTACCAAAACAGTCTGATACAGGCAGCTTTCAATAAAAAATTCCGCTCTTGGCATACCACTGAGCTTGATCCGCTCATCAATCAATTCTTTCTCCGCAGGAGAAACACGAAAATTCATAATCCTGTTTCTCTTGCGATTTTTTTCACTCTTCTTTTTCTTGGGAGTCCCTGACTTTTGTGTTTCTCTCCGATAGATTTTATCCATCTTCTTTCCTTCCTACCACCTGGCTCTGATGTATCCCAAGGCGCCATAATACTCTGTTCCGACCAGATACCAGTACTTCCCGTTTTCCGTCCAGTCAATCTCCATTCTGGCTTCTGTCCACCTTCCGTCATACATCACTTCCAAATGATCTCCACAATGAAACCCGTCATTGGCCCATTCACCATTCACTTTAAGTCCGTATCTTTCTGTATCCATATTGTACATTAACGATCCTTCGAATTTTTTAACCATCTTTAAACACCTCATTTAACTTCTCAGCCATATTTCTCTGCACCGACGGGTAAAGATGCGCATAACGTTCTGTGATTGTTATACTCTCATGCCCTAATCTTTCTGCAATCTGAACCGGAGAATAGCCTAAATCAATCAGCAGCGCGCAGCTTGAATGGCGCAAATCATGGATGCGGATTCTTTTTACTCCCGCTGCTTTACTCCCCCGATCCATCTCGTGATGCAAATAACTCTTTGTTACATCGAACAGCCTACCGTTCGAATCCAGCTTATAAATCGAATCAAAATAGTCCTGCATCTCTGCACACAAAAACTCCGGCAGGTCAATGATCCGATTGCTCTTTTCGGTTTTGGGAGAAGTTATCATCTCCTTCCCTTTTACAATCTGGAAGGTTTTCGAAATGCGCAGCTTTCTGTTCTCCAAGTCAAAGTCCGACCGTGTCAGTGCAAGCAGTTCCCCACAGCGAATTCCCGTCCAGTATAACAGCTGAAATGCATAGTAAGCCATTGGCTTATCAATGATAGCTTTCGAAAATTTCAGATATTCCTCTTTTGTCCAGAACAACATTTCACCGGCTTTCGCTTTTCCCATCTTTTTCGTCGCCATACACGGATTTTTCGGCAACTCGTAGTATTTCACGGCGTGATTAAATATCGCCGAAAGCTGATTCTGGATAGTTCGAAGATATGTAGGAGAATAGCCTTTTCCCTCATCATCGCGGGCGCTTAGAAGTTCATTTTGCCACTGCAAAACATCCGTTGCGCTAATCTCAGACAAACTTTTCTTTTCAAAATACGGACGGATCCTCGTGTTGATAATTTGCTCTTTATTTGCCATCGTACTGGCTTTCAACTGCGGCTTCATATCAGCTAAGTATATATCAATGAAGGTTGAAAAACCCATCGTGATATCTTTACGTGTTTTTACAAGAAACTCTCGCTCAAAAGTGAGAGCATCCTTTTTCGTCAAAAAACCTCTTTTCTCCTTTTTATGACGCTCACCCTTCCAGTCTGTATAGTATACAGATACTCGCCACGTCTTCCCTTTATAGGGATCTGCAATATCTTTATATACGGCCATAAAAACCCTCCTAGTATGGTGTACCCCTATAATACAGGAAATCTTCATCCGCTATAGCTGACTGAGCTGCCAAAGTTCCACTCATCGTTTCTTCATAAAGAGCTGTCACTAAATAACCGCTCATATTTTTTATCTTTAAATTTTCATCTAAAATGCGATTAAGGATATTGGCAACTCGATCATACGTCAGTTTCAGATACTGCTCTTTTACCAGCTTCCAAGGGACATTAACACCTCTGATTTTTACATACGCTCTAGGCACATGTACCATCTGGCAAATCAAGTCATATATCTCTTCTACCATACTTACTTCAAAGTGACTTTTTTTACTGGCAACTTTCAAAAGATCTTCAAGACCGATTTTCTCTGCTATAATTTTTTTCACCTTCTCATAGCCATCGTTGTCAGTCGTGTCAATCTTTGTGTCGGCTTTGATTGATTGACTGTAAGAATCTTTAATAAAAAATTTAAAATCTATAGTCTGAGATTCTTCCTGATTTTCCGCTACCGCAGAGCCAGTCTCGAAAGGCGGTTCTTGATTTTCCGTTTCTGTATCACCATCGCCGTTTTTCAGCAAAGGCACTACCTTTTTATCGTAAATTGTCAACATTGTAACAAAGCGACCATTCTCATCTCTCTTTTTAATCCACTTAATATAGCCTGCTTCTTCCAATCTCTTCAGACTCGCAGCAATCGTACTTTTACCATCAGGTAAAATACGTGCAAGCCCTGTCACGCTAAAATTCCATGTGTCACTCAAAGCACATAAAGTAGCCAGAAGGCCTCAATCCGTGAGTTTCAACATTGTATCACGCAGGGGCAGGTTGCTGATTTTTGTGAAATTTTTCGAAACATTTTCCTTGATTACTGACATTTCTCCTCCTCTTGAAAAGAAAAGCACGTAATGTTATAATTCATTTGAGAGTGTGTTAACAAAACATGCTTGGCCCCTTGACCGAGGGGCTTTTTCTTTTCTCTGTTTTTGTCTACTGTTTTTCAAGCTGTAAGCAAGCTTCTTCATACCACTTCCTATTTACCCGCCCGGAAACGACAATTGCCATCGGGTATTTTTTCTTAAGCTCCCAATTAAGCTGCTTTATCACAGCATACGCTTTAGCTCTCGATACACCCAAATCGTGACTTACGGTTTCCACACCAACAAACAGCGTTTTTTTCTCCTGTTCCATTGTGCACCTCCTTAAAATATATGTTTTTATAGTAAATATTAACTATTGCTATATTTAGTATAGTGCAATATCGTAATTGTTACTATACACGGGTAGTTCATTTTCATTGTGGAAAGTGACGAAAATCATTTTT
>OGXF01001641.1_pt1 | contig 15162 bp, 10 predicted proteins | sample 1576191 | NCBI WGS metagenome assembly OGXF01 (sample SAMEA3541545, study PRJEB24748) | human gut metagenome | biome: human gut; feature: human-associated habitat; material: faeces | place: China | collected 2012
GCCGGTTTCGCGAGCCACGTTCGACAGCGCGTCGATCAGTGCATTCTGGCCGCCGAGCAGTTCAAGCGTAGCGGTGGAGCAGCCTTCACCAATGGCTTGAATCACATCACCCACCACGGCCACGATCAGGTCGCTTTGGCGAGCGTTTTCCACGGCTTCATCGAGCAGTGCGCGGTCGAGCTTGGCGGAAACGCCGATCTTCGGGCGAGGCTGGCCATCCGGGTAGAACTCGCCTTCCGGATCAGGCACCAAATCCACGATATTGGCACCGCGGGAGTACACGACCTCGCAGCCTTCCGGAGAGAGCTGCTTGAAGCCATCAAGCACGGTGGTGATCATCTCGCGCGGGTGGCCGTCAGGCATCCAGTTGATCTGACCGGAGCTGCCCGCCCAGTCGCCCAGCTGAGTTTGCGCATCGTCGGCAAGCGGACCAACGACCGCGATACGCTTCGCGCCAGCCGCATTGAACGGCAGCGAACCATTGTTCTTCAGCAATGCCACGGCTTCGCGAGCCACTTCGAGATTGAGCTGCTGGTGTTCTTCGGAGCCGATCACCGCATTGATGCGTTCCTGATCAGGCAGACGCGGATCTTCGAACAGTCCAAGACGGAACTTTAGTGCGAGAATACGAGCCACGGCGGCATCAATCAACGATTCGTCAAGCAGACCGGTCTTCACGGCTTCGATCGCACCCTCGTAGAACTTCGGGGTGGTCATCACCAAGTCGTTGCCGGACTTGACCGCGTCAGCGGCGGCCTGCACATAGTCCGGCTTAACCTTCTGCTCCCATACGGAACGTCCGACGTTGTCCCAGTCGGTGATAAGCGTGCCCTGATAGTCCCAAGCGCCACGCAATTTGTCGGAAAGCAGCCACTTGTTGAAGGTGACCGGCACGCCTTCGATGGATTCGTAGCCAAGCATGAAGGTGCCACAGCCTTCCTTGGCCACGCGTTCGAACGGCGGCAGGAACCAGGATTCCAGCTTGCGGTGGCTCAGATCGGCTTCGGAAGCGTCACGGCCTCCCTGGGTTTCGGAATAGCCCGCGAAATGCTTGGCGCATGCGAGAATCGCGTCTTTGGCAAGCGGCTCGCCCGCCTTGGCACCACCCTGATAGCCTTTGACGATGGACGATGCCATTTCGCCGATCAGGTACGGGTCCTCGCCAAAGGTTTCGCCCACGCGACCCCAACGGGTGTCTCGCGCGATGCACAGCACCGGAGAGAACGTCCAATGCACGCCGGTAGTCGACACTTCCTCGGCGGTGGCACGGCCCGCGGCCTGCACTTTTTCGGAATTCCACGTGGTCGCCATGCCCAATTGTTCCGGGAAAATGGTGGCTCCCGGCCAGAAGGAATAGCCGTGAATGCAGTCGTCGCCGATCACCAGCGGAATGCCGAGACGAGTTTTGGTGTTCACCGTTTCCACGGCTTTCGGCAGGTCGGACGGTGAGGTGTGCAGAATGGAACCAACATGCTTGTTGACGATTAGATCGTCCAAGTCGCCGCTTCGCGCGTCAAGTTGCATCATCTGTCCGACTTTTTCCTCAAGGGTCATACGACCAAGCAGATCGGCGATGCGTTCCTCAGTGGGAAGTTCCGGATTCTTATAGGGCAGATTTACCGTATTTTCAGTGGTTTCGGCCATGGATTGCTCACTTTCCTCATTGAAGCGATTTCCTTTAATTACCAATTGGTAGTTTAACACGATGCAGGCACGCACGCAACTCAACATGACCATACCAACACAGAAGGCGAGAAGCCCGTCAGCCCCCTCGCCTTCTCACACGAATACATGCAATGCAATCTTAAATAATCAGCGATATGCATCCCATAATGGAGCGGGAAACAGCATGTTTTCCATCTGAGCCCACTCTTTGCACAAATCAACTTCAGGTTCGCGCAACCACCATAATTGCACGCCATCCATGATTTCCATGGCCTTACGCACCACCGGACGCATACTCGACTTCCACGAACCCAATTGCGGAGGAATCAGCCAAGGATATCGCGAATAATGCTCCCAAATATCGTCCATACGGGCAGTGAATTCATCATGCAACGGATGATCAGGATTCAACGACTCCGCAGAAAGCACGGTAAACAACTGCACCATCATGCGACGACGCGAATTATGCCGCACCAAATAACGCAAATACGCAGGAAATAGCGGCGCAGTAGGATCACTGCCAGGCATACCTGATGCAAAGAAATCCTCAGGAGTGCCCGTCTCACCGTAATATTCGTTGAATACCATCGCCAGCATATTGTCTTTATTGCCCACGTACCGGAGCACACCCTGCTTGGAGATGCCAACACGATCAGCCACATCCTGAATGGAAATACCGTTGAACCCACGCTCGCTGATCAGCTGCACCGCGGCATCCAGCACTTCCTCACGCCGCTCCTGCGGTGATTTTCGGATACGTTTCGGAGTCTCTTCCTCTGCCATGATTCCGAGTCTAATGCACCTTATGTCGATTGCCGTTGATTGACTGACTATGGCATGTCATCGTGAGAGGTATCCGCCCGAATCCATCCATGACGCCATACGCGAGTCAGATCCCACGCCTCAAGATTGCCGCCGTTGCGAGGATCCCGCGGCGGTTTCCCTTCGCCACTACCCGGTTTCGCGGAGCGCGCAAGCTGGTAGCTCCAATAGATCTGTCCCGCCGACACGTCCCATGCCGCGCGTTGCAATCGTGACACTTGGCGGTATGCAGCCGATCGGTTTTGGCTGTGTAGGGCCCACTGATTCTCCACGCACCACTCGCCCACCAGCACGGGAATACGACGAGCCGCCGAACGAATGGCGATACCACTCGCGCCCACCAGCATCCGGTACAGCCATGGCAGTCGCCGCGATCGCAGGTACAGCCGGCGTGCCGGTCCCGAAAACAACGGATCCTCCATCGCGATGAGATACTGATGGGTGTCGAGCATGACGTTGCGCATGCCAGCACGACGAAACCAACCGCCCCAGCGGAGTAGTCGGAAACCGTCATGGAATACGATCACGGTTTCCGGACGCAGCACGGCGCGCAACCGGGCGTAAGCGTCGCGGTAGAAACGCTTCAGAAACCGCAGTGAGACATACGTGCTACCGGAAGCCTCATGAGAGTCTTTCGCCGTGTTCGACGTGCTATGGAACACCGACCAGCTCACTGGTTCGTTGAGTACTTCGATGCTGTGCAGGGCCGGTTCGTCGCGGTATCGGCGAGCCAATCGCTCCAGCACGTTCAGCGTGTACTCCACCAAGTCCGTATTCTGCGCCCATTTGCACACACCCGTCAGACCGCCGTTGTCGAAACCATTCTGCGATTCGGGAACGGTATGCAGGTCAATCATAATCTTCAATCCCGTCTCCCGCGCCCAACGGAACGCGCGGTCGAGGTACGTGATGCAGCCCGGATGCCCGGGCCAGTCGCCGAAGATGAAATACGGTATGGGAATGCGTACGAGGTTGATTCCGTGACCGACGATAATACGGAAATCCTCCAGGGTGATGTAGGTTTCGCGGTGCCGGCGCAGTTCCTCGGCGAGATTCCGTTCGGACCAGAGGGATACGTGCGTGCGGTGCATCCAGATTTCATCGTCTTCGGCGCTGCGGGTGAACGGTTTCGGATCCATCCATTTCTCCAGCACCAGCCAGTTGCCGAGGTTCACGCCGTCGATTCGCTCATCGATGCCTAGCACCATGCGTCTCACCGCCCTTACGCTCGGGGGTTGCCCGACTTTTCGTTTCCGTCCATCACAACCCATGGCAAAACCCATTCGGCCCAATGGGCCAAGGAACCGTGCGTCATTCGCAACATTCCTTGGTCCATTGTATGCGCCCCGCGAGCGGCCACACGGCCGCTCGGAATCGGATCACGACCGGATCAGGGTCGTTGAATGATCGTGGTGGCCGCCCGGGCGGGATCAGTCGACAGGCTTCGTTTCGTCCGCCTCATAATCGAAGAAATCAAAATCGGCGGTCTTCTCATGCAGCGAAGCATCAGTGACGGCAATACCGACCATAGTGCCGGTGAACTCACCGAACTTGCAGTATTCGTCAGAGAACGTGGTGGTATCGAAATCCGGACCGATCTTGGTCCAATTCTCGCCATCATAACCCCATTCGAACCAAGTGCGACGGCCCTCAATGTTCAAACGGAAGTAAATCGGCTTATCTTCCACGGCAACACGAGTGTCAAGCATTTCCGTCTTTTCGCCGTTTTCGAGACGCACGATCGAAATCGCGCTGCCACCAAGCGTCTGCGAATAATACTTGCGCAGGAAAATGTTATTCATGTTGTCGTAGTAGATGGTCAAGCCAGCGCTGTGCTGGTAGACTTCCGGCTCGAACTCCATCTTGGTGGTCACCGTGGCATACACGCTCGTCAGCTTGCGAGTAAGCAGGCTCGTACGATTCAGCGAGGCAAGCGATTCTTCACCGCGAACACGCAGCCAGCCCGGGCGTTCCGTAGCATTCGCAAACGTGCTCGGCATCTGACGCGGCGAGTAATACCAGTTGCCCAATTCGCCGCCATCAAAGTCATCAAAGTTCGGAATCTCCGGCATCGGCACATCCGGCAGATTCGGTTCCTCAACCTCAATCTTCGCCAGATTGGAACCGTCAGCCATACGCAGCCAGCCATCAGACGTCCACTGCATCTTCTGGATAGCGGTTTCACGACCAAGCGTGCAACGCAATTCCGGCACAAACGGACGGCTCATCAAATGCACCAAATAGGTTTCGCCGTTCGGCAAATCAACATACGAGCCATGGCCGGACTTTTGCAGCACGGAATCCGGATTGAAATAACGCGGCTTCAGATGATCGTCATCGGCACGCTCGTTCGACTCCTTCGGCTGTGACGTAACCAGCGGGCCATTCGGATCCGGCTCGTACGGACCCCACACATTGCGGGAACGCCCCATGGTCACGGAATGGTTGTAGCCAGTACCGCCCTCAGCGCACATAATGTAATACCAGCCGTCACGCTTGGTCAGATGCGGAGCCTCAATGCAGCCACGATCAGTAGCACCACGCCAAATACGCTTCGGATAGCCGACCACATGTTTGGTTTCCGGATCATATTCCACGCAGCAGATCACACCCGGCTTCTCGTAGCCTTCGCGGGTCTCCCACTCCAAGCTGACGATGTACTTCTTGCCATCATCGTCATGCAGAATGGACGCATCGAAACCGGAGGAAGTCAAATACACCGGCTCGCTCCACGGGCCTTCAATATTCTTCGACTTAATAAGATAATTATTCACGTCGAAATAGCGCGCATTCATGGAATTCATAACACCATAAATCACGTAGAACATGTCCTCTTCCTCACAATACGTGAGGCAAGGAGCCCAAATGCCCTTAGCGCTCGGCAGCTTGGTAAGGTTCGGATTCGTATCATCGGTAAGCACATGGGTGAGCAATTCCCAATGCTTCATGTCCTTCGAATGGTAGATCGGAATGCCTGGGAACCATTCGAATGTAGAAACGGCAACATAATAGTCGTCACCTTTACGGCAAATGGCCGGATCAGGATTGAAGCCTTTAAAAATAGGATTCTGCAGCATTATCTCTCCTTTGATTTCTGCTTTTCTTTTCTTACGTTTTTCTCATTGCTGAACGGGGAACCAGTTTTGCGCTATGCAGCGGCCGAGGTCCCAAGAGTCCCAGCCGATCCAGCCAGGGGTGTTGACCGTGTCGGTGAGCAGCTTGTAGTTCCAGTAGTAGAAGCCGCTGCCGTTGCTCCATGCTTCAAGCTGCGACTTGGCAACGCCTTGGTAGAGCGCACGCTTTTCTTCGGCACTGAGCGTTTCCGCCTGCGCACCTTCCTCGCCGTTGAGCACGCTCTGTCCGCCGTGGGTGTCCACACCACAGCCGACCGAGTTGAACAGGCACCACTCGCCCACAATCACCGGGAAGTATTCGCTCATTTCGGCGACCATCGGAGCGTACGTGTTGCGCACGAAATCGTCGTAGCCTTCCACGGTCTGCGGGCAACCCATCATTTCGGCAGTCATCAAATACTGGTGGGTGTCAAGAATCACGTTTTCGAATTCCGGCGCAAGCCCACCGTCTTCGCCACGCATGAAATCCTTCCACTGATCGATGTCGAAACCGTCATGGAACACCACGGCCTTGCTTGTCGGCAATGCACCCTTATTCTCGTCGCGCAGACGATGGTATGCGGTGATATAGAAGTTCTTCAGCCAGTCGAATGCGATCGGACCAGTTCCTTCAGCCAGTTCAGGATCGACAGCCTTATATCGTTCGGTCACATTCATCATCGGCCACGACGTAGTAGTATTCGGCTCGTTGATGATTTCAATGCCCATCAGCGCTTCCCTATTGCCATAACGCTTGGCAAGACGCTCGAGCACACTAAGCACGAATTCAACCTCTTCCGGCAGTTGTGCCCACTTGCACACGCCGGAGATGCCGCCATTGTCGAAACCGTTCTGGCTCATCGGAGCGGTATGCAAATCAATAAGAATCGTCAAACCGTATTTTTCAGCCCAGTTGAAAGCCTTATCAAGTTCATCAATACACCCAATGAACGGTGCTCGATCGCCGAAGATGAAATACGGTACCGGAATTCGTACGGAATTCAATCCCCATGATTTGATGGTGGCGAAGTCGCGTTCGTTGATGTATTCGGCGCGATGCGTTTTGATGCGTGCCTCATAGACGGCCGGGTCGAGCTGCGTCGGCAGGTAATATTCGTCGTCGGCGGTAGTGCCATCGAACAATGCCGGGTTCATCCACTTTTCCAGAACCAGCCAGTTACCCAGGTTCACGCCCTTGATGTAATTGAGACCCATATGCACTCCTTCGTACGTTTTCACCATAGTTTCTATTACTTAGTAACTACTTAGTTAAGTGATAATACATTTTTCTTCTCTGCGCAACTTGTAACGAAAAAGCGTTTGCCCACGGCGACCAGTAACCAATCACCACAGGCAAACGCCCTGCAACACAACACCGGCTTGCGAGGGTGGCAGGAAGAGAAGGGAAAATCCACCACCCGGCATTCAACAAACCGTTGCCACAGCCAAGCTGACGCGTTACGCACACATCCGCGTCAGCCAGGCAACTCCCCGTCAGTCCAACACGAATGCGTTAAACAAAAACGGAGCAAGCGTCACCTTGATACCACGATCGACATTGCAAGGATCAGCAAATTCAAAACCCTCGGCATCGTCACAAATCCTTCGGATTCATCAATTTGCAATTGTTCGCTTCCTTACGGAAAACCCCGGACCCGATCGAGAAGGGGAAAACGACGGATCCGGGGCAATCATTCAAGGAAGGATTACTTACTTGACCTTCTTGATGGCCATGATGAAGAAGCAGCCGATGATGGCCAGGGCGATGGCGGTCGGGAAGGCGAAGTTATAGCCGAGGGACACCACGATGGTGGACATGACGACCGGGCCGCACATCTGGCCAAGGGTGGTGCCCATGTTCAGAATGCCCAGATCCTTGCCAGCTTCTTCCTTGTTCGGCAGCACGTCGACGAGCAGAGCCTGGTCGACTGCGTAGTAGACGGCGTAGCCGAGGCCAGCGATGCCCGCGAACAGGTACATGCCCAAGGTGGACGGAATCAGCCACGGCATGGCGATGCCGATAGCGAAGAGCACGGAAGCTACGACAACCGGGACCTTACGGCGGCCGATGAGATCAGAAACCGGTCCAGAGATAAAGGAGCCGACCAGAGACATGACCATCATGATCATGGAGACGACGGACACGGTGACGGCTGATTCCTTAACGGACTGGCCGATGTAGTTCTGGATGATGTAGAGCTGGTAGACGTTGATCATCTGGTAGCTCATGAGCATGCAGAAACGGCCGGCGAAAGCCTTGTAGAAGTCGTGGGCGCCAGCGAACTTCGGCGGGCGGAAGGATACGAGGATGTCCTTGAAAGAGCCCTCTTCCTTCGGCAGGAAGTCAGCGGAACGTTCCTTGGGCAGAATGATCACCGCAACGATACCGCCGAGGAACATGAGCACGCCTGCGACAGCAAAGCCGACAGTCAGGTTCTCGATGAAGAATGCACCGATCATGGTACCAATCGGGGCGCCGATCGTGGAGCCTGCACCATAGAAGGCTGACATAGTGCCACGGATGCCGGACGGCACGCGGTCAGACAGCACGGCGACCAGCGGGGCAATCATGCAGTTGAGGCCGAACATGCAGGCGCAGTAGAAGATGGTGAGCAGCACCGCGTTATGCGTGGTGCCGGTCAGGAACAGGGTGACGCCACCGAGCACCGCACCGAAAACGATCCACGGAGTACGACGACCGAACCTGGAGCGGGAACGATCGGAGAAGTTGCCGAACATCAGGTTAGAAACCAGGGACGCCACTGCGGTGAACGCATTGACGATACCGACGAGGGCGTCCGGATCGGGCCTTCGATGGTCTTGTAGTGCATCGGCAGCAGCACGGCGGAGACGATGCCGAGGCCTGACATCCACAGGATGCCGAACACCAGGAAGCCAGCGCCGAAGCGGATGGTGTTGACCTTGCTCAGCGGCTTGCCGGTTTCAGGAGACAGCGACGGATCCTTGTCCGCGGCTGCGATGTTGGCGTTGTACGCCACCAAACGCTCCTCTTTGCTTGCGATTGCTTCACTCATGAAACTCTCTCCTTCGATTCATGTTTCAGTAGTGTTTTTGTTGTGTGACACGGACTGCCCCGCCCAGTCAATTAACTACCAATCAGTAATTAACGTATTTGTTACCGTAAATCATTTCTGCCAAAAGCGCAAGTCAATCGTGTTCGATTTGTTGATTTTGCGAATCCGACACCATGATTCCATGTTTAGTTTTACTCTTAAGCAGAATCTCGGTTTTTATTACCTAGTAACTGCTTAGTTAAAGCGTATTACAATCTCTTTTATCTGTCACTTCTCAGCGTGTTCCAACGTTTCTGCCACACTTCCTCTCCTCCGTACTGTAACTTAGTAAGTACAAGAAAAGGAGAGAGCATGCGCCGCCGAATCGAAGATAAACGCAGGAAACGAATGAGCGCCGAAGATCGCAGAAAAGCGATACTCGAAACCACCGTTTCATTCATCTCCCAATTCGGCTTCTGGGGATTCACCATTCGCGACGTGGCACAAGCTCAGAACATCACCGAAGCAGGCCTCCTTTACTACTTCAAATCCAAAGAACAACTCCTTGAAGAAACCCTCAAATACGCCGACCGCACCAACCAAATCGCCATTGCAGAGCATCTTGGCGTTGAAGGCGTGACCGGCGAAGTTTTGCAAGACGGCATCGCATACCATTGCGCTCTCGGACTCAAGGCCATCTCCACAGGAACCGTGGAAACCAACGCAGACCGACCCGAAATGGTTCGTCTCTACACCCTGCTCGAAAGCGAGGCCCTAAGCAAAGACCATCCGGTGCACAAGTATTTCGAACAGCGTGAAATCAATCTGCTGAAGGAATACACGTTCGCAGCCAAACGAGATGGCGTCGCCGATCCGGAACGCACCGCACTGCAAGTGCTATCCGCCATGGAAGGCTTGCAATTGCGGTGGCTCAACGGATCTCACGATATCGATTTCGTTGGGGAATGGAAGGCCCTGATCGACCTTCTCATTCCCTAAACGTTCTCTTTGCGGCGATTTCAGCCTGCGATCACCACAACATTCCAGCGGCCGATTGCCAATGGATCACCCTCCTTGACGGCTGTACCCTTCTTCAGTACGACTTCAGCAGTTGCAGCCTCATCAATATTGCCGTCGGTGGCGATGACGACCGGAGCGACCACCACTTCACCTGCAACCGGGCTTGCAACGGTAACTTCGTCGGCGGAATAATTGAGCAGATACGTCACGTTCTCGCCGAGGGCATTCACACCCTGACGAACCGAGATCTGGCCCGCGAGCGCGGTTCCGGCAACGGCAACACCAGCATGTTCCACAGCCTCGCGCATAACCGCACGAATGGAATCGGCGTCAAGCAGCGTAGCAATCCACTCGGCATCGCCCTTGCCGAATGCGTGACGGGTGACTGCGGCGTAATCCTTCCAAGCATAGTGGCCGTAGGATGCGAGCACCTCAGTATCAGCGTCGGCGTTCAACAGTTCGATCAGCGACTGAGCATCGGTGGACGCGGTTTCGGCGAGCGCACCTGCGAATTCCACGGAAACGTGGCCATTCGGGCGGGTGAACTGGCTGTAAGTCATGCCGAACACGTCGGTGAGATTGTGCGGAGCGCGGTCGGCCCAAACGGTCACTTCGTCATCGGATACGAAAGAACGCATGGTGGAAACCAAGTGGCCGCCATTTTCAACGAACGTACGCAAGCGATCCGTAGTTTCCTGAGACGTGCAGTAGAGCGCCGGAGTCACGATCATCTCATACTTGGCGAGACGTTCGGCCGGAGCATCGGACGGCACGAAATCGCATTCGACGTTGAGCTCGAACAGCGCGTCGTACACGTTGCGCACCACGTCGTTGTACTTGAGGTTGCCGCCGAACGGGAAGCCCGCTTCGATGAGGAACCAGTCGAGCGCGGTGAGCGACTCGTTGCTGACCATGATGGCCACCTTGTTCTGCTTCTTCAGGTGAACGAGGCGCTCCCCCACTTCCGGCTTGCCGATTTCGTGTCCGAACACGCCTGCCTCGCGGTAGGTCGGGTTCGGTTCGAGGTCGTGGCTCAGCAGACCTTTCCAGTAGGTTTCGAACGAATTGTGGATGGAATGCCAGTGCCAGTATTCCACCATGTCAGCGCCGGAGGCCAAGTGTGAGTAAGCCTGCAGACGAAGCTGTCCCGGGAACGGAACCCAGCCATGCTGACCCTGCGCTTCGGTTTCGAGCACGAGGAAGTTCTTGCCGTCCTTGGTGGAACGGGTCATATCGCCGCCGAATGCGATTTCCTTACCGGTCAGATCGTCTTCGGTCGGATGGTAGATGTCGACGCCGGTGATGTCCACTGCGGTCGCGGCCTTGAAGTGGTCGACGGCCGGCTGCACGCCGAAGGAATAGCCACGCCATTCGAAATCGAAATTGTGGGTGATGAACTGGTCGTCATGAGCGTATTCGCGCACAATATCGGACTGCCACTGCAGGAAGGCACGCACCTGATCGCGACGGAACTTGTCGAATTCGCCGCCGAGGGACTCGTTAATCGTGGCGGTCACATCCGGGAAGTCCTCCCAGGAATTGATGCGGTTCGACCAGTAGTCAAGACCGAAGCGATGGTTCAGCTCGTTCAGATCGCCATCGAACTTCTCATACAGATACTTGATGAATAGGCGCTGCATGTCGTTGGACACGGAATCGTAGTACTTGGTTTCGTTATCGACCTGGTAGCCGATCACTGCCGGATGGTCGGCAACGTGGGAGATCAGCTTGCGGATCACGCGTTCACCGTAGAAACGGTAGGTGGCATTGACGATGTCCATGATCTGGCGTGCGCCATACTTGCCTTCACCGTTCGGGGTAACCGCGAGCACGCTCGGGTCAAGCTTGACGAGCCAGCTCGGCACTGCGTAGGTCGGGGTGCCTACGATGACGTCAATGCCCGCGCGCTGTGCTGCGTCGAGTGCGCGGTCAACGTAAGTGAAGTCGAATACGCCCGGCTGCGGTTCGCAGGTACTCCACGTGGATTCGGCGATGCGAATGACGTTCAGCCCCGCTTCCTTCATCATCCTCATGTCTTCATCGACGCGGTCGATGCCTTTCATCATGAGGTACTCGTCGTAATATGCGGCACCGAAAAGAATGTGATCTGCCTCGTAACGACTCACGGATCCTCCATCGTCTTCATTGACTTGTTACTAGTTACTACTTGTTGCTACGTCTAAGGTTGTTCTTTTGCGGTATCCCCGAGTTTTTCTCAAGTATCCGTATCTAACAGCCATTAGATATAAGAAATATAAATCTTCCCGATTCAGCTGTCAAGAACTGCAAAATTTCAGGCGTGTCTTACCTAACAACCATTAGATACAGCGTTTCCCCTTGACCAAAACCAACCAATCACCGCAATCCACACAAAAAGCTATCCCAGCGAGCAAATCTTTCCAGCCACTGGAGCAAGCTTCCCGCAAACACACCTCCAAAAGTCCTGATTCTTCCAGCTAGTGGAGGAATTGAGACACAAAAGGCCATAGAAACACAGCTCGCAAGAAAACTGCACACGGCTTAGCGGTAGCCGTCCCAGACAGGTGAGGGGAAGATCATCTTTTCGAAGGCAAGCCATTCATCGTAGAAATCGATGGGAGGCTTACGCATCCAACGCAGTTGAATGCCGTCCATCGCTTCCAAGCTTTGACGCACCATCGCACGCATATTCTCCCAACCGCCGATTTCAGGCGGCAATTTCCATGTGTACTGGGAATAGTGTTCCCACACGTATTTCGGACGATTCTCGAAATAGTCGTGCAACGGATGATCCTCACTGAACGACTCAGTTTCTAACACCATGTATAGCCGCAACAAGCTGCGTCGGCTCGCATTGTAGCGAACCAAGAATCGCAAGTACGCGGGAAACAGCATGCCTTCCGGATCACTGCCGGGTAGTCCCGACGCAGCGAAATCAGCCGGAGTGCCCTCCTGATCGTAATTGTCGGTGACCAGCAGCGACAGCAACCGTTCCTTGTTGCCGATGTAATGCAGCAATCCAGGCTGGCTCATGCCAATCGCATCAGCAATATCTTTCAACGATGTACCGTAATACCCCTTTTCCCCGATAAGACGGCTCGCCGCAGCGACGATTTCCCGCTTACGCTCCTCAGGTGTTTTACGAACACGTTTCTTCCCCTCATTAGCCATATGGACAGTGTACTATCTACTACCCATTAGACAGGCGGAAATCATATCAAACCACAACATTCCCACTCGCCACATAAAAACGGGCCGACCTTCAACAGACCAGCCCTGAATTACATTCAAAACCACTTCGAGATCACATTCAGTCAGCCTCAGCCAACCAAAAATATTCGAAAAGCAGTTTTACTTCTGGAACACGTCAGGATGCTTCGGATCGCCAGGTTCGTCGGCAAGCACACCTTCGAGCCCTAAGAATTCCTGCCAGAATTCCAGCGAATTGCCATACGGAGCGGCCTGGTGGCCACGCGCCTGCAGGTTCGCCTTCGCCTCAAGCACGTCTTCCTCGCGAATGCCGTCGAAATACGATTCGAGACGCTCACGATTCGTCGGATCATAGAACAGCGATCCGATGATTTCCGTCAACCGTTCCGCACGCGCCACAGGCAGCGAATCCCAGTGACGGAATTCAATGAAGTTCTTCAAACGCACATCGTTGAAATGCGTGGAAATCACATGATTGATTTCGTATGCGTTGAGTTCTCGATCAGGATACACGTCGTTCGCGTTCTCATAGAATGCAGGATGATGCAGATCAGTTCCGGGAGTTTCCAACGCTTCCGGAGTGTGCGTCAGATCAGCGAACATCATCGGCGTGCTCAGCACGTCAACCGCATAATCTTCCCAACCGAAGCGAGGATCAAACAGTCCCGGAATAACGTTCGTACGCTGGAAATCCAAATAATCCCACATGCGCTGGCGCAGCAGCGGATACGGATTCTCCCGCCCCTCGAAGTACGGAGTGTTACGGAAGAACCATGCAAGAATCGGACCGATCACCGTACCCAAACGCAACTTGGAAATCGCATCCTCTTCCGAAACATAGTCAATGCTGATCTGCGTCGAAGCAGAGCAGCGCATCATGCACGGACCAAACTGGCCGACACGACCCAAATACGCGGTCATCGCCTTGTAACGGTCCTTCGGATTCACAGGAATGTCGGCATAGCCGGACTTCGGCTGGTATCCGTAATTAACCAAGCGGAAGCCAAGCTCGTCAAGCACCGGATCGACTTCGCGGCGGAACGCTCCGTAAATCGTGCGCAGATCCTCCGGCTTATGCAGAATACCCAGCGAACATTCCAGCTGGCCACCCGGCTCAAGCGACACGGAAATACCTTCGCGCCCAAGGCCAACAAGCCTGCCGTTCTCCCAGTATTCCTTGCTTTCGTCGTAATACGGGCGAATGCGGTTCAGCAACGCCTCGATGCCGTTCTCCTCGTAATAGTTCACGGCGGTATCATCGCTGTTATGCACCGGCAGATGCTCGATTTCCACGCCGAAACCGCCGGTTCCGCGCTCTTGGCAGCCTGATTCGAAGAATTTGACCAGACTTTCCACATGCTTCGGATTCGGCTCGGTAAGCAGGTGTGCGTAAGAAATTCGTGGTGCTGTCATGTTGGCAATCCTACCGAAACTCATTGATGAGCACGGCGCGATTGCTATACGAAAAACTGATAGCCAACTCATGCGTATCCCGAATCGAGTACACATTTTCAATTACAACAGACATGCTCTGCAAGACCGACCAATAATAATTAACAGCTGTCAATAAAGTCAGAAGCAATTACCACTATTTGGAGAATTGTTTGTATATATCAATAAAAATACCGACGCTGAAGATGTTGTCCGCGTCGGTATTTTGGTCAATTCCAGTCAGTGCTTATTGATTTATCTGCCTATGATCAGGCGACTTTTTTGCTTTGCGTCGTCTCACCCTGTTGCGCGGCCTTGTGAGCCTTCTTGGCGGCTGCGATCATCAGTTTGATGCGGTTGAGCTGGTTCGCTTCGGATGCTCCCGGATCGTAATCGATGGACACGATGTTGGCTTCCGGATGCAGTCGGCGGATCTTGCCGAACATGCCTCGGCCGGTCACGTGGTTCGGCAGGCAGGCGAACGGCTGCGCACAAATCACGTTCGGACAGCCGGATTCGATGAGCTCAAGGATTTCCGCAGTCAGCAGCCAGCCTTCACCAGCCTGCACACCCACGGAAGTGACCTCGTCGGCCTTCTTCACGAGTTCCGGCATCGGCAGGTCCTGGGAGAACTTGCCGTGTGCTAAATCGATCGCCTTGTGCACAGGAGCGTTGTACATGTCAAGCGCCTTGCGCATCAGCGCGTAGCCAAGCTTGTTGCCGCCCATGCCGAGGTAATGCTCGTTCCAGTCGGAAATGTATGGGCGGGTGGTCATGAATTCCATGATGCCCGGCACCACAGCCTCGCAATTCTGCGATTCAATAACGTCGACCACATGGTTGTTGGCGTCCGGCTGGTACTTGACGAGGATTTCGCCCACCACACCGACGCGCACCTTGCGCGGCTC
>OGXF01001642.1_pt1 | contig 15161 bp, 21 predicted proteins | sample 1576191 | NCBI WGS metagenome assembly OGXF01 (sample SAMEA3541545, study PRJEB24748) | human gut metagenome | biome: human gut; feature: human-associated habitat; material: faeces | place: China | collected 2012
CGCGCTGCATTACTTGTCGGAAGCACTGGGGTACGTCAATCGGCATCACGAGAAATATTACCATTGTACGGATACCATGGACAGGCTACGTCCGTATGTTCCCATGGCTACCACTTCCATTGAACTGGAATGGATTAATGACGATGGTATAAAAAGTGTTCCCGAATGGATTGCCCGTTTCCGTGAACAATTGAGTGTAACATATGCAGCGTTAGGAATGAAACCCCAGTCGGATTATAATCGTAATATTTATCTGGATATTTTGGACTACACCCGCCAGGACAAAGAATTGGAGAGCCGTTATAATGCGTTGGAAAAGGAATCGGAGGCCTTGAACGGACTTCTGGTGGTAGTGGTGATTGGTATCGTTGTCCTTATCATTCTATTTTGGATATTGAATAAAAGATGGCGTGTGCGGAATGCTCTTTATATTGATAAGTTGAAACGTACTTTGGAAATATGCCGTAAGATAACGGCTTCCGTACCCATTGATGCGGGGGAGATAGAGGATGTGACAAAAGCGGTAGTTGCCTCGGTGAAAGAGGATATCCTTTCGTTGGTGGGAGCGACGGACTTCCGTATTGTGGCTGAAAATGGAGAGGGGAATGAGGTGCCGGGGCAAGGGATTTGTACAAGTTTTATCTTGAATATTCCGGGCAGGGAACAACCTTTGGGCGAGGTGCACCTGTATTCGGAGCACAAAATGAAGAAAGATGATAAAGCACTGATGAGGGTCATTACACCTTACATTTCGTGGACACTGGAGAATGGACTGGCTTTTATTTCGTTGGGCGATGAACGGAAACGGCTGGAAAAGGAGCAATATGTCCATGAACAGCATTTGGCGGAGAATAAACGGCAGAATCTGGTGAAGAAAGCCTGTCTGTTTATTGTCACAGGCATTATGCCTTATATAGACCGCATCATGAATGAAGTGCATAAACTAACCGCACACAACTACATTCAGAACGAAGAAATAAAAGAAAGCAAATACCGTTATATCGACGAACTGATTACCCGTATCAATGAGTATAATGATATTCTGGCCTTATGGATTAAGATGCGGCAGGGGACACTGAGTTTGAATATAGAGAATTTTGAGTTGAATTCCCTTTTTGATGTACTGGTAAAAGGGCGTAAGACTTTCGAGATGAAACAACAGACTCTGACCATAGAGCCGACTGCCGCCATTGTGAAAGCGGATAAGGCTCTGACGCTTTTCATGATAAATACATTGACGGAAAACGCCCGTAAATATACGCAGCCGGGAGGAAATGTTTCTGTTTATGCGCAGGAAACGGAATCTTACGTGGAGATTTCGGTGAAAGATGACGGTCCGGGACTTTCACAGGAAGATGTGGAGCGTATTCTGAGTGAGAAAGTTTATGATTCGGGTAAAATCGGATTGCAGACCAGCGAAAATGTCAGCGAATTGCAGAAGAATAAAGGTCACGGTTTCGGTTTGATGAATTGCAAAGGCATTATTGATAAATATAAGAAGACCAATGAGATATTCCGGGTCTGCCTGTTCCGGATAGAAAGTGAATTGGGGAAAGGCAGCCGTTTCTATTTCCGTTTGCCCAAAGGAGTGCGCAAAACGTTGATGTTGGTGTTGGTCGCTTTTCTTCCTGTCCTGGCAGGATGTAATGAGGGGAGGGAGAAAGATGGGAAAGCGGAACAGCTCACTGTCAATGATTCCATTCAGCGATATGATAAATTATTGGCTGTTGCGAATGAATATGCATACGATGTTTACAATTGTAACATTGATGGATTATATCAACAGGCATTGTGTTATGCGGACAGTGCTCTATATTGTTTGAATAAGCATTATATTATGTATTCGGGCAGCAAAGGGCCTTTGTTGGAATTGGAAGGAGAGGGGGTAGCAGCGGATTTAGATTGGTTCAACCGGCATTTTGATACCGATTACTATGCCTTGCTGGATGTTCGCAACGAGGCAGCAGTCGCCTTTTTGGCTTTAGGTAATCTGGAGGCTTATCGTTATAACAATAATGCTTATACGGCGCTGTACAAACAGATCAGTGAGGACACCTCATTGGAGCAATATTGCCGCCAGATGCAGCTTTCTGCCAATAATAAGACGGTGGCTATCATTCTTTGTGTGGTTATTTTGTTGGTATTGCTGGTGGGATATTATATTCTGTATTTCCGCCACCGTTTGATTTATCGTTATAACTTGGAACAGGTGTTGGAAATCAACAAGCAGGTGTTTTCGGCCTCTTTGCTTGACGGAAGAGCCGACCGGGATATTGCTGCAAGTCTGGTCAAGGATATGTTTGAAACGGTGAATGAGTTGCTGCCCGTTGATGTGTTGGGCGTAGCGGTTTATAGTGAAGACAACCACAGCTTGAATTATGCTTTTTCACCGGTGGAGGATGAGAATGAAGAAATGCGTGAGATGATGGCTCGTAGTTTTGACGCGAAGACACCTTATTGGCGTGAGAAAGATAGGGTAAAATGTTTGCCCTTGTGGGTGGAAGCAGGTAACGAGAATCGTTGCACGGGTGTGCTGGCATTGAAAATCGCTTTGCCTGTGGAGCGTGAGGACGACCGCTTGATGCTGGAGCTTGTGGCCGGATATGTAGCCATCATTGTATATAATGCAGTGGTACTGATGGCGCAGAAATATCGGGATATAGAAAGTGCGCAGGATGATGCGCGCCGAGCCATACGGGAGGAAAACCAGTTGCATGTGCAAAATCTGGTATTGGACAATTGCTTGTCAACCATTAAGCATGAGACAATCTATTATCCTAACCGGATAAAACAGATTATCGACAGGTTGAACACCCGTCAGGCTGGAGAAAACGAAGCTGTGCAAGTAGAAACGATTGGTGAGTTGATCAGTTATTATAAGGATATATTTACTTTGCTGAGTTCATGCGCCGCACGTCAGTTGGAAGAAATTACTTTCCGCAGAGGTGTTGTGAAAGCCGGCGAACTGGCCGATTATGCGGTACGGTATATAAAACGTGCTGGAAAACGTATGCCGCATCGGGTAGAACTGAGGACGGAGGTGGAACATGTTTCCGTATTGGGAGATGTCATTCAGCTGAAGTTTATGTTGGAGAATTTAATAGATGAAGCGCTATCATACGAGGTGGATGGTGTTTTGGAATTGTGTATTTATAAGGATAAGGATTTTGTGCGGTTTGATTTCCGCGATACGCGTCGCGAAAAGTCGCAGGAGGAGTTGAACTTGTTGTTCTACCCGCATCTGTCTCGTATGAAGCAGGGGCAGGAAGGAGTTCTGACCGGTACGGAATACCTTATTTGTAAGCAGGTGATTCGTGACCATGATGAATTTGCCGGAAGACGCGGTTGCCGTATCAATGCGCAGCCTGCCGCTGAAGGAGGGTTCACCGTATGGTTCACCCTGCCTGCCCGTTGAATGTAGAATGTAAAAAAACAATGCATATTATGGAGAATAATAGATTTAAAGTCATCATTGTAGAGGATGTCAAACTGGAATTAAAAGGAACGGAAGAGATATTCAGACACGAAATTCCGAATGCGGAAGTCATCGGAACGGCTATGACTGAGAATGAGTTTTGGGAATTGCTGAAAGTGCAGTTGCCCGATATGGTTTTATTGGACTTGGGCTTGGGGGGATCGACTACCATCGGTGTGGAAATCTGTTCTTCTTTACGGAAGAACTATCCGGATATGAAGGTGCTGATTTTTACTGGTGAGGTATTGAACGAAAAGTTATGGGTGGATGCGCTGAATGCGGGTGCGGATGGTATAATCCTGAAGACGGGAGAGTTGCTGACTGCCACAGATGTACAGGCGGTGATGGATGGCAAGAAACTGGTTTTCAATTATCCCATTCTGGAGAAAATAGTGGCACGTTTCAAGCAGTCGGTGGCTCAGGAGCAGCGCAGGCAGGAAGCTGTCATTAATTATGATATTGATGAATATGATGAGCGTTTGCTTCGCCATCTGGCCTTGGGGTATACCAAAGAAATGATTACTAATCTGAAAGGGATGCCTTTCGGGGTCAAATCCATAGAGAAGCGTCAGAATGAATTGATAAACCGTTTGTTCACATTGGATGAAAGAAGTGGTGTCAATGCCTGTCGATTGGTGACCCGTGCTTTCGAGTTGCGGATTCTTGACATTGATAATTTGGAACCGGATGAAGAGTAAATATTATTTTCCTCATACCGCTACTGTGTTTTTTCTGCTGACGGTAGCTGTAGCCTTGTTCTCATGGATAGGAAGTATTTATGGGCTGGGGAAGGTGCAAAGCCTGCTCAGTCCCGAAGGAATCCGGTGGGAATTGAGGCATGCTATGGGGAATTTTGTCCAGACACCGGCATTGGGCATAGTAATGATGCTTTTTTTAGGGTTCGGCATTACGGTTCATTCCGGGGTATGGGGTACGTTGGGGAGGATAGTGAAAAGAGAAAAGCCCATTTCCCGTAAGGAAAAACGTGCGTTGATATTGTCAGGTTGTATACTGCTTGTTTATATCATAATGATTATTTGCACCACTTTTGCTCCATGGACTATGTTGCGTAGCGTGACGGGATCTCTCACGAACTCTCCGTTTCAAAAAGGGATTTATTATCTCATTTCGTTTGGTGTGGGATTGTCGGGTATGGCTTTCGGTTATGCATCGGGACGTTTTCGGGATGATAAGGATATAATAAAAGGTATGTCCTGTCTCTTTTCTCGTTTTGCCGATTACTTTGTGGTGCTTTTTTTTATAGTTCAGTTCTTTTCTTCATTGATGTATACGAATTTGGTGGAATGGGTTGGAATAGACTCATATATAGTGTCTTACGCTTTCCATATTTGTTGCTATTTACCTTTTGCTTGGATGCTGAATAGAAAAAAAATAGATTGTTAATGCAAAAAAGTTGCGGATTCTTTTGGTAATTTCAATAAAAACCGTACCTTTGCACTCGCAATTAAGGATGGTTCCGTAGCTCAGCTGGATAGAGCAACGCCCTTCTAAGGCGTGGGTCTTGCGTTCGAATCGCAACGGAATCACAAGAGAAAACCGCAAACGTTTAGCTATCAAACGATTGTGGTTTTCTTATTTCTAATTTGCACAACATTTGCACAACTTGTATTGCCCATGTCTGTTAGGGATTCTTAATAGTACATTTATACTATCTGGTTTCTGTAGGATGGTATTCCTGTTGATGAAAGCCATAGGTCAAAAATGACCATTGGTGAAAATCAATTGTTTTGCTCGTTTTTCGCTCGTTTTTCCAGTTCCACGCACGCACGTTTTTAATGGTTCAGATTCTTTAGTTCTCTTTGCGCACGTGCGTGTATGGACTGTCACCTTTGTACCATAGAGTGAGATTCTTCCTATAGACTTACCAATTATGTCTATTTCTGACTAATTGCGTATATGCGTGTACATGCGCATGTGAACACATCAGATAATTCACTTAATTACGCCTATGCACACGCACGTATGACACTTGATTTAATTGCTTTAACGCAGAATAAGCGCAGAGAAATCATTTTCGATGCACCTCTATGACTTCACCCAAATGATACACTATCGTCCAGAACGCATAAAGATTGCAGCGGATTAAATGAGGTTCAAAAGAATATCCGGTAACTTCGACTGTCGCAGTATCACGTTCTTTTGCGTAACCGACTGCCAGTGCCAGGTACTTATATTTCTTTGGTATGAACGGGAAGTTGCCGTTGTTGTAGTCGTCGATGAAATATTCTTTACCCGGTTCTGTAACTTCGGGATTAAGTACATACTTGCCGTTTTCATCTTTCAGCAAATATCGGTTGGCGGTGATGCCTTCTTTGACTTCTCTGTATTCAGCTTTCTTCGTACCGGCAACGATCTCATCAAAATAAACCTGTTTAATAGGCAGGTAAAGAGTTTCTTCATTCTTCATAATCGTATTAGTTCGTAAATATATGAATTTAGCCCGGCATAATGTACGCCGGGCACTAATTATTCACCTAATGATTCTATGAACGTAGAAAGGATTGATAGAGTAAGAAGCATATCAAAGGCTACATTGTCGTTAATAATATCCTCTGATTGGTCATTCACTATTTGGCACATGATTCTGTTAATGTCGGCAAGCATTGCCCGTCTATCTTCTTTATTACGCCATCTGCCTATCCACGATTCAGCGGTATCGCTGACTTTGATTTCTTTACTCATAAAACAAATTCAATTTACGGCAGGCAGTGTACATCAGTGCCAGCCCGGTTATATTACTCAAACAAAATTCGCTGTTGGTAGCCAGTAGTAGGATAATACCTACTACCAGCATGATGATATAGAGTTTCATTTTTCTTTTGATAATGCGGTTATCAATTCGTTATAGTTTACCAACGTATCAATGGCATCAAGCAATAACTTTTTCTCTTTCTCAGAGGCGTGTACTTGGTGCATTAGCATGATAATAGACATCGCATCACATATCGCAGCTTTAAAAGCCGTCGTATCATTATCTTCACCTCTAAGGGCATTTATCAGAATCTCGGCATCTTTACTTAGAAACATAGTTTTCAGGGTTTAGGCGGTTCTTTATTTCTTTATCACTCTCATCAATAGCACAAGCAGATATAATGCTACTTGTTAAACTTGCGATCCGGCATATTACATCGCATAGTATTTCGTCCAACTCGTTGATGGATTCCATGTTTATACGCTTTTCGCTTCTTACTTCTTCTTGTTTTTTAAATACGCCTATCTCAGCTTTTGCTTCAGCTGCTGCTCTCATAGCACTTGCCAACTGTTCGTTAATCTCTAATGAAAAATACATTGTTCTATCTTTATGGCATGGTGTCCGTTTGATAGACACCATGCCGTGTTAATTATCCTATCTTTATCAAATTCGCTATTTTAAGGCTTCTGTACGCTTGTTTTTCATTGTCATAGTAAGTTATAAGGCTTTCATTCTTTTTGCGCTCTGTGCCCTTTGTTTCGGGTATTAAGCCCTCTTTCAAAGTACCCCATGCAGTTCGTATTTCACCGTTCAACTTTGTGTATATAAACTTTACTACACCCTTCTTCAAAGCTGCTTTCAGTTTGAGGACTTTCCAAGCCTGCTTCATTGCATCAGCCATTGAAAAGCCGTACACCTTAACCAGCATCCAACTCTGCTTCATTAACTCTCTCATTTGATTTTTGAAATTCGTTGCCATAATCGTATATTTTATTAATTATCGTTTAACTTTAATTTTCTGATGCAAATATACGGCTAATGATAATTGCAACCAAATAAAAACCAAGAAAAATTATCATTAAATGTAAATTTAACATTTAAGATTGTCTTTTGATGTTATTTTCTGTATCTTTGCATTGAAATAACGATTAACATTAAATGTATATGAAGCTAAGAATTAAAGAGGTTTGCCAAATGCGCAATACCACGCAAAAAGAACTTGCAGAGAAATTAGGTGTTTCAGAAGTAACATTAAGTCGTGCATCAAATGGTAATACTTCATTGCCATTACTTGAAAAAATAGCTAATATTCTTGAGATTGAGATTTCAGAACTGTTTGCTCCTTCAAATCACGAAGAAGGGGGAATACGTTGTCCCAATTGTGGAGCGAAACTTGAACTAAAGAAAGCAGAGGACTAATAAAAACGAGAAACGCCCGGCTACCCATCACGGACAACCGAGCGCAAATAATTGATAATGCAAAGATATGGATAAAAAAGCGGAATACATGAATTTCCCTATAACTATTTTGCAAGAGGCTTTCAAGAACATTAGGGAAACGGTAGATAACATCATGGACTATGCCACCTACAAACATTCGTTAGGTTTGGAATTTGGGAATGAGAACCAGCGGATGAAAGAAGCTGCCCACTTTTTTAATATCAAATTTGGCAATATCGAAAGAGCGATGCAAAAGGCAAAGGAAATTCATGATTCAGTCAAGAAAGGTACTCCTTTTGCGAGTGTAAGGCTTAAAATGCTGTGGGATTACTACGACAACCCAAAGAAAGAAACCGATATAGCCTGTTTCTGTGCGTTCTGTGCCATTAAAAGCATATTGGGCAATAAAGAATACATCAAGACAAATAAAAGCCTTGTAATCGCCCGAATGTTCGGTTTGATAGATTCCAAGAACGAAGAAACGCAGGAAAAAGTGTTTTCCGCATCTTCCGCCCATCGCTATATTAATTCTCGTGGCGGTTGTGTTGGTGTCACCCAAATAACAGGGGCTATTCGTTCCGGTGAACTGATGGCAGAGAAAAGCACATCGGGATATGAAATAAAAGAAGCTAACTTGATAAAGTGGGCTGTCAAGTACGCAGATATACCGGAACCGGATAATACAGCGGAACAGCTCATGCAAAAATACTCCATGCGTTACCATATTGACAACGTGCTGTTGGAACTACAAACAAATTGGGGGCTTAAACTTTATTCAGACCATTCAAGGGGCTTTTACCTGTCATTTACTAAATCGTTGGAGGAACTTGCAATCATTAGTATTGAAAGCAAATCAAAAAGCAAAGCTCAACTTCTATCACAGGCAAGAACAAAAGCCAAAGAATCAGCTTTAAGAAAATTAGGCTTAAAAGAATGAACCTCCCCTTTTAGGGGAACACACCCACATAAGGGGGTGTGGGATAAACATATTATATCTATTTTTATATTTATAATATATCTATATTTAAGGTGCTGTTAGGTTGTTGTCGAATATGCTGTTAGGTTGCTGTTTATTTATTTAAGGTGCCGTAAATATGCTGTTATGTTGCTGTATCGTGATTATAGCAAAAAGGGGGCGTTTCCACGTCCCCAATGCATTAGTATTTATACCCAAAATAATTTTCCCAAAAGTCGATTTCAGCCTCAAAAGAAGCGATGCACTCTGATTTGCTTTCTTCGTACATGGCGAATACTTCTGTTTCACTCATTGATAATACCTGTTGGTATTCTCTGCACATCTGGTTTAAATCTTCTTTTGTCATAACTGTAATGCTTTATATTTCTTTTCTGAGGCAAATGTAATATATAACGGTACAACAAACCAAATAAAAAGAAATATTTAACACTACTTTAACTAATAAGTGTACCGTAATAGCATTACGTTTGATAATATTGTTTATATTTGCATCGTAAACTAAAACATTACGATATGGATTTAAGAATTAAAGAAGTTATCAAAGAAAAAGGCAAGACTATAACAGAGCTTGCTGATATTATGGGAATCAATCGGGTGAACTTGTCTAATATGGTTAATGGCAACCCAACTGTTGAAACATTAAACAAGATTGCCGATGCGCTCTGCGTTCCGGTAACAGAACTATTCGAGCGACCAAAGAACGATACCGTTTCCCTTACCTGCCCTCATTGTGGTAAGTCAATAACATTAAAAGCTGAGTGAGTATGAATACAAACGAAATAGATAAACTAAGCCTTGTAAAAGCTCATGCCTTGTTTGAGACGGGAGATATAGACAGTATCGAAGTAGGAACAATAAAGGGACTATGTGATATACACCGATATCTGTTTGACGGACTGTATATCTTTGCCGGAAAGATACGTACTTTGAAAGAATATTGTCAACGGTATGACGGCTGACATGAAGTTCACGAGAGATACGCCGTTTGCTATAACCGCATACTCTATACATGTGTATTATTGATTGTCTTTCTACCATAGTCTTCATTTTACCTTTGCATTTGGATTATACAAAGGTCATTATACTTATCCTATGGTGGCGCAATTTTCAACTGGAATATTGGCGCACTTTTCAATTAGTATCTACATATAAAGCGTATTTCCGAGGATGTAAAGCAATTGATATCTAAGATCGAATATGACGTTTGTAATCCTTCTTTGCCTTTTGAAGAAGAATGAAAAATGCCCCTACCTCGCACTTCACAATCCACGGAGTAGGGTATTTTTCATCATCCCGAAGCAAGACCTTTAGAGTTGTCACCGGAGACTTTACGTGCATACCGGTTAGTACTTCCACGAGGAATCATTCTACCTTTTTCCATGCCTTTCAGCATTTGACTGAATGAATTGTTTCTGGCTTGTTCAAAGGTCGGTCTTTTGACCTGTACCCTCTGGGTTGTTTGATTTCTTTTTCTGACTCAGCTAAGTTTTTAAAATTACACATCAAAGATACTCATTATTTCAGAAGGTCGGGTATTCCCATCTCCTGAAAATCAGGTATAATAATCTCAATATTAGAAATTTCTTCTGCAGCTTGCTCTTTCATCCGCTTATAGACTTTCTCTGTGTGGGCATCCGGTTTCTTCTTACCTTGTGCTTTAGCGAGTGCCCAAAGAGCCTTATTCTTCGCAGATTTTTCTTTCTTGGTACGTTTCCATCGTTTGGATCGGTAAGCCTCATATAGCATCACCCGGAGCAGTTCTGTATTCTCTTCCGTCAAAGTGATAGAAGAACCGTTCATTTCAATGACAACATTGTCGGGTTGTTCCTGAGTAATCTGGATTCCGTCTTGCATTACTTTTGTTGGTCTCATATGTTTTCATATTGCCGGGTAGATCATCCGAAGCAGACCTACCCGGAATTAGTTATACCATACTCAATAGCTTTTCTGCCAATTTCTTGGCTTCTTCTTTGCTTATCGAAAGTGCTAAGTCGCCATCTTTAGTTAAATCTTCTCTCTCAATTCCTTCAATAAGGAAAGTTACTTGACTTGGTAACATTCGTTTCTCTTTACCATTATTGATGAATGGTAGTGTTCTTTGAACGCTAAATCCTAACCTTGATTCATTCTCGATTTGATAAATTTTCTTTTTCATGATTTTAAATTGTTATTATTCTTTCCACACTTCACATATAAAACCTAACTCTCTTAACTCGTTCATCCGGTATTCTTGTAATGGTCGAGGCTTTTCACCCGGCCGCTTCACTTCTACAAAAAAGGCTTTACCATCCTTCAGTACCAATAAATCAGGAATCCCGTTTTTATTCGTGAGAATCAGCTTCACTACGTAATAGCCTTGCGCCTCCAGCCGCTTTATGATACGAGCCTGTATCTTACTTTCCAATTCTGCCATAATACGATAGTGTAAAGTCCTGCTTCCCGTGTACCGCATCCAATATCTTGCTTTCAATACCGCAATCAGAACAGAGGAAGTAAACATCTGCCGGTATAGTACGTTCTTTCGATACGAGCCTGTTCCTGCCTTGCTCATAACTTAGATAACTGAACTCAAGGTTGAAGAAAATAAGCGCATCGGCTGTATCAAGTCTTACTCCTTCACGGGCCCGGCGAACTTGTGATATAAAGACTTTATTTGATGAGACTTGAAACTCTTCCGGGTTATCCGTCCAATTCGGAAAGACGGATTGCAACAGCTCGGCTTCCGACTGGTACACATAAAAGAGCGCAAGCTTCTTACCTGAGAACTCTTGTCGGACAAACTCGGCTTTGCTTTTATCAAACGTCAAATGAAGCCCATTTTCAGCAATTATTGTACCAGATGATAGTTGGTGTAGCTTGGTGAGTAGTTTAGCCGGAGTATCGCCTAAAATAGCGTTACCATCTATTTCTACCATCAAATTATCTCGCAAAGAAGAAATAGACTTTCCGGTACACTCATTCATTGGCACTGATAGTATATGCTCGTTTATGTTTACCTCAAATCCGGCTTGTTCCTGTGAGTAACTGATGAACAGATCTTTTGTGTCCCGGTCTATCTTCGCTTTGTCCGCATGGCTGTAGTCGTTGATGAAATAACCGTTCACTTTCTTCTGCTTCACGCTTACATAGACCTTTGCCCACTTGTAGAAAGTCTTGTATTCCTTCCACGGAGAGGAATCACATACCCAGAATTGGTGATATAATTGGCTGTAACTTTCCGGTGATGGTGTGCCGGACAAATACAGGACGGGCAACCCTTCACAAATGGTCTTTATCTCCTGCGTGCGCTTGCTTGGCTTGGGATATGCGCCCAGTGAGTGAGCTTCATCAATAATCACAAGGTCGTACTTACCCTTTGCCTTGTGCGCACTCTCGTAGTTGATAACGTCCAGTTGGAAGCTCACAGGCTTCAACGCCTCATAATCCGCTTTGATGGATGGGATAGCTTTCAGCTTGGTAATGAACAGTACACTTTGTGCATCGAAGTTGTCGGCAGCAGATAGTGCGGTAATGGTTTTTCCGGTCCTGCATTCCATAGACAGGTAACAGCAGCCAAAAGTAACAAGTTTATAGGCGGCTTGCATGGCTATATTGTTTTGATATTCTCTTAATTGAATCATACGTTTACGTGAATTTGGTTAATAACTCCTATCTCGGTGGCATAAGTAAGAACTTCGCCAACGGTCATTCCTTTTTGTGCATGGCGTTCTCTAAGGAGCACATCAGCAACATCCCAGTTGTCCGGTAAACCTTCACACGTCCGGCTTACTGTTACATCTACGCCATTACTTCGCAAGGTTGCCGCTTTTTCTTCCCATTTTGCGAACATTCCACTATCGGGATACAAGACTACCCTTTTACCGATTAACGGCTGAAAAACGGCTGATTCCGTCCATTTACAGCCATTACAGCCACCTGTTGCTACCCAAGTGATTTCTGGCATCAAAACAGAGCATATAAGAGCTGATTTCTCACTTTCGACAATTCCTACACGTGATGATGCTTTAATCAGGTGGCAACCGAAGAAAGTTTGCTGCAAATTGGCTTCATAATTTTTGAGTAAAGTTTTACCAGCGAACCAAATCTTATCCATTGGTCGGGAGTCAAGAATATACTTTTGGGCTTTATCGCTCCATAGTTCCGCCTGATCCTGTTTCTTCATTCGCTTACCTGTGGTCGGATTGTAAGCCATGACCTTCAGTTGGCATAATCTACCTTTATCGTTAATCTGAGGGAAGGTAGTTGCTAACCCGTCGCTATTTTTCCAGTGACGGGATGTCCCTACATGATAGGCATTAAAGACACGGTTTGCCTCATCATTTCCAAATTCTTTAGCCATGAAACGGAACAGGTTATTGCTGGCTCGGTGAGTGTCAGTAATCAATAACGAGGAAGGAAGATAAGATACGGGGATAACTTTAGGCGCTTCCGGCTGCTTCCATCCAGCAAAGTCCGTCCGGTCATAGGTTGGGTGCGCCTTGAAATATTCCGCAGGTGTCAAATGATAACCGCAACGCTCCCGATTACAACGGCCGCATGATTCATCAATAGGAACATTTCTTTCATCAACGTAAAGGGTGAACTCCTTTTTGTGTCCACACTGCGGGCAGGTGTGCCGGGAGTTCATTCCGGTGTATTTTTGGAGGTGATATTTAGGTTCATTCATATATCAAAAAGTAGGTGTATTTCACCTGTTTTTTTGTCAAGTGTAAAATACACTATAAAACAGGTGTATATTAGGTGTAAATTCAGTGTATATATGGTGTATTTGGTGTAAGTGTATGGGGCTATATATATAGATAGCCCCGTACACCTGCGTACATTACACCACCTAAAAAGGTAAATCTGAAGGTCTATCATCAATGGTTGGAAGATGGTACATACCTACTTCGTTTTTGATAATTAACTTCTTCTCAGTAGCAACAGAGACCTTTTTCTTGGCGGCATCAATCTTGATATTTGCTATCTCCATAATCTTAGCACACAGGTCTGAATAAGAAACCGTATTCGGAAGCTTTGGCATTGAATCGGCGATAATCTGTTTCAGCTTATCCACTTTTGACTGTTTACCTGTGTATGTTGTCGCCGTTGGCAAACCCTCCACAACAGCAAACGCAAACTCATCCGGCCGCATATCTCTTGTTTTAGCCCATTTGCATACGGTTATATCTCCATCTGCTTCGGCAAAGATGGCAGTCTCACATTTTCGCAAGGCTTCCGCCCCAAGATGGCCCCGGGCTTTCTCACTTCCGACATTAGCATGTATGACTGTTAGTATATGGCAATCATATTTCTTGGTGAGTGCCATCAGGTCGTTTATTACCGATGTGGATTGCTCGGAGCTATTCGGGTCGGCTATGAGGTCGCTCACTCCATCAAGGACAATGAAATCCGGATGATATAGATTCATGCACGCATCAAAAATCTTATGCCGCATAGGTGGCTGAAATTCTCTTAACATGTGGATGATAATATTCTCCGAGTTGATATTGATTGGAAATCCAGCGATGCGATGAAGCCTCCTGCCAATCTTCGCAACATGTCCCGGCGCTTGTTCTGTATCAATCCAAAGTAATTTGCCGGTCCCGTTAGGATTATCCAGTCCCATACATCCATCTTCATTCAGGAATGCGCCGGCGATACCAGAACAGAGAAAACTTTTCCTTGCACCAGGCAGACCAATGACAAACGAAAAGTTTCCTCGTGTGCATACAGGCAAGTCTCCTTTTGACACAAGCATCTGAGGGTCAGGAATGTTTAAAGACAAGTCCAGACGACTGTTTTTGATTGCATCCATAACATCAGAAGGAATGTCGGCAATCGGCTTCTCAAACTCACCGACAATCTGCTTTATAGCCTCACTCATTGCAACCTCCTTTCAGCCAATAGAGCTTACATCCGTTCGATAATCGACAATCCTCTATCTTCCAGCCTTCATCATTACGAAGCCGGGAAATAGTCTTGCGTGCATCATTGAAACCTACAAGTTCATTCAACTGTCGGGCGGTAAACTTGCCACCGGATAAGAAAAGTTTGCGTACTGATTGGATAAGTCGTGCGGAATCAGTACTTTTGTCTGTATAATCGTAACGAAGCCGCCGCCTGTCTGCGGTCCATCTCCCGCTCCGATCTCAACTCCGAAACCGCCCTTCTCCCCGACGGTCGATTCCGCTGTGGCATGGTTCGGGGCTGCAGCCACGCTGAGCGCCCCGCCGGGTTCGTGGGCACCGCCGCCCGGGAGGCCAACCGCCAGCGGCAAATCCACAGCTTAGAAGAGCGGTTGGAGCAGCTGGCCAGGAAGGTGCAGTCCGCACAAGACGAAGTCGCAGATGGTTCCAGGCGGCTGTCCCAGTTGGAGCAGGAGCGCGCCCAGATGCCGGCCACCGAGGATTTGGACCAGGCCATCGCGCTATTGGAGCAGGCCTGCCGGGAGCTGCGGCAAGCCGAGACGGAACAGCAGCGAAAGCTGGCAGACGAGCAATCGGCAAAACAGGCTTGGTCCGCCCTGGAGGAGAAGAGTCTCACGTTAAGTACCGGCCTGCCTTATCAGCGGACGG
>OGXF01001646.1_pt1 | contig 15132 bp, 12 predicted proteins | sample 1576191 | NCBI WGS metagenome assembly OGXF01 (sample SAMEA3541545, study PRJEB24748) | human gut metagenome | biome: human gut; feature: human-associated habitat; material: faeces | place: China | collected 2012
GACCGTCCAAATTTCAAGAGCATATTGTTCTTTTTTCTATTATAATATATTTATTATGTCAGAACAAGTGTTTTGTGATTTTTTATAAATTTGAGCAGACATGCTCGAATGTGCAATTCATCCCATCACCTATAAAGGTGAGGGAATTCTTGCTACGGTTGTTAAAATGTACAAAAAAAATCCGGGAATGCAAAAAAAATTCCCGACAGTTTCTGAAGAAGCTTCTCCATTTTATCTGTCGGGAATTCAAGCGGATATTTGCAATCCACTTTCGTCACTTGGTTTAAGTCAATCGGATATTTGCAATTGAAGCAGGGGACTTACTTGATTCGGTTAGTCACCTGATTGGTCAGGTTCTTTTAGAAGTAGTCATATCCTCCATGGATATCCACGATGCTTCCATTCATATAGTTGTTCGTGAGAATACTGTACGCCATATCCGCCACATCCTTGATCTCTCCGAATCTGTGGAGGGCGATCTTGCGGTTGATGCGTTCGTAGCTTTCAGGGGTGCGGTTCTCGTGCCACGGGGTCTGGATAAATCCCGGAGCTATGGCATTAACTGTAATGCCTTTTGGCTCAAATTCCTTTACCAGGGATTTGGTAAGGAAATGGATCGCCGCCTTAGTCACTCCGTATACGAGTGAAGAAGAATATGCCTGCTGTCCTGCATAAGATCCCATAAAGAGAACTCTGCCGCCTTCCGTCATGACCGGCATGAATTCCTTGATCATAAATACCGGGATGGAAAGGTTGGTGTTTACGATGTTATTCCATTCTTCAAATGTGTAATCCTGAAATTTATCATAGGTGCTGATTCCGGCATTGCTGATCAGCCAGTCCACATGTCCTGCTTTTTCTTTCACTTCTTTGACAAAATTCATCATATCGTCATAGGAAGACATATCCGCTTTCATTATGATAAGCTTCTCCTGGTCTTCCGGTTTCAGACTGTCCCAGAAGTCGTTTGCCTTATACGCATTGTGTGCGTAGGTGGCAAAGATCAGATCGTCCTGTTCTGAATTTGCCAGGATCTTCTCCACAATGCCACGGCCGATTCCGGAAGTACCGCCTGTGATTACTGTTACTCTGCTCATTTTTTCTGCTACCTCTTTGTTATATTCATCTTTATCTATCAGTTGAATGGATAATCCCGATACGCTTTCGCTGCTTAACATTACTCTATGGCAATTGTTTTATAATTCCATCAGTCTGTCATAAACATTCTTCGGCGCGTATGGCTGCTGGTTGTGGATCGGTTCGCCCAGGCAGGTTTTCGGATATGCGAAAGTTCCGTGCTCAAGCATGACTTCCAGAAGCTTCGGTCCTTCACCTTCCAGAAATTCCGGTGCCTGTTCTCTTACCGCATCGCAGTGCATTCTTAATGCCGGAATACCGTAAGCTTTAGCCACCTCAGCGAAGTCACAGGAAGCGAATCCACAGCCGTCCGTAGTTCCGGCAAAGAGGCAGTCGAAATAATCTCTCTGCAGATGACGGATCATACCCAGCGCTTCATTGTTCATTACCATTATTTTAATAGGAAGATTCTCTCTCTTCACCCACTCCAGTTCCTGGATATTCATCTGAAGTGCACCGTCTCCGCAGATACATGCGGTTGGTTTTCCTGTCGCATAATATGCACCGATCGCCGCCGGAAGTCCATATCCCATAGCACCGTGTCCGCCTGAGAAAAGAAGCTTCTGACCTTCCCGGTTCTTAAATGACTGGTAGCTCCATACCATATGCTGTCCGACATCTACTGCGACCGCAGACGTATCCTCAAGCATATCACTGAGATCAGCAATCATGCGGTTCGGATATCTCTCCGGCGTGTTATCATCCACTGCCTGGAGATTCTCTTTGATCTCTGTGCAGACATTCAGCCAGTCGCTTAAGCCATCCATTTCCGGACAATGTGCTCTTGCCAGACAATTGATCACTGCACTGGTCTCAGCCTGAAGTTTCACTTCATTCTCTCCGTTTTCATGGATATCTCTCTGAAGATTATACTGGTCGATGTCCACACGGATGATCTTTGCTCCTTTGGCAAATTCATGTACTTTTGTTCCAATCTGTCTGGTGCAGAGGGAAATACCGAAACAGAGAAGCAAATCGCTCTTTGCATTTGCAATCATGTTCGCATAGCGGTGTCCATACGCACCTCCGATACAGCCGAAGTTCAGCGGATGGTCATAGCCCAGCACGGATTTTGCAAGGACACTTGTGATAATCGGAATCTGTCTTTTCTGTGCGAAATGAATCAGCTCCTGCTGGCTTACCTCGCTGTCTACTCCATGTCCGAGCATAATCACAGGGCGCTTCGCCTGTTTCAGCGCTTCCAGAATTGTGTCGGCTGCCTTCTGCGCTGTGGCCTCATCTGTATGTTTATCCTCGAATTTCATGTCATAAACAGGATTCTCTACTTCACTTCTCTGAATATTCATAGGCAGGTCGATAAGTACCGGGCCTCTTCGTCCTGTCGTTGCGATGTGATAAGCCTTATTTAATTCTTCGACGATATCCTCAGGATTACGGATCTGGACAGCATACTTCGTGATCGGTTTCGCCATTGCCACGATGTCTGTCTCCTGAAATCCCTGCTGGCGCAGTCCCTCGATACCGGAATATTCATAAGTATTTAACTGTCCTGTGAGAAAGACCACAGGCAGGGAATCATAGTAGGCATCTGCCACGCCGCTTAAAAGATTGACTGCTCCCGGTCCGCTGGTCGCATAGGCGCATGCACATTCCTGTTTCGCCTGCGCATAACCACATGCTGCAAAAGCCGCTCCCTGTTCATTATAGCTGGAGTGATTTTCCGTCTCCGGATTTCGTTCAATAGAATCTACCACATGTGCGATCATCGTTCCCTGATATCCAAAGAAATGGCAGATACCTTTTTTCTGTAAAAACGTAACAATATAATCTGAAAGTTTCATTTTTCCTCCCGTCAGATCAGTGCACCGATCTTCTCTCTCTGTACTGTTTTTCCTGTTTTTTCCAGTACGTCTATATAAATATCAAGAATCTCTTCGTCCTCCGCAAAGAGTTCGCCTTTTTGCAGACTCTTCTGCATCATTTTGAAGTATGGACGAAATGCCTTCTCAAGTGTCATATAATCTTCATTCTTATACAGGTTCTTGATATAGTCCTTCTGTTTCTCATAAGATACGCCCAGGTTCATCCGCTCTCCGCAGAATTCCACATAATCCCAGCATTCGTTAAAGTAGTCCTTATGCCGCCTGCTCTTTGCAAGCCTGCGGGCATTTTTCATACGTTCTTTGCAGTATTTGTCGAAATCTCCTGCTTCTTTCCAGAATTGTGTGTAGCTTACTCTGGCGCTGACTGCCAGCGCAATCGGAGTGACATAACGCGGCTCTGTGACATCCTTATAATTCTTTCCATAACTTATGGTCAGATATTCTTCGGTTTTTGCCGGAACCTGAAGCTTAACTCCCTCCATCTCGACACGCTTACTCTTCGCAAAAATGCCGGCAGGATAAACGGTGGTCTGTTTTTTTCTCTTAAGGGTATATTGACCTGTCTCCGGCTTCTGATACAATCTGAGGAATCGGTCATATAAACGGGAAGCCTGTCTCTGACGTCCATTGACCAGACAACGCAGCCGCATCCAGGTACGGTTGAGCCTGTTTTTCAGACTTCTGTCAGCATAATTAATATGGCAAAGTTCCATCCAAGCATTCTCATCTCTTGAGAACCTGCGTCCGGCCGATGCTGACTCAGCTTCCGATCTGAGGGGGAAAATACTGACTCCGATTCCCGGAAATGCGTAATCCCTGGTGTTATCCATATTCAGGCACAGAGTATCTGTGTTTGTATAGCGCAGATACAATCCCGAAAACCATTTATGGCTCTTCAGCGATTCCAGCGCGCGTCTCTCTCTCGGATCTTCATCTACTGCCTTACGGAAACGCTCCATGTCTGCTACTTTCATCAGAACGATTCCAAACATGGGATTCTGTGGGAAAGATTTTCCCTCCACAGCACAGAGAGTCAGTCGTGGAGAGAGGTAATATTCAATTTGATTCTGCTGGCATATTTCATCTATTTCCTGTAATAATGATAAAATTACCTTTTGTTTTTTATTCAACTCTTTACTCCATTTCTAATTCACATTACTGACTGTACAATTCGCTTCACATCTTCAATACTTCCGTATTTATCCAGCCAGTTATCAAGCACAACTGTGATGTCTGCCTTCTTTGCAAAGCTCTTCGCCTGTCTGCTTCCATCGTTCAGATCATTGATAAAAATACGGTACAGTTCGGTCTTTACGTAGGATGACATTTCATATTCCAGTGCTTTCTTATAATTGGCAAAAGCTTCTCTGGTCTGTCCCTGTTTCATGCGGACATCTCCTACCAGTTTATAAACGCAGGCCTTCTCCTCTTTGCGGAACTGTCGGTTTCTCACCTGCTCGGCAAGCCATTCCAGCTCACTCTCCTCACCGGTACAGATGATCTGTGTGCGCAGGGCTGCCAATTCTTTGGAATAGCCAAGACGTTTCCATGCTCTCGTAAGTGCTTTTTTATACATCTGGTGTTCTTCAGATTTCTTATTTTTATTTGTTTTCTCCTTCACCGGTGTAAGCATTGGTATCTCGATCACTCTGCGGATCTCATTAATTTCCTGCTCAATCTCACTCTGGGTGCGTGCGCAGGCTACTTTTGCCAGATAGAACGCGCCCTGGATATCGTCATCCTCCGGAATCAGCTGATTCCACAGTTCCATGAGGGAAAGTACCTCTTTCTTTCTGCGGGCTGCCAGAAGCTCTTCGCAGTTTTTCAGAATCTCTGCCTTATATCCTCTGAAAAATCTGTCCATCTCCAGCCAGACAACTCCATTCGTGGTCTTACTCTTCACCTGAAGATAAAGTTCTGCTGCCTTTTGTACCTCGCCGTTCATCCAGAAGATATCAGCCTTATATTTCAGGAAATATCCATCTTCCGGAAATTTCTTGAGTGCTTTATCGATAAATCGTTCTGCCTCAATACGGTTCTCTCCCGCATTCTCCATCAGGAAGCGGCACCGGAATTTCATAAATCCCAGATGTCCCGGATATCTGTTCAAAAGATCCTCAATAATCTGCTGTGCTTCCTCCATACGGTGAAATTCATAATGATCAGCCGCTTTTCTGAAAAGCTCGATATCCTCTTTCAGTTTCTCCATCTCAGGAGTGATATGATCTGACTGCTGGCGAATCTGCAGCATTCGATATGCCTTTGACACACGCTCTGTATAGAAAAGTGTCAGCATCGCCGCATAGAATACTTCATCAGGAACCTCCACAAGAATCGGATGATAAAACGCATAAATATTTGTGTAGTCTTCCCTTCCGATAAAATCGGCACTCAACTGACTTTTATAATAAGATCCAAATAATGCATTCAGCCTGTGAAAAGATCTGGCTTCAACCAGTTCGCTGATTTTTAATCCCGACTCGCTGATCGCGCCCTGCAGATCCAGTGCTACTGCGCGCGCTTTCATTGCAAGTCCTTCCTGGCGGACTTTATGGTTCTTTTTAGCAATAAGCATATTGTAGAACTTACGGAATACAGAGTCCCGGCGCAGTCTGCCTTTATGAATGTTCGGCATATATTCCTCACGAAGTTCCTGATAAGGAAGTTCGTCTACGCAGACAGCCACATGTCCCTCTCTGCTGTCATGCGGCGGCATATAAGACCACTCATCACCGTAATGCCAGATCAGATAATCGCTGCATTTATTCGGGATCATCGCCTTCTGTCCCTCGAAAATCCCCTCTTTGACAGGGAACATCATATCTTTGTCAAAAAGAAACGGGCAACCACCCCAGCGCATGGCATAGCGGTCGCACTCTTCCTCATTGTAGGAAAACATTATCTTCTCGAGTTTCTCCAGCGTTCTTTTTTTGCCAAGAAAAATATAAGAAAGAAGATACTTCAGATACATGGATGCAGGTATCTCCCAGCGGTCACTGTAGCCTACAGAAATATTGATAAGGTCCGAGTAAATCATCATATGCGTTCTATATTTCTCGTATTCTTTATCGTCTGCCGGAATAGGATCCAGTGTAAGAATGTCTATGATCTCTCCGCCACAGTCCTTGCCGATGATCTGGCTTTTATGAATCGCACAGGTATCGGTAGATGCATAGCGTGGAAATGAGTTTGTATAATTTCTGTCCACCTCCGAACACTGTATCTCTCTGTTCGGTGGCAGTTCTGTCTTGCAGATCTCTATAAATTTCTCCCAGTCTGAGCGTGGCATATAAAGATCCACGTCATCATCCCAGGGAACAAATCCCTCATGCCTGAGGGCTCCGATAAGGGAGCCCCCGGTCAGTACATATCTCAGGTTATGTTCTCTGCAGATTTCATCAACCTCCCTGAAAAGCTTCAGGAGGTATTTCTGTTTTTCCGTCATGAGTTATCCTTTCTGATTAATTGTTTCCAAAATTTCTATTATTTTTAACGACTCATCATAGAAAAGCCGGGTACATTCTGTACGCTTGTCTCTGATCATGATCATCAGCTCCTGCAACAGATAGCGGAAACCATTTCCCTCGAAATTAAAGCTGTATCTCTTCAGGAATTCCTTTCCGGAAATGTTTGCCTCGAAATATCCTGTGTTCCACCAGTCATTCGGGATCGTAACCCTTCCGTTGCTTCCGATGATCACAAGTTCATTCTCGATATCTACGGTTGTTCCGATCTCAATGGTCGCCAGTGCATTGGCATACTTCATGGTGATCATGTCATATACAAATTTCCCTTCCTGATCGCGGACTGCATTTGTATTGATATCCTGGCACTTTCTGCCAAGCAGTTTAAGTACCGCGCAGATTGCTGTGCAGACTGTCTCATTAAAAGTCCTGCCACCTTCAAAATCATCCTGGGAAATCGCACATTTAACGCTGACCAGATCTCCTACCAGGTTGCTGTGCACCAGCCATACCAGCTGGTTAAAAGCACGCAGATAAACCAGCGTCATCCTCTCGATCAGGACTACATTGTTCTCCCTCGCAACTTCAAAGAGATAGCGCAGTTTCTCTGAAGAAAGCGTTAACGGAGAATCACTTATCACATATTTGCCCTGTTTCAGTGCGCATTCGATATACTCCGCCCGTTTGCTCAGCGAAGTTTTAATATAAACGATATCCACATCTGACAGGAACTGGTCATAGTCGCTCCAACAGGATCCAAGTTCAAATTTATCGCAGAATTCCTGCGCAGTCTCCGGATTCTCGCTGAATACCCGTTCTACGTGAATACCGCTGACATATTTGGATTCCTGTACAAAATCATTATCTTTAATATCGTCTGTCACAATTCCCATATTAAAGATAATACCCTCACTGCGAAGCTTTGTACTGGAAATATTCTTGGTACGTTCCAGATAAACGACATCGCAGTAGTTCTTAAGATAATCAAATTTGCCCCGCCAGTCTGAACCAACTACCAGAACATCTATGTCATATTTGATGATATCGCTGACTTTCTGTCCCTGGTACTCTTCAATAATAATCTCATCTGCCAGTCCGGTACGCCGCACATTCTCTATTCTCTTAATAAGGCTGTCTCTTACATTAAGCTTGCCTCGTTCAATATCAAAGCTCTCACTTGTAACGCCAACGATCAGATAATCGCCAAGCGCCTTTGCCCTTTTTATAATATTGTAGTGGCCCTTATGAAACAGATCAAAAGTGCCATATGTGATCACTCTCTTCATCTTCTCTTTATAACTCCCGATAAATATTCCTGCCCGTAACTGTTCCGTACCTGACGGACAGTTACCCCTGCTTCACACTATAGATGATTTGATTATATCATAATTTCCAACTTCCGTCACCTCTTCGTTACAAAAATGTTAAATTCACGTTAATTTATATCATTTTTTAGTCCGGCCAGACGGAAAATAATACAGTTAAAACAAAAGGACTCCGAAATACACCCCATGTATCTCAAAGCCCTCTTTCGTTTTTTATTATTTTCTTCTGCTATTTCTTGTTATTACCGTGTCAACAAGTTGATTTCTTAAATAATCTTGTCGGTACACTACTTTTTACGATTCCCTGTTTTTTACTGTTTATTCAAAATGTTTCCTGTCTCATCTGAATGCCCTGCTTCGACTACAGTTCGGGAAACATTCTCCGCTATTACTGTCTGCGCCGTATCGTCTTTCGGATCAGCTTTTCCTATATTCTTCGTAGCTGCTTCCAGCTCCTGGATCAGATCTTCGAGTGAAAGTTCTTCTTCCTCCTGAATGATCTCATCCGGTATATCATCCAGATTATCTTCTTCGATATCCAGTTCCATACCCGCTACATTGCTGAATCCTTCCGGTTTATCCGGCACACTCTCCTGAGCGAGAGAATCATCATCCAGGTTTATTTTCTCCATATGGCCATCCTGCTCGCTCTCGGAATCCAAAGTAGCGGCCAGCTCCTCAATGGCTTTCTTTCGTCTGAGAAGTTCATATTCATGGTCCTCGCTGTCATATTCCTCTTCCAGTCCCTCATCTCTGACTGTCTTATCCTTCTTGATCAGAATAAATGCAACCAGATTCAGCACACCTGTATAAAGAAGATCCACCGGCAGACTTCCCAGAACAAGGACAAACACCAGGGATACGCCCAGCAGAACCCACACGTTGTTCATCTCAGGAATCTGCAGCAGATACAGCCCGTTCATAATGATCATGATCGGGTAATGGAAGAAGTAAATTCCCATTGTGTGGCGGCCCACATAAGTAAGCGGAAGCTTGATATCCGGCAGTAACGCAAGAAATGTATAGATCAGAATAAATGATACCAGATACATCAGCAATCTGAGAACGATACCTTCCGGATCTGTCAGACCACAGAGTTTATATCCGTGATTACCACGGAAAATAGCAACTCCCATTTCATTGGAAATCATATAGTTTGGTATTGCCCAAAGCAGTACTCCCGAAATAGGCACTAACACCCATTTTCCTTTAAATTTGCGAACTGCGGTGATATATTCACTTTTCCAGAGATATCCTGCAACAAAGAACGGGAAAAATACCACAATTCTTGATGCTGATAAAAACGTTGTAAACTCCGGTCTTGTTCCTGCCCACAGTGCAATAATGATGCTGAGCGGAACAATAAATCTGATCTTACCCAGTGCTTCAATGGTAAGACGGTAGATAAACAGCGCCAGAATATACCACATAACTGTTCCGGTAGGACGCAGAATCTCGTAATCCACCGAACGTCCCAGCCATATCTGGGAGTACCAGGTAAGACTGTATCCCAGAATATACGGAATCAGAAGATTCTTAAAATTCTTTAATACATTCTGAGGTTTCTTTGACAAATACCCCGAAACAAAAATAAATGCGGGCATATGGAAGATCGTGATCGCATACCACACGTATCTCACCACTGTGTCCACTTTTACAAGATTGAATGCAATAATATGGTTAAATACTACCAGAAAGATAAGCAGGACCTTGAAGTTATCGATCAGGTAGGTATAAGGCACAGCAGGCCTCTCTTTCTTTAATTTCATCTTAATATTATCCTTTAATCATTCATAATTATTATCCAAAGGATAACATATTTTTATGATTTATGGAATAGAAAGTTAATAATTTGTTTATGAAACTATTTCCATACATTCATTTTTATCTATGGCAATACTTCCATATTCCATGCAGTGCATAAGAGCAAAAGAAAATACAACTCTTTATCCGTCCATACCCCGCATATCTGTAAACATTATAAGTCATCACTGCTGACTTCAGCTTATTTCTGGACTTGCCGCCCTCACTGAGGCGGTATTTCAGGTATGGCTTATCGATTCCGACCGCATAACCGTATTTTCGCAGAACTTTCAGCCAGGTGATATAGTCTTCATGGCTGTCATCATGCTCCATTGGAAACTCCCGCGCCACGTCTGTTCTGATCACTACGGAAGAACAGTTAATGCTGTTATGCTTCAGAAGCTCTCTGTAAGTAATCTTCTCTTTCACCGGAATCGTACGGCCGGTGCTGCTTCCATCGGATCTTATCAGCTCACGGCCGGTAGAACACAACACGTATCCCGTCTCTTCGAGACATTTAAGCTGCTCTTTCAATTTGCCTTTTTCCCACCAGTCATCCGCATCAAGAAAAGCAATGTAATCTCCCTTAGCAAGCTTCACTCCTCTGTTTCTGGAGCCTGCCGCACCCATATTCTGTTTGTTCTTAATATACTGAAAGTCCTCTCTGCCCTCATAGGCAGACAGGACTTCCTTTGTATGATCTGTAGATCCGTCATCAATTACCAGAAGCTCCAGCGAAACTCCCTGCTCATAGACAGAATCTACAGCCTGTTTAATATATTTCTCTCCGTTGTAAACCGGCATGATCACAGATACCAGCGGTTTATTCATGGTCATTCCTCCGTTTTATCCTCTGATGCCCCGGTGTTTCTTCCGGAATCTTTCAGAGCATTTACCTGTTTATCATCTACTCCCTCAGACACTTCCTTCTGGAAAAAGATCTTGACTGTCATAAAGATCAGCTTAATATCCAGCAGAAAAGAATAGTTCTCAATATAGAACAAATCCAGCTTTAATTTGTCATAAGGGGTGGTGTTATATTTGCCATAAACCTGCGCATATCCGGTCAGTCCTGCCTTTACCTTCAGGCGATAATAGAACTCCGGAAGTTCCTTCTCATACTCCTGCATGATTGTCTTACGTTCCGGACGTGGACCTACCAGAGACATATCTCCTTTGAACACATTGAATAGCTGCGGCAGCTCGTCCAGATGAAGATTTCTCAACACATGACCTACCGGAGTGATACGGGAATCATGTTTGGAAGCCAGTCTGGCACCGTTTTTCTCAGAATCCACACACATACTGCGGAATTTGCAGATTTTAAATGGCTTACCGCCAATTGTAAGACGGTCCTGGAAGTAAAATACCGGTCCCCGGTCGTATGCTTTTACCGCAATGGCTATGAGCAACATAATCGGTGATGTAATAACAATGCCGATTCCGGAAACCAGAATATCCATAATTCTCTTCGCAACTCTCTGATCTACCGCAAGTCCCATATTTCGCGACATCAGAAGCGGTGTATCGAAAAGATGAATTCTCTCGCTTCCCATAAGAATGATATCCGAAATCTTCGGACTGATATAGCATCGGATGGAATGAGCGAAGCAGAACTTCAGATATCGGTTTCTCTCCATTGACGGCAGATCCCATATGATCACCCCGTCATAATTACGCATCATCTTGTGAATTTCTGTTTCTCCAAGGCTAACATGCACTTTATCGCTGATATCATATTTATCCTTTCGGGAATTCATCTTATGGATCAGATCATCCCCCGGATCGCGATCACCGTAAATGACCAACAATCTACGCGCACGATATAATCTGGAATAAATATGTCTGGATCCAAAAATCCAGATAATAATCAGTACCAGCTGTACTATTGTCATCTCGATCATCGGCCCCACACTCAGAAACCATCTGTTGATCAAAGTGATCTCCAGATATTCCACTACGTTGGTACATAAAAGCGCTAACGTCAGGGAATAAAATACGTCTATTCTTTTAAGGTATCCGACCTTTAGTCCTCCATACAGCTTGGCAAACATGGCAAACAGCAGACCGTAAATTGCGATCAGCACCCAGTTACCTTTCCGCCAGAATGGTTCATCAATCTGACCTCTGTAGACTGTATACCATACATAGGCAAAGACTGCCATCTGTGCCAGTACTACCAGACTCGCCAGACAGAACACGATAAGTCGTTTGTAATCTTCTCTCTTACTCACGTGATAACCTCTGTTTCTTTTAAATTCTTACCTATTATAACGTAAGAACTATTATACGTCCACCCGTTTTCCTTAAATTTGTGTATATTTACAAACCTGTACTTTACCATTTTTTACTGCAAATTTGTGTATAATGTATAATTTTTTCTCGAATTTTATCTGTTTCTAGCGAAAAATTTACATATTTTTTTCAGAAACCTATGGAAAAATGACAAAAAAAATTGTATAATATTATGTAATAAATGAAAGCGAGGGTTCACTATTATGAAACAGAATAGCATGTTGGCTATGATCTTAGCCGGCGGTCGTGGCAGCCGTCTGCATGACTTAACCAATAAAGTGGCAAAGCCAGCCGTTTCATACGGCGGTAAATATCGTATCGTAGACTTTCCTTTAAGTAACTGTGCCAACAGTGGTGTAGATGTTGTTGGTGTTCTTACACAGTATGAGTCTATCCAGCTTAACAGCTATGTAGCAGCCGGCGGACGCTGGGGACTTGATGCCAAAGACAGCGGCGTTTACGTTCTTCCTCCACGTGAGAAAGCAGATGAGAATCTGAACGTATACCGCGGAACTGCAGATGCAATTTCCCAGAATATCGACTTTATCGATAAATTTGATCCGGAATATGTCCTCGTCCTTTCCGGCGACCATATTTACAAGATGAACTATGACGAAATGCTCGCAGCTCATAAGAAAGCTAACGCAGATGCAACCATCGCAGTTATCGAAGTTCCGATGAAAGAAGCAAGCCGTTTCGGTATCATGAATACAGATGAAAGCGGACGTATCGTAGAATTTGAAGAGAAACCGGAACATCCGAAGAGCAATCTTGCATCCATGGGTATCTATATCTTCACATGGAAACTTCTCCGCAAGATGCTTCTGGCTGATATCAAGAATCCGGATTCCAACCATGACTTTGGTAAAGACATCATCCCTACTATGCTTAACGATAACAAGACTCTTTATGCATACAAATTCAAAGGTTACTGGAAAGATGTCGGAACTATCGACTCTCTCTGGGAAGCTAACATGGATCTGTTAAGCTCCAAGAACGAGCTTGACCTTGGCGATCCTTCCTGGAAAATTTATACAGAAGATGTCACTGCACTTCCTCAGTACATCAGTGCAGAAGCAGATGTCAAAGATGCATATATCACTCAGGGCTGTGTAGTTCAGGGTGAAGTTAAGCATTCCGTTCTCTTTACAGGTGTTAAGATCGGTGCCGGTGCCAGGATCATTGACAGTGTACTGATGCCGGGTGCTGTTGTAGAAGAGGGTGCTGTTGTTCAGCGTTCACTTGTAGCTGATGGTATCCGTATCGGCAAGGGTGCTGTTGTAGGCGATCCAGACAGCGAGCACATCGAGCTTGTAGCGAAACGTGTAAAGGGGGCAGAATAATATGTATAAGGCATTTGGAATCGTAAAATCTTCCGGGAGAAATATTTATGTAGATGGTATGCAGGATTATCGCCCGATCGGCGCGTTTTCCTTCCTTGGCAGATACAGAGTCATTGACTTCCCTATCTCCAACATGACTAACAGCAATATTGACTGTATCCAGGTTTATATCAATAACAAACCTCGTTCCGTTGTAGAACACGTTGGAACAGGACGTCATTACAACATCAACTCCAAGAGCGGTAAGCTTCAGCTTCTCTTCTCAGAGCATAATAATGACAATGATATTTACAATACAGATATCTCCTGCTACCTGGAAAACATGGAATCTCTGAGCAGAATGTCTCATCCATATGTTGTTATCGCTCCTAGCTATATGGTTTATTCTATTGATTTTGACCAGTTTATACATACACATATTGACTCCGGTGCAGATGTTACTCTGCTTTATCATTCTGTTGATAATGCAAAAGAAGCATATCTTACCTGTAATGTTCTGAATCTGAACCGTCAGAAAGGTGTTGAAGCCATCGGACCTAACCATGGTAATAAGAAGAACCAGAACGTTTACATGGACACCTGCGTTATGAAAACAGAGCTTTTCATCAGCCTGGTTAGAGAAGCTAAGAAGCTTTCCTCCATGTATACTCTGGCAGATATCCTGAACGATAAATGCGAAACTCTTGATATCCGTGGCGTAGCACATAAGGGATTCTTTGCAAGTATCACAGACTTCCCAAGCTACTATGCAGCAAACATGGATCTTCTTGACTACAAAGCAGCTCAGGAACTGTTCCATGAGAACTGGCCAATTTATACCCGTACGAACGACTCCTGCCCGACTCAGTATTTCGATACAGCAGAAGTTAAGAATTCCGTAATCTCCAACGGCTGCCAGATCGAGGGTACTGTTGAGAATTCCGTAATCGGACGTGGATGTGTCATCAAGAAAGGTGCTGTTGTCAGAAACAGTGTTGTTCTTGCTGAGGTTACTGTAGGTGAAGACGTTCACGTAGAGAATGAAGTAGTAGATAAATGGGCGAAACTGATCCATAAGAAAGAAATCATCTCCCCGGCTGACCAGCCTGGTTACATTAAGAGAAACGATACTCTGTAATTTTTATAATTAAGTAATGCAAACCCCCGGTACACTTATTACGGTGTATCGGGGGTTTTGTTTATTGGTACATTATGTTCCTTTTTTTGTATTAACATATGATATACTTGACATGTTGTCACATCCCCACACCGGCAACAGGAGGGAGGTGTTTCTTATGACCATATTGTTTCATATCTTTATTAGATATCTTATTCCTTTTATTTCTTCTGTTTTAGCTGGCATCATTAGTACTTACATATATAATAAGCTGACAGAACATAAGCGTGACAACAAGGAATAAGCGGAAACTCAACCGTAAATAGAGTGAATCCCCAGAAGCTGGCACTTCTGGGGATTCTTTGTTTGTGTTCTTATGACAATATTATTTCTTCTTATCCTTTATGATTATAACATATACTATTTTCAAAATCAATATGCACCTTCCACGTTCTTTAGCATTACTTTTCAGGCGGTGTTACTGTTCACACGCCACTATTCCGCAAGGTGTTTTGGCATTCTCATGCCAAACCTCGAAACATACAAGTTTTGTTAAATATATACAATCTCTTTTCTGATACTTGTTAAGAATTCACAAACTCTTCACATTTCAGGTCTTGCATTTCTATTATCGCGTGTTATAATACAGTTGTAACAAAGATAAGAAACAAGCAAACAACTGAATACTTAAAAATACTTAACACCACCTGAAGCATTGCAGAAATGCTCCTGAATCAAGATAGTGTCAAGCGTGTCACCTCAGCTGTAATAATGGAGGAAAAGTCAAATGAATACTTTAAAAGCTGAAAAAAGAACAATGGACAC
>OGXF01001668.1_pt1 | contig 14896 bp, 8 predicted proteins | sample 1576191 | NCBI WGS metagenome assembly OGXF01 (sample SAMEA3541545, study PRJEB24748) | human gut metagenome | biome: human gut; feature: human-associated habitat; material: faeces | place: China | collected 2012
TTCCGGTGGGCAGACTTGGTCTGATCCCTCTGATCAGCTGTAAGGATCTGGGTGAGAAAGTAAACGAATGGCTGGTGCAGTGGCGCAAGGAACGCAGCCACGAAGAGTTTGATTCTTTTGCATTCGAGGGATATCAGAGAGATTCCTATCTGATCCCGGTTCAGACAGCACGTTTCGGTTCCGGTGAAGCGAAATGCACGATCATGGAATCCGTACGTGGTGATGATATCTATCTGATGGTTGATGTATGTAACTACAGTCTTACCTATAATATTGGACCGTATAAGAATCTTATGTCCCCTGATGACCATTTTCAGGATCTGAAACGTGTTATCGGCGCTATCGGCGGAAAGGCCCGCAGAGTAAACGTTATTATGCCATATCTGTATGAAAGCCGCCAGAATATCCGCAGCGGCAGAGAGTCCCTGGACTGCGCAACAGCACTTCAGGAACTTGTAAGCATGGGTGTGGAGAACATCATTACATTCGATGCACATGACGCTCGTGTACAGAATGCAACACCACTGCATGGATTTGAAACAGTGCAGCCATCCTATCAGTTCATCAAGGCTCTTCTCAAAAACGAAGAAGGACTGCATATTGACAATGATCACTTTATGATTATCAGCCCTGATGAGGGAAGTATGAATCGTGCAATTTATCTTGCCAACATTCTTGGTGTTGATATGGGTATGTATTATAAACGTCTTGACTACTCCAAGAGAATCAACGGACGTCATCCGATCGCAGCTTACGAATTCCTTGGACCAAACCTTAAAGGCAAGGATATGATTCTGATCGATGATATGATTTCCTCCGGTGATACAGTTATTAAGATTTCTTCTCTTCTTAAAGAAAGAGGCGCCGGCAGAATTTATATCTGTTCTACTTTCGGACTGTTCACAGATGGACTTGAGAAATTTGACGAAGCTCATAAAGCAGGTGTGTTTGACAAACTGCTTACCACAAACCTGATCTACCAGTCTCCTGAGCTTCTCGCAAAAGACTATTATATCTCCTGCGATATGAGTAAATATATTGCCCTGATCATTGATACTCTGAATCATGACCAGTCCGTCAGCCATCTGCTCAACCCGGTTGACAGAATCAACCGTTGTGTAAGCAATTACATGGCTCAGTATAAGGAAAAATAATAACTAATAAGTAACAAAGGCGGATTGCAGATATCCGACTGACTCATAAAAAGAGAGATTATATGTTTAACTCCTGTTAACACATTTCGGAGTAATTACATATAATCTCTCTTTTTTATTTATGAAAGAATCAATTTTTGATATGGAATTCCTTCCCTGTCCAGAATCTCCATCTCCCGTTTATGGCAGGTACTGATAATGATCTGTTTATTTTCTTTATGCATCCATCTGAGAACTGCCGCGAGCCGTTCTTCATCATACATGCCAAATACATCATCCAGTATCACCGGAAAACTCTCTTCCTGGCACAGAAGCTCACCTGCCGCCATACGAAGTGCAAAGTAGATCTGTTCCATTGTCCCTCTGCTGAGACGTTCCAGCGCTACTGTTCTGTCACCGGTATTCACTGTCATACGGAATCCTGCATCCATGAGGACTTCCTGATACTTTCCGCCGGTAATTTCACTTAATATCTGAGAAGTACGGATCCGAAGTTTTCTGCCTACCTGATGATGGATATTTCCTGAAAGCATCTCAATCGTTTCCATAGCCATATTTAAAGCCTGCACTTCCATCTCCTCTGACGTCGGCAGATAGGAATTCTCTTCATATTCCTGATATTCTTCCTGAAGATTACGGAGTGCCGTCTCTTTCTCGTCATAATCCTGTTTAAGGCTTTCTTTGCTCCATTTCAGTTTCTCCTGTCTGGACATCCAGCGACTCTTCATACGCATTCTCTTCTGAAATTCTCTTGCGTATTTCATCTGCTGTTTTCCACAGAATCCCACCAGCATCGCAGCTATAACGGCAACAACAATGCTCACCACAACGCTGTCCGCCATAATCGCAGATAAAATCAGTGCTATGATTCCGACTGCCGCTGACACCAACATTCCCATAGCAAATCCATTTCTTTTCTTTCTTGTCTCTGCAAGTCTCTCGTCCAGAAGAACCGCACCATTTTCATCACCGGGGCGCATCCCAAGAGAACCTTCCTTCTCATCAATATCTGCAAGTTTTTCTTTCAGATCATTCATTTCATTTATCACATAATCCATCTTTGCCTGAAGCTTCTGCTGTTCTGTTTCTGTTTCCTTCTGCTTCCGGTCTGCCTGTACCTGGTAGCCTTTTCTTGACATTTTCAGCATCTGCATGGCACGTCCAAGATCTATGGAGCTGTCTCCCGCTCCCTGATAACTTGCCATATAATTCTGAAGCTCACGTACCAGATCCTGACCTGTTACGCTCTTAAGCTGCGCAACAGAAACTGTATTATCGTAAATAGCCTCACTGATATTTCCAAAGATTTTCTCCAGTCCCACCTCATCAATATCTGCCAGTTCTTTCGTATCCTCATTCAGCAACTCTGCCAGAACATGATCTTTCTGAAAATTTCTGGACAGACGGTAGTCATGGTCTTTACTGTTAAACCATATAATACCGCCATACACTCCCGGATTTTCCCATGGTTCATATGTATTGTAGGTATCGTTTCTCGCAGCCTTTCCACGCATTCTGGTCAGTCCAAAGAGCATACTCTTTATAAAAGTATGAATCGTGGTTTTGCCACTCTCATTCTCTCCATAGAGAACATTAATACCCGGGGAAAATTCCAGAGTCTTATCATGGACTTTCCCAAAGTTTTTAATATTTAACTTTCTGATAATCATAGCTTACCTGTCACCTGCTTGTCTCCAGCAGAGCCTGAAGGCCATAATACAAAGCCTTCTCCTCCACGATATTTCTGTCTTTCTCAAGGAAATAGCTGATATAGTCGCCGATCAATGTTCCACTATATTTCTTCTGAAGTGTTTCCAGATCATATGCCGGCCTGGACTCGTCCAGTACTTCTGTCACATATCCGAATGATTTCAGTCTCTCCGGAAGCAGCAAAAGCTCCGGTGCCCTGGTTCCTCTGACCACGATCCTGTAAATATTCATACGCCCTTTGCTTGCCAGATCTGCTTTCAGCATGTCCTCAAGTGATGCCTGCGTAGAATCCTCACGCAGCATCAGAAGAATCTGTTCATAAGAACGACAGGCAAAAGGAACAAAGGTTGTCTTAAGTCTTCCATTTTCCAGATGCCCTTCTATGTATCCATGCTCACCAAGGTCATTTCTGTCAATAGGCTCTAACGCGCCCGCATAAGCCGCATTATCCCTGATCAGAATCTGTGGTTTATGAATGTGTCCAAGCGCAACATAGTCAAATCCTGAAGAAACGATCGATCTGATATTCATGGGAATATGGTTTGCATCACCGCCATGCGCGAGGAGAATATGAAGTCCTTCTCCCTCCACCGGACGCACCGCATCATACAGCGGTTTATCAATCTCCTGATGCTCATAGCTCAATCCATATACATAAACGTCCAGTTTCTCATCCTTGACACATGTAAGCTGTTCATTCTTAAAAAATGTCACATTCTTTTCCCACTGAAAGTCCCGGTAAAAAGAATCTGCCTTGATGTAGTCATGGTTTCCTGCCATCAGATAGATTCTTGTATCCGGTATGGTGGAAAACAGGTAGTTTACTTCTTTTAGCTCCCGTAAAAGAGGCTGGCGGTGGAATAAATCTCCTGCTATAAATAACAAATCCACCGGATTCTCACGGATACCCGCAATAACCCGGCGGAAAGTTTCCCAGATTTCTTCCTCCCGCCTGCTGCTCCATGGGCAGCCCCTGTCCGGGACCGCTCCAAGGTGTATATCTGCAAGATGAATAAATCTCATGCCAATCTCTCTTTCTTATTATAAGTCACAATTCTTAACAGTTCTTGGGAATGGAATTACGTCACGGATGTTGCCCATGCCGGTAAGGTACATTACGCAACGTTCAAATCCAAGACCAAACCCTGAATGGCGTGTGGAACCATATTTACGAAGATCAAGATAGAAATCATAATCTTCTTTCTTAAGTCCCAGCTCATCCATACGTTTCTCAAGTTTCTCAATATCATCTTCTCTCTGGCTTCCACCGATAATCTCACCGATTCCCGGTACCAGACAGTCCATAGCCGCAACAGTCTTGTTATCCTCATTCATCTTCATGTAGAATGCCTTGATCTCCTTCGGATAATCTGTTACAAATACTGGTTTCTTAAAGATTTCCTCTGTCAGATAACGCTCATGCTCTGTCTGCAGATCGCATCCCCAGAATACTTTATAATCAAATTTATCGTTGTTCTTCTCCAGAAGTTCTACTGCCTCTGTATAAGTAACATGACCAAACTCAGAGTTGATTACATGGTTCAGTCTGTCCAGAAGTCCTTTATCAATGAAAGAGTTGAAGAAATTCATCTCTTCCGGTGCGTTCTCAAGCACATAACGAATTACATACTTCAGCATTGCCTCTGCCAGATCCATGTTGTCATTTAAATCTGCAAAAGCACACTCAGGCTCGATCATCCAGAATTCTGCTGCATGACGGGTAGTGTTAGAGTTCTCAGCACGGAAAGTCGGTCCAAATGTATAAACATTGCGGAACGCCTGTGCAAAAGTCTCGCAGTTTAACTGGCCACTTACTGTCAGGTTGGTTTCTTTTCCAAAGAAGTCCTGAGAGTAATCAACAGCACCCTTGTCATCTGTCGGAATATTGTTCATATCCAGAGTAGTTACCTGGAACATCTCACCTGCACCCTCACAGTCACTTCCTGTGATCAGTGGAGTATGAACATAAACAAATCCCTGTTCCTGGAAGAAACGGTGGATTGCATAAGCACACAGGGAACGTACACGGAATACTGCCTGGAATGTGTTTGTTCTCGGACGAAGATGTGTGATCGTTCTTAAGTATTCAAGGCTGTGACGTTTCTTCTGAAGCGGATAATCCGGCGCAGAAGTACCCTCTACTGTAACTTCTGTTGCCTGGATCTCAAATGGCTGTTTTGCCTGTGGCGTAGCTACCAGTGTACCTTTGACGATAATAGCAGCACCTACGTTTAATTTACTGATCTCAGCAAAGTTCTCCATTGTATCATGATAAACTACCTGCAGAGTCTCAAAGAAGGTTCCGTCATGAAGCACGATAAATCCAAAAGTCTTGGAATCGCGTACGCTTCGTACCCATCCTCCTACTGTAACCTCTTTGTCCAGATATTTCTCTCTCTCTTTGTAAATCTCTTTTACTGTTGTTAACTTCATATCTATGTTTCCTCTTTCTCCTCATCGTTCTGGATGTTACACATAAAAAGACGAAACGCTGTTCTCGTCTGACAGCCGTCTCGTCTTTTAGTATAGACTATTCCCTGATTTCACGCAAGGAGTAATCTGGTATTTACTGTGTTTTTTATTCGTTACCGAGTACGAAACGAATAGTAACTTTTATCCTATCTTGGTACCCTCAGCGAATTTATACACTTGGCATAAATTCGCTTGTATGTTTTTGCCGTATAATGCAGACCATCATCGATAGTTCCTGCTCCATAGTGATCACTGGCAAAGCTGTAGCCTGTGGATTTCAGGTAGGAGTACATATCGATATAAGTATATGCAGAAGAAAGATTTGCCTTCATATAATCGTTAAAGGATCTGACTGCCGCTTCGCTTCGGTCTGCTCGTCCTGTATTTGAAAGCATCGTACGGTTCAACGGATTTACTGACATGAAATACAGTTCGCATCCTTTACCTTTAAGCTGCGGTGCAATCCAGTTATAATATTCTACATAATCTGCATAATCTGACAGATCATTTACTCCAAAGTTAAAAATTACCGCTGTTTTCTTAGAAAGAATACTGTTGGTGTCCTTCTGCACCATAGCATAAAGCTGTGACCATCCTGTGGTAGTAAGCCAGTCTAATTTCTTTCCCGCAGAGCAGACAAACTTCACATTTTTAATTGCTGATTCTCCCATTCCCTTCAGAACATTCTCCATAAATTCTGTACGGGAATCGCCCACAAAGATTACCTGTTTGTATTTATAGATATCTACCTGCGGGAGCTCAGCTTCTGTAAGATCTTTTTCTGTTGATCTGTTAAATACTACTGCATACAGGTTCATATTACCGTTTACTGTAATCTTCTCTTCTGCCTCATATTCCGGATTCACAGACTGCATTGGTTTTGATGACCATCCCATGAAAGTATAGCCTTCTGCATCTCTTACTCCTGGCAGAGAATAGGTAGAGCCTTTCGCCAGAGTCGTCTTCTGCCATACGCTTCCGTCATATCTTCGAAGTGTCAATAATACTGCCTTCTTTTGTACAGCATAAAAGTTTACATTTTTGTTTACCGTATAGGTTGTCTTTGTTGTTGCTTTTGTAGCATTCTTGCTGGTTGACCAGCCCAGATTGACATAACCGGTTCTCGCCGGGACTTTTGCAAATGTAATAACTGTTCCTTCTTCTACTGTCTGGCTGAGTTTCTTATAGGCCGAATTGCTGCTTCCATTTCCCAGATAATAGTTAACTGTGTAATACTTACTCTTTCTGCGCACCGCGTAAAACTGCACACTTTTTGTAATTTTTACAGTGTCCCCTTCGTTATATTCCACTGTGGTGTCACCTTTTACAGTTGTCCATCCCAGATTTGTATAGCCTTTTGCCTTCGGAACTGCCGGTAATGTGACGGTCTGATTCCTGGACGCATACATCATAAGCGCTGTATATGTTTTACTGGTACTTGTTCCACTGTTGTTGTTAAAGCTGACTTTATATGGCAGTTTCTTATATACTGCATAGAGATTCAGCGTTGATGATACTTTTACTTCCTGTGAAACCTTATAGGTAGCCTTGGTTGCATTTTTACTCTTAGACCAACCCAGTGCCTGGTATCCTGTTTTGGCAGGTACTTCCGGCATTTTCACAGTAAGCCCCTTTCCTATCTTCTGGTTAAGACTGGTAAAGTTACTGTTACTTGCCCCGGTATTTGTCATGAAATTCACTTGCAGCGCTGTACGGCGTACGATATAGAAGTTTGTATCCCCAAGTACCGTATACTCTGAATTCAGGTCATATTTCACTTCACTGCTGCCTTTTGTGTCGGTCCAGCCATAATTGATATATTTGCTATATGGCATATCCGGAAGTATAGCCGTATTTGTTTCGTATACTTGAAGAATACCATTTGGAAATACACCTGTTCCTGAATTATTATAAAGAGAAATCGTGCATTTCTTTGGCATATAGAAATTTAAAATTCCATTCTGAATGAATATATTCCAGCTCTCGCCTTTCTTCAGAGTGAGAAGATCACCGCCTTTAAGTGTGATCGCATCATTAAGCTTCTCATCTTTCTCAAGTTTCCACAGATCCGGTGCCTGTGAATCCGGCACATTTGGCAGAATCAGAGACTCATTCCACTCCAGCACTGTTCTGAGCTGTTCACACTCATTTCCCTCTCCGTCTATAAAACGAAGCATCACTTCTTTCTCCGGATTAATAGTTGGTGTTGGAGCCGGAGTCGGCGTAACTGATAAAGCCGGTGTAACTGACGGGATTGGCGTTTCACTCGGCAACGGTGTTACTGTTGGGGTATTATCTGCCGAAGGTGTTACTGTTGGAGTATCATCTGCTGAAGGTGTCACTGTCGGGGTAACCGTTCCTTCCGATATTGGAGATGTCGTATCCTGTGTTCCTGTTTCCGGTGATGAAGCCGCTGTTGCTGTTCCATCATCGGTTCCTGTGACAGAATCCTCTTCTCCTGAACTGAAAATATCCTCTAAATTCTCCGGAGCACCAAACTCTGCTGCCTGCGCTGGTATTGCAGTCGTTACCATTACCGCTGCAAGAATCACACTAGCCAGGCGCCTTCCTCTTCTGTGTCTTTTTCTATACATAATTACCTCCATTTTACAAAAACGTCCCGCCATTAAATGTGCGGGACGTTCTTTATTCATTCCCAAACATTCAAAAACAAAATATCGCTTTTCGCCCAAATTTCTTCAGCTGCTCCCATCACATAACCTTAAATAAATTACGGATCACTATACAAATAATAACAAATTTATGTCCTGATTATGTAATCTTTTGGTTACTGTGCATACAGTAACATTTTTCGTTTTCTTATGTTGGTAAAACTGTAACTGTTCGGTGTCCGGTATTGTTTAACCTGTAAACTGCTGAATAGTTACATAAGATTATAATGTATCAATAAATCTCATAAATGCAGCTCTGCCATCTGCAGTGCATTTATATACGCCGGCATCTTCCAGTACATGAACAAATACATTGCCGACTTCTTTTCTGAGAACATCCTGAATGTTGTCTTTATCAAGGTTGTCATATTTTGGAAGAAATTCTGCAACCCATGCTGCGTGTTTCTCAATCTTCTCATTTGAAGAGATATCTTTTCCTTCCAGAATATATTCTGCCAGAAGCTCCAGTTCTTCTTTCAGTCTTGCCGGAAGAACAGCAAGTCCCATTACTTCGATCAGACCAATATTTTCCTTCTTAATATGATGATACTCTGCATGCGGATGATATACACCGAGAGGATGTTCCTCTGTAGTGATATTATTTCTCAGAGTAAGATCCAGCTCAAACATGTCTCCTGAGCGGCGGGCGATCGGTGTGATCGTATTATGTGGTTCTCCGTCAGTTTCAGCAAAGATGAATGCACTCTCATCTGTATAGTCTCTCCATACTTCCAGAACATGTGTTGCAAGCTCTACCAGTCTCTTCTCATCTTTGTGACGGATTCTTAAGACGGATAATGGCCATTTAACAATTCCTGCTTCTACATCTTCGTATCCTGGGATCGTCACATGCTTCTCGATCGGCGCTTTAGCCATTGCAAATGTGTAATGTCCACCCTGGAAATGATCGTGACTTAAAATGGAACCGCCTACGATCGGCAGGTCTGCATTAGAACCAAGGAAGTAATGTGGGAAAAGTTTTACAAAATCAAAAAGCTTGATAAATGTATTCTTCTCGATCTTCATTGGAATATGCTGGCTGTTGAAAACAATACAATGTTCATTGTAATATACATATGGAGAATACTGGAATCCCCATGGGCTGTCATTTACAGTAATCGGGATAATTCTGTGGTTCTCTCTGGCAGGATGATTTACTCTTCCTGCATATCCTTCATTCTCCGGGCAAAGCAGGCATTTCGGGTAGCTGCTGGATTTTACAAGCTTGGCTGCTGCGATCGCCTTTGGATCCTTCTCCGGTTTGGAAAGATTAATGGTAATATCAATCTTACCATAATCACTGTCTACTGTCCATTTCTGGTCTTTCTCTACACGATAACGGCGAATGTAATTACTGTCCTGGCTGAGTTTATAGAAGTAATCGGTTGCCTCCTGCGGATCTTTCTCATATCTGCTCCAGAATTCCTTCTGTACCTGTGCCGGACGAGGCATCAGACAATTCATAAGCTTTGTATCAAAAAGATCTCTGTAAACGATGCTGTCTTCAATAAGGTTTCTCTTTACCGCTTCATCCAGAAGTGCATTTAATACTACTTCCAGGTTGATGTCTGTGTATTCCTCTTCAGGCTCTACATATTCATCTTCTTTAAAAACATCCAGCAGAAGATTTGTTGTGTAATTCTTCTCACAGGCCGGTGTCAGTCCTGTTTCTACTCCGTATTGTACTAATTTCTTAATGTTTGCATATAGCATTGGTACATTTCCTCCGTTTCGTTGTTACTGTCCGCTTGGTTTGCAGTAACGTAATAACATTTTCTTTCTGCCACTGTTATTCCTTTTTAGGATACTCAAATAATGGATAAATGTAAAGAAGCATTTTCACAATTTTTTAAAATAATAATGGGCAGGTTGCTGTTAAATTCTCTAACAGCAATCTGCCCATGTTCTTAATTATACTCTTTTCGCTATCTTATATCCGGAAAGAATCCTGCTTGCAGGATTCTCCGCCCGCAGGAATCGCTTTAGCGACATAATTTCTCTCTGCCGCAGTGCAATCCTGCCAGAAGGCTGTTCAGTCTAATAACTAACTGACTCCACATATGTGATAAACACATTTCCGGCTTTCTGGAATAAGTCTGTGCTATCATTCATTCCATATGGATATGTCTCCTTTTTAACCGGATCATACAAATACGTATTATATTCATCATATCCTACAATCACCACACTGGTATCAGAACCTGTTTTAGCGATCACCGGGCGCTGGGCACTTACTTCATACAAAACACTGTCCAGACTGCAGCCAGTAAGGTCGATGACCGTTCCGGTCTTTTTAACGCTCTTTTTCAACGTTTTTATATCCATAGTTCCTGCAAGAATAGCTTCCGGAAGTTCCGCAGTATCCATCTGTGTTTTTGTCTTCTTATTTCCACGTTCCCATATATACTGCTGGGCACGGTTAAGAACAACACCGCCCAAAGCATCTGCCTGTAATATGGCTTTTGCAGGATCTGTATAGATACTGTCCAGCCCACCCTGTCCATAGACATAATATGTGGACTCCTGCGGAATCTGCGTATCCAGTACAATGTCTTTTTGATTTGTACTGCTTACTTTTGCATACATAGTAAGCGGAGAATCTGTCTGAGCAGTTCCGTTCAATGCCAGTTTTACACGGACGCCGGTTCTTGATGCTGAAACCAGCTCAATTTTCACTGTGTTTTCCGTTGCTTTCTTATTATTCATAATGTTGTCCTTTTTCTGGGCAACATAGGAGGTATCTCCCGATTTTGCGGAAAGTTCGAACTCGATCAGTGTACTTCCAACAGAAATATCCGTAATGTATAATCCGTCTTTCTGATATTCCTTCTTCACATTGCCATCGAAATCTTCTATACGTAAAATGCTGATTCCTTCTGATTTATGCCCGTCTTCATCTGTCAGAATATCAGACTTGTTCAGGATTCCATAGATCAGGTCTTCATTCATAAAACCAACTGCCCGAAGTCTCTTGCCTTTTTCATGCTCGATCAGTCTCGTTTCGCCGGTATCAAAATTAATTTCTTTGATATTTCCCTTCTCATCACCTTCTGAAACCAGCCAGGCCGCATGGTCATTATTATCAGAAGAAACAAAATTCGCATTCTTTATCCCCTCTTCAAGAACTTCGCTGGAATTATCCTCTATATTGATTTTATAGAGACTTTTTGCCAGAAGGAGAAACAGCTCATTCTCTTCATTTACATAAGATAATTTCTCAAGATCCTTTTTCAGGAATTCAAATGATTCTGAAACAGGGATAAAGGCTCTTTCCTCTGCAACATTTTTGTCTGGATTATAATGGTAAACGCCAATTCCTTCGTATCCTTCATGACTTCCTCTGTTCATATATCCATAAAGTACGAAGTCAATATCTCCGGCATCTGTCACCCTGACAATTTTAATATCATGCTGGATTCTGGAATCACGAAAATCTCCGTCTTCAGTTTTTCTGAAACTGAAAACCTGATTTACTTTTCCATTTCCAGGTGAATAAGACCAAAGATCCCCCTCCTGGACAAATGCTAGCACCGTAGCGCTGTCATTCATCATATATTCCACGTTTTTATCACGGACTCCCAGGATGATTCCATCATCTGAGTAAACAGGAAGTTTCCCGTCAAATACCTGATTTGCACTGCGTTGAAAATCCAGCAGATAAATTCTGGTATCCAGATATCTCATTCTATAGAACTCTTTTACGTCATATAGTTCTGTATCCCCATCAGAATTCTGCGATGTAATCTGATATTCCACTGAAATACTGGCAGTCGTCTCATTGATATCTTTAATGACAGGAATTCCTTCCTGATACAACTGAGGAGCTAACGTTCCCCAGCTGACTTCGCTGAGAGAGGAATTGATATTAATTCCGGAATAATTGGTCGATGCTCCTGTTGACGCCGGTTCCAGGTAACTGCCCAGAGCATCTGCTGCCTCCTTGTCCAGACTCGCTTCATAAAAATATTTGACAAAAGCTGCATATTCTGATGCATGCACCTGTGATCTTGAGACAACGCGTGTGTAATAATATGCAGTACTTTCATTCAACTCCAGAGCAATCTGCATGGAATATTCCTGATTCATTCTCAGATCACTGTTGATTTCCACATCTACTGATAAATAGGAATCCTCTTTCCGGAGATTCTTGATTTTCTTATTTTCAAGAACTTTACTTCCGTCGGATGTGCGGATCTCATAGGAAAAGCTCTTCACCTCAGAATTATACGGATTTACCTTAAAAATCAGTTTTTTTGATGTATCCAGCGGAGTCACGCTGTCTCTGGTAAAATCCGTCTGCATTGGCTGTGCATAGCCATACATACGGTTCATCAGCGTGCCGTCCATGTCTATCATAACTTCAGGAAATGTAGCATCATTAAAATCTGATCTGTTGTCTGTGGATTCGCTGTTAAGAAGCAATGCAGTTCCAATTACCCCCAGCAAAAATACAAAAAGGAGAATACCTGTTTTTTTCAGTATTCTTATCATCGCACACTTCCTTCCTGTGTTTTTTCATTCAGAAGCAGGTCAAGTGTAGGATGAATATTTAAAGTAGCAAACATCTCCTGTGTTTTGCCTGCGTCTGATCTTTTTCCGGTTTTAACTGCCCTGATCAGAAGATTCTTCGGAGTATGTTCCATATCAATAAACTCCAGAATCTGTGTTTCGTAACCTTTGCTCTCTAACAGGTTGGCACGTACTGCATCCGTGATCAGCGCAGACATTCTTTCTTTCAGAATTCCGTAGCGCAGAACCGGTTCCAGCATTTCATTTCTGATCTGCTTATTGACCTCATGCTGACAGCATGGCACAGATAAAATCACTTCTGCTCCCCATTCTACTGCTTTCGCAAGCGCATAATCAGTCGCGGTATCACAGGCATGAAGTGTTACTACCATATCCACCGAGGATACTCCTTCGTAGTCTGCAATATCGCCATGGTAGAAATGTAACTTTTCATATCCATATCTGATTGCCAGAGAGTTACATTTCTCAATTACATCTGTTTTCAGATCAAGACCTATGATATTTACATCATATCCCTTCAGTTCCCTCAGATAATAATACATTGCAAAAGTAAGATAACTTTTACCGCATCCGAAATCCAGTATCGTTACTTCTCTTTCTCTGGAAAGTCTCGGAAGAATATCTTCTATAAATTCCAGGAAACGGTTAATCTGTCTGAATTTATCATATCTGGCATGAACGATCTTTCCCTGTCCGTTCATAACTCCCAGATCGATCAGGAACGGAACCGGAACACCTTCTTTAAGAATGTATTGTTTTACCCGGTTATGTGCCTGAATCTTGACTTTTTCTTTTGGCGCATGGTGCTTCTGTTTGATGGTCATTTTTCCTTTTTTACTCACAAGGACTACGCCATCCGTCACTGCTCCCTGCGCCTGAAACTGTCCGAAATTCTCTGCAAGCTCTGATTCCAGATATTCTATCAGCTGCATACGCTCATAGTTTTTGTGGAGGACTTTTGTCCCTTCTGTAGCAGATGCCTGATAACAAATCTGCCCTTTTAATTGGATTAGGCGTATTTTTACCTTTGATATGCCATTTTTGTTTCTGCTGGCACTTAAAGTTGCCTGTATCAGATTTTCATTAATCTGTTCTTCTAAATATTCTCTTAAATTTTTCATTATTCTTTCTATCTGTCAAATTTCAATTCTTGTTAAGCGGATAAAGATAGTGGTGTATGAACAGTAACAATCTATCCACTCCATAATCAGTAATTTAAAAATATCTCCTGCATCGGTGTCTGCGGCATCTTCTTCTGGATATTTCCTGATATAGCATTACCTGTACCAGTTCATCCAGAAAACTTTCCCTTATTGCCTGACTGTCCATCTCTGGCTGAAGATCTTCTTTAATCTTACAGCTTAAGTGATAAAGCATATATTTATCCGGATACTCATCATAAAGACGGCTTCCTTCATAGTCGAGAAGATCACATTCCTCTTCTATCTTCTCCTGAATACGCTGTACAGTCTGAGGATAATAAGATTTCATCAGATTGAATTCCTGCTCCTGCATCCGCTCTCCGTCATACAACAGGGGATTCGAATATGCCGCATAAAACGGAAAATATTGTTCGAAATACATATGGATATCCTGCATCCTTATCAGTTATCTATTTCAGTATATGCAAAATGCAGGAAACTGTTATCTAACTTTATAATTCCTGAATCATTCTTACAGTTAATTTTACGCTGTGCTCGATTGCCGCCATTTCAAATTCAGCATAATCCATATTTGCGCTTCCGTCTGCTTTATCGGAGATTGCTCTTACTACAAGGAATGGAATATGATTTAAATAAGCAGCCTGTCCGATGGCAGCGCCTTCCATCTCTACGGCAAATCCGCCAAATTCTGAGATAATAGCATCTTTCACACCTTTATCTGAAATGAACTGGTCTCCGGAGCAGATTCTGCCTTCAAATACACTGATCTCAGGGTTTACTTCCTGACATACCTTTGCTGCTAATTTGCGAAGGTTTTCATCTGCCGGGAAAGAGAACTCATCCATCTGTGGAATCTGTCCTTTCTTATATCCAAATCCGGTTGCATCCATGTCATGGTGCAGTACATCTGTGGAAAGAACAATGTCTCCGATGTTTACATCATTATTCAGGCTTCCTGCGATTCCTGTGTTGATCACTGCTTCCACGCCAAATACATCTGCGAGGATCTGTGTGCACATTCCTGCATTTACCTTGCCGATTCCGGAACGTACAACTACAACCTTTTTACCTTCCAGAGTTCCTTCATAAAAATCCATACAAGCCTTGGATGTGATCGTAACATCCTGCATTTTTTCCTTAATTTTTGCAACTTCCTGTTCCATTGCTCCGATAATTCCGATACATTTCATTATTA
>OGXF01001669.1_pt1 | contig 14884 bp, 10 predicted proteins | sample 1576191 | NCBI WGS metagenome assembly OGXF01 (sample SAMEA3541545, study PRJEB24748) | human gut metagenome | biome: human gut; feature: human-associated habitat; material: faeces | place: China | collected 2012
AAGAGGAATCTCCCATAAGCGGTATATCGTTATTTTCCGTACAACACTGAAGAATGTATCTAATGTAAAGAAGGGAATCAAAGTTAGCTGGAAAAAGGCATACGGCGCAGATTCCTATTATGTCTATAGGAGAAAGAATAAGGGACCATGGAAAAAGGTAGCGGTTGTGTCTTCTTCAAAAGATTTTTACATTGATAAAAAGGTTAAGCAGGGTAAGAAGTATTCTTATAAAGTACGGGCATATAATGGGGGCGTGTTTGGAGGATTCAGCTCAGTAAAGAAAGCATATTTCTTAAAGCCGCTGAAAGAAGTAAAGGTACGGCGCAATACGAAAAGAAAAGCAAAGGTTTTCTGGAAAAAAAGAACATACACAACAACGTATCAAGTTCAGTATGCGACAAATGCTCGTTTTAAAAAGGCAAAAAAAGTATCGGTAAGCCGTAAAAATGGGAGCCTTATTACGAAACAGCTAAAAAAGAAAGTATATTATTTTCGGGTGCGCTATTCTTATAAAAAGGCTGGGGTGAAATCCTGGTCTGGCTGGTCAGGCATCCGAAAGATAAGAATACGTTAAGGAAACCTTAGAAGAGAGTAAAAGAGTAAGAATGAATACAGAAAAACAATCGGAAAATACAAATACATTTTCAGAACAGACAAAACGATTAGAACAGCAGATCAACTTTATCCGCGAGATGGATAAAGAAAAGTTTATTGGCAGACAGACTTATTTATCAGATGGAAAGAGGAAAGAGAATGATGCAGAACATGCATGGCATCTGGCATTAATGACGTTCCTCTTATCAGAATATGCCAATGAACCGATTGATGTGTTAAAAACAATGGTCATGGTGCTGTTTCATGATGTGGTTGAAATTGATGCCGGTGATACGTATGCTTATGATGAAGACGGAAAGAAGACCCAGGCTCAAAGAGAGCAGAAGGCAGCCAAAAGGCTGTATGGTCTTTTACCGGAAGATCAGGGAGCAAAGTTAAAAGCAATCTGGGAAGAATTCGAGGCAAAGAATACACCGGAATCCAGATTTGCACATACAATGGATAACTTACAGCCAGTCATACTAAATGCTGCGACAAACGGGAAAGCCTGGAAGGAACATGGAGTATATCTCAGCCAGTTTATGGGGAGACAGGAAGATACCCCAAAAGGTTCTGAGGTATTATGGCAGTACGAGTGGGAGAAGCTTGTAGAACCATTTTTGAAAAACGGTACGATAAAAGATGATTCTCTTCTGGAATAATAATGTAAAAAAATCTCAGTATAGTATTTGTGATGAGCATCACCACAGAGACTATACTGAGATTTTTATTTTTATATTTTTTATATTTTAAAAGCCTGCTTAAAATCTTACTTAAAATATTATAGGAAGAAAATCAGCATATCAATTAAAAATACCGGAATCAGACAACTGAGTGACCAGAACATATATCCAAAGAAGGATGGCATCTTGATACCGTTTTCTTCTGCAATAGAGCGTACCATAAAGTTTGGAGCGTTACCGATATAGGTATTGGCACCCATAAATACGGCACCACAGGAAATCGCCATCAGAATCGCCTTAGGAATAAAACTGGTTAGCGTTTGTACACCGGAGCTAAATCCAAGAGAAGCTGCGGTAGTAAAGAATACCAGGTAAGTTGGCGTGTTATCAAGGAAGCTTGATAGTGCTCCGGTTATCCAGAAGAACTGCCATGGCTGTGTCAGTCCAAGATCAGCACCTCGTGCTTTCAGAATAAGAAGTGCCGGGATCATGGTGATAAAAATACCGATGAAAAGAATGGCAACTTCTTCGATGGCATCCCAGGTAAAGTGGTTGCTGTCTCGGATTTCTTTCTTTGTTGTTTTAAAAGAAAGATAGGCGGAAGCAAGTATCATTATAATTTCAATAATGGAAGCATAGGATAAAGTTACTCCCATGATCGTAGGTCCTTCACTGAAAACAGGAAATGTTGTAGGAAGGACACCGCTTAAAATAACTGCTGCAACAATGATAAGCATAAAGGCAATGTTGTGAGCGCCATCTAAGTGAAGTTTGATACGCTCGCTTTCCGGATGAATCTCTGGTTTAAAACCATCAGCGATATCCTTCTTGTATGCTTTTGTATCAATCAGGAAAAACAGAGTAAGCAGGATAAGAACATTCAGGAGCATTACAGGAAGCAGATTAAGACTCCAGAAGAATCCAACACCGTTCATAAATCCCATTAAAAGAGGCGGATCACCTACCGGTGTGAGACAGCCGCCGATATTAGAAATAAGGAAAATGAAAAATACCATAATCTGCACTTTGCGCTGCCGCCATTTATTTGCTCTTATGATCGGGCGGATCATGAGCATACTTGCTCCGGTTGTTCCAATCCAGCTCGAAAGCAGGGTTCCGATGAGGAGTAATACAACATTTACTTTTGGGCTGCCAGTCAGATCACCTTGTAAACTGATGTTACCGGCAACACAGAACAAACCAAACAGGAGAACAATAAAGGTAAGATAATCACCAAGTGTTACTTCTATTAAATGTTCTAATGCAATATGTCCACCGAAGATTACAGCGAATGGAATGAGAAATAAAAGAGACCAGAAAGCAACGACCCAGGGTTTATGCTTTTCCCACCATTCTTCTTTTATCAGAGGAAATATGGCAATACTCAGGAGCATTCCAGCAAAAGGAATACAACTCCAAAGAGGAAGGGTATTTCCAAGTGCAGTATCAGAGAGCGCTCCGTCAGCAGCAAATACATGGAGTGGACTAAACAGCAGAAAAGCAGAAAGTCCGGTCAATAGTTTTTTCATTTGTTCAACCTCCCGTATCTTGGCTTGGTACTTATTGTAGCTTCACTAATACGGTACACCTTCGTATGAAACGGTATTGTGAAACTGCCATAATCTTATTATGGGCGCACTTCACCAAAATAATAAAATAACTAAATCAATACTAAGACGAAGCCTTTTTAATGTCAAAGGACAATCATTTGGATTTGTCTAAAATAGCACAAAAAGTTATGAAAAATGTTAGAAATTTATTTAAAAATAAATTAGGAAAAAACTTTTGTATCTGTTTAAAAATAGAGCAATGTTTGCTATAATATGACATATCATGGAAAAGGGAAGGATATAGGACGTGAAAGAAGAAATTAATATAATAAACCAGGTGAATAACGATACAACGCCAATCGTAAGCCTTTCCATTACGAGTCTGGATATTGAGGTGGAAGAGGGACGAGTTTACAAAGATTCCTTTTTCATTGAGAGTGAGAATAAGATTCCGATAGAAGGATATGTATGTACAACCAGCGATAAGATGGCAGTAGAAGTAGAGCGGCCTGATGGAGCGATTTTGATTGTCAGTTATGTAGGCTATGTGGCGACGGCGGATAGCAGTTTTGAAGGAGACATAGTTCTCATTACCAATGGGGGCGAATATACGATTCCTTACTCTGTCAAGGTCATACATAAATATATAGAAACTTCAAAGGGAAGAATATCTACGATGGAAGAATTCGTAGATATTTATAGAGAGAATCGAAAAGAGGCGATGGAATTATTTTTCCTGCCGAATTTTGAAAAAGTATTTCTGGAACATCTTCCAGAACAAAAGAGCTTATATCACAGTCTCATGAAGAGCAGATCAAGAAGTCTTATCTTAGAAGAATTTCTTACAGCGGCAGGATATAAAGAACCGACGTTTCTTGAAGTATCTGGTGAAAAGATTGTAATGGAAGAGAGCGATACGCAGACTACTTTGTCAATAGCACTTACTTCAGCAGGGTATGTAGAAGGAAGAATTTACAGTGAAAAGGGACAGGTTCAGCCATCTGTGAGCCGTTTTTCCAGTGATGATTTTACAGAAGGAACGTTTTCATTTACGATAGAGAAGAAACAGAATCTTCGGAATGGAAGCGATGTTATACGAATCGATACAGTTCGGCAGGATATAAAGATTCCGGTTGAATGGTGGACAGAGTCTTCTGCTTTGATAAAGGATAAAGAACAGAAGCTTTTATTAAAGAAGAAGCGGGCGGAACTTATGCATAATTATCTGTATTTTAGGACAGGAAGTATTGGATTTGAAGATTTTGAGGAAGATTCCGGACAGGTTTTAAAAGAATTGTATCGTTCTACTGAAGAGAATGAATGGAAGCTTTACCGAATGCATTTCCTGTTAATGGAAGAACAGCAGGAAGAGGCGAAGGCGGCGATGGAAGCTTTAGAAGAGATTGCACAAAAAGGCGGTTTTAAACCGTTAGAAGCGAATTATTTTCTTTATCTTAAAGCAATGTATTACCGGACTCCGGAGGTGATCAGCAAGGCGGTTACCGGAATAAGAGAGTTTTACGAATTATCAGAATATAAGGCAGAGGCGCTGTGGATGCTCATTTATCTTGACAGAGAATATGTGTATAATAAGCGGCTTCAGTATGATACGATACGACAATTATTTGAAGATGGAAATAACAGTAGCTTATTATACTTTGAAGCGTGTGATATTTTAAATGAGAATCCAAATTATATGGAAGAGCTTGGAAAGTTTGAAATCAGTATTTTCCGATGGGGAGTAAGATACGGCTATATTTCACTGGCGCTTTCCTATCAGTTTGCCCGGCTTGCTTTAAAGATGAAGTTTTATAATAAGGCAGTATTTTATATTGCACAGAAGCTATATGGTGTTGAACCGGATGAGCAGTTTTTACAGGTAATCTGTTCCCTTCTTATAAAGGGGAATCGAACAGGGAAGGAATACCATGAATACTTCCGTCTTGCGGTGGAGGCAAATCTTAAGATCATAGGATTGAATGAATTCTTTATCCGCAGTATGGACTTTACAACATATGATATCATTCCGCAGAGAGTGCTTATTTATTTTACTTATAGTAACAGCCTTGATTATCTGGAAAAGGCATATCTTTATAGTAATGTACTGCGTAATAAAGAAAGTTATGAAGAAGTATACGGTGCATATTATTCCAAAATGCTTCCATTTGTGGAAGAACAGCTGTTAAAAGGAAGAATTAATGAACATCTGGCATATCTGTATACTTGTTTTCAAAAAGAAGTTCTTGAAAAGCCGGATAATTGGAAGTCAGTGTGTGATATTTTATTTTATCATAAGCTGATCTGTAATAATCCGCATATTAGTGGCGTCTATGTTTCCTGTCCGGAAACAGAACAGGAAAGATACTATCCACTTTCGGCGGGGGTAAGCAATGTAGAAGTATATAATAGCAGAGCTGTATTTTATTTTGTAGATAATAATGAGCAGAGATATGTCAGAGATATTCAATATCAGTTAAAGCCGTTCTTATCAACAGAACAGTTTGAAAAAGAATGGATTCGCCGTAACCTTTCTAATAAGAAGATTTTATTAATGGAATCAGAAAAGATGAACGAGGGAATCAAAGAAGATGGCATAGCCGTTCTTCAGCAGCTTACATTTAACGATGATTTTGTACGTTGGATTCAGACAGAGGCAGTTGAGAAGCTGCTTACCTATTATGAGAATCATCAGGAAAAGCGAAGCCTGGCCAGATGGCTTGGAAAGATTGATTACTCGAATATTTCTGTAGAATTTAGAAAGACATTAATGGATTATTATATGGAAGTCGGCATGATGGAGGAGGCTTTCTTTGGAATCGAATTATATGGATGTGATATAATGGGTTCTGCAAAGATTCTTCGTCTGGCATCCTTTGGTGCGCAATATTATCAGGGAAAGAAGGATGAGGAAACACTTTCCTTAGCGTATGCGGCATTTATTCGAAAGAAGTGTAACAAAGATACACTGACGTATCTGATGAAGCATTTTCAGGGTGAAACAGCAGTGCTTTTGGATATTTGGGAAAGAGGCAGGCGCTTTGGCCTTGAAACGGCTGATTTTGAGCGAAAGGTTCTTGAACAGGTCATGTTTACTGGTAATGATACAGAAGGTGTATTTCCGGTATTTGAATCGTTCTATCAGACTAATGAGGGAGATGATCTGATTGACCATTATCTGGAATATGCATCGATGAAAGAATTAGAAAGTTCCATGGAGCTGAATGATTTTATGCATATGGCAATTGGTCAGGAGATTGTAAATGGCCGCATGGAAAACCGACATTCCAGAATTCATTTTCTGTATTATTTTGCCGGAAGAGAAGAATGGTACGATACCATTAAAGATACGGCAGTATACATTATAGAAGGCTTTTTGCAGGAAAAGTTTTATCTTCCGATTTACCATGCGTATGCACAGTGGGTTCATTTTCCAATCTATTACAGAGAATTGACATTCCTGACATATAGAGGACGTGCGGGGCAGCATGTTATATTGAATTATCAGATTGATGGTGAACAATATTCTTTCCGTAATCTGAATCTGGAAGAAGTTCTTCCGGGAATGTATGTCTGTCATATGAATTTCTTCCAGAGAGATCATGTAAAGTATCGTCTGGAAGCAGACGGAAAGCTAGTTGCGGATGAGAATGCCCTGGAATTTGAAACATTTGAATATGAAGATGGAGAGGAAAGCCGTTTCTTTACATTGAATTATTTAGATACGGAAGAAGCATCACTGCCAGAGTTAAAAGAATATCTTTTAAAAACTTTTTTTGCAGACCAGTGTATGAAGCTTTTGTAGATAAAACAGTGTATAGTGGTTCAGAAAAACAGATTGAGAGGTTTATAATATAAATGGAAGAACTGGATACAAAAAAATATGCGGGAATTGATCTGGGGAAAACTTCTGTACAGTTTAGCATATACAGGGAAGGACAAGAAGAAATGTCCGAAGAAAGTTTCCCAATAGCAAAAGAGCAGCAAGAGGCATATATAGAGACAGGAATCCATCTGGTGGAAGAGTATATGAAGGAAAAAGAATATCAATGGTCTGATTATCAGGCGGTTCATTTTTCCATGCAAGATCCATCCGAAGAAAACAGAGATAAATTAAAAGAAAGTGTAAGCGAAGAGTTTTTAAAGTTTCATACAGTAAAGGTCATCACACATTTCAGAGCATTTGCAGAATATGTATTCCATCAGGAACGAATTATGTGGGATCGCAATACACTTTTATTAGATTATCATGATAACCAGCTGAGTTATGTATTGATCGATCAGATACGCCGTTCAAGACAGAAGGCTTATCGGGCAGTAGAAAAACAGATTGATCTTAATGAATATCGGGTAGTGGAAGGAACACCGGAACAGGATGCGAATTTTGGACAGATGGTGAAGCGTTTTCTTGTAAAGAACCCGGCAAATATTATTTTCCTTACAGGAAGTGGATTTGAAGGAAACTGGATGAAGAAAACGCTGACCTATCTTTGTGCCGGAAGAAGAGTATTTCTAGGACAGAATCTGTATGCGAACGGAGCCTGTCTTCTGGGAATCCACCCGATCGAGCTTATGGATGAGGGAATGATTCTCATGGATGGACCGGATATGGTCTACCATACGGTGGGAGTGATTACAACAGAGGCAGGAAAGCCGCAGTATGTACCGATAACATCCATAGGAAGAGAGTGGTATAATACGCATGGCAGTGTGGATATTATTCTTGATAAAAGCCAGCGGGTAGATTTTTTCTATCATAATACGAAGGAAAATGAAATCGAGGGAGCTGCCTGTGATATAAAAGGATTGCCGAAGCGTCCGCCTAAAACGACGAGGATCCGCATAGAAGTTCGGTTTACTTCTTCGGTGGAGGGAGTGATTTTACTGAAAGATATGGGGTTTGGAGAAATGTTTCCGGCAACAGGAAAGATTACAGTCTTTCCATTTAAATTAATTTCGTAATTAAGTTAATTTCGTAATAAAAGATCATTACGGAGGGAAAGAGGTAAGGAAGATGAGAGAGTCACTTATCTGTATTGGTAAGATTGGAAAAAAAGGATATTATTTTGAAGATACCGGAATACAGATTTTTTCCTATGAGGAACTTTGTTATTATTTAAAAAGACATATGATCTGCTATATCCATACACTTCCCGGAGAGGATCTGCTCGTATATCTCAGGGATGAACTGGGGCTGGAAAAGTTATATAAACAGCTGATTCGTCTGACAGATCCGGAAAAGGACCAGATGAAGTACTTTTCTGCATTATTTCGAGAAGGGCATTATTTTAATGAAGATGAGATAAGAGATATTTTAGATGAGTATCGAAGCCTTATGAATGCTCCGGTTTACCGGCAGAAAAAATGGATGGGCGACCTGCTTGTAAGATCGGGCAGATCGGCAAGAGCGCTGGAAAGTTATCAGGAAGCTCTTGCAGAAGAAGACTTGGAAAAAAATGAGATTGGGCGGATCTATCATAATATTGGAATCGCGGAATCAAAGCTTTTTCGTTTTCAGAATGCAAAGATTGCTTTTATCAAGGCATATCAGCATTTAGGCGAGGAGAAATCTCTTTTTTATTATTATGCGATTACGGCATTGTTAGAAGGAATCGAAGCAGCCGGAGAAGAATTGAAGGAATTTGAGGATTCCGATATGTTACTTGATGCATTTGAGGAAAAGTTTGCAGAATATCAGGAAGATTTTCAATATAATGCGGTATCGGAAATCTATAAAAAAATAGTATTTTTAAATGAAAATGGAAAAGAAGAAGAGGCTAAAATAAAGAAAAAGCGTCTGGTTCGAAGCCTGCAGAGAGATTTTCGCAAAGAAATAGAAATTTAAATAAAAAATATTAGTGACAAATGCGCAAATAAGTTATACTATGGTAGCTGGTACGTTATGTACGACATAATATCAGAGTTAGAATGTCAGGAGATTTATAGGGATAAACCAATAAGAAATACCTGGCATATATGATAAAAACTAGGAGGAAACCACAACATGGCAGAAGAAATGAACAAAACCTACAATCCATCAGAGATTGAGGACAGACTTTATAAAAAATGGATGGATAAGAAGTATTTCCATGCAGAAGTAGATCGCAGCAAGAAACCGTTTACAATTGTAATGCCGCCGCCAAATATTACAGGGCAGCTGCATATGGGACATGCGTTAGATAATACACTGCAGGATATTCTCATTCGATTTAAGAGAATGCAGGGATATAATGCTTTATGGCAGCCAGGAACAGACCATGCAAGTATCGCAACCGAGGTAAAGGTTACAAACAAATTAAAAGAAGAAGGCATTGATAAAGAAGAACTTGGACGTGAAGGATTCTTAAAGCGTACCTGGGAGTGGAAAGAAGAGTACGGCGGACGTATTGTCAGCCAGTTAAAGAAGCTTGGTTCTTCCGCTGATTGGGACAGAGAACGTTTTACAATGGATGAAGGCTGTTCTAAAGCAGTACAGGAAGTATTTATCCGCCTTTACGAAAAGGGATATATTTATCAGGGCTCAAGAATTATCAACTGGTGTCCGGTATGTCAGACATCTATTTCTGATGCAGAGGTAGAATACGAGGATCAGGCAGGACATTTCTGGCATATTAACTATCCGATCGTTGGAACAGATAAATGTATTGAGATCGCAACAACCCGTCCGGAGACAATGCTTGGAGATACTGCGATCGCAGTACATCCGGATGATGAAAGATATAAAGATTTAGTTGGAAAGATGGTACTTCTTCCAATCGTAAATAAAGAGATTCCGATCGTTGCGGATTCCTATGTAGATAAAGAATTTGGTACAGGTGCAGTAAAGATCACACCAGCACATGATCCTAACGACTTTGAAGTTGGAAAGCGTCACAACTTAGAAGAAATCAATATTTTAAATGATGACGGAACGATTAACGAAAATGGTGGAAAGTTCGCAGGAATGGATCGTTACGAGGCAAGAAAGGCTATCGTAAAAGAGTTAGAAGAAGAAGGATATCTTGTACGTATTGAAGCGCATGAACATAACGTAGGAACTCATGACCGCTGTCATACTACAGTGGAACCAATGGTGAAAAAACAGTGGTTCGTAAAGATGAGCGAGATGGCAAAGCCTGCGATCGAAGCAGTAAAGAACGGAGATCTTCGTTTTGTACCGGGTCATTTTGACCGTACTTATCTGCACTGGTTAGAGAATATTCGTGACTGGTGTATTTCAAGACAGTTATGGTGGGGACACAGAATTCCTGCATACTATTGTGACGAATGTGGAGAGATCGTTGTAGCAAAAGAAATGCCATCCGTATGTCCAAAGTGTGGATGTACTCATTTTACACAGGATGAGGATACATTAGATACATGGTTTAGTTCTGCTTTATGGCCATTTTCCACATTAGGCTGGCCGGAAAAGACAGAAGATCTTGATTATTTCTATCCTACGAATGTTCTTGTAACAGGATACGATATCATTTTCTTCTGGGTAATCCGTATGGTATTCTCAGGATATGAACAGACAGGTAAATGTCCATTTAGTGACGTACTTATTCATGGTCTGGTTCGTGATGAACAGGGCCGTAAGATGAGTAAGTCTCTTGGAAATGGTATCGATCCATTAGAGATCATTGAACAGTATGGTGCCGATGCACTTCGCCTTACATTAGTAACAGGTAATGCTCCGGGTAATGATATGCGTTATTCAGAGAAGAAGATTATTGCAAGCAGAAACTTCGCTAATAAAGTATGGAATGCTTCCAGATTCATGTTGATGAATATTGAAAAAGCGGACTTAAGCAACGTATCTCTTGCAGACCTGACACCGGCTGATAAATGGATTTTATCCAAAGCGAATTCTCTGGTAAAAGAAGTGACAGACAATATGGAAAAGTACGATTTCGGTGTTGCTGTTGCCAAGTTAAATGACTTTATCTGGGAAGAGTTCTGTGACTGGTATATCGAGATGGTAAAACCAAGACTCTATAATGAGGAAGATACGACAAAAGCAGCAGCGCTCTTTACATTAAAGAAAGTATTAACGATTTCTCTGAAGTTGTTACATCCATATATGCCTTTTATCACAGAAGAAATCTTCTGCAGTCTTCAGGATGAAGAAGAGTCCATTATGGTTTCTGAATGGCCTGTTTTTAAAGAAGAATTTGACTTCAAGGCTGAAGAAAATGAAGTAGAGATGATTAAGAATGCTGTAAGAAATATTCGTAATCTTCGTGCAGATATGAATGTACCACCGAGCAAGAAAGCAAGTGTCTATGTTGTATCTGAAAAAGAAGAAGTTCGCAGAGTATTTGAGGATTCTAAAGTATTCTTTGCAACACTTGGATATGCAAGTGAAGTTCATGTACAGGCAGATAAAGCAGGCATTGCAGAGGATGCAGTATCTACAGTGATCCCTGATGCAGTTATTTATATGCCGTTTGCAGAACTTGTTGATGTTGAAAAAGAAATTGCCCGTCTTGAAAAAGAAGCAGGCCGTCTCGAAGGAGAAATTAAGCGTGCAAAGGGAATGCTTTCTAATGAGAGATTTGTAAGCAAAGCACCGGCAGCAAAGGTAGAGGCAGAAAAAGAAAAGTTAGAGAAGTATACTGCAATGGCAGCACAGGTTGCGGAACGTCTTTCTCAGCTTAAGAAATAAATAGCGATAAGAAGGATTTAGGAATGATGACATACAGCGAAATGGAACGGGAGCTCAACGAGATTCCGAAGTTCGGTGCAAAAGCAAGCCTGTCTAATCTTTCCGCTTATCTTGAACTGGCGAATCACCCGGAAAGGAATCTCCGGGTGATTCATATTGCAGGGACAAATGGTAAGGGCTCCGTTAGTGCGTATATTGATTCGATTTTACGGCAGGCAGGGTATACGACTGCATTGTTTACTTCGCCTCATTTAATAAAAATTAATGAAAGATTTCGTATTAATTTTAAAGAATGTTCCGATGAAGAGCTGATCAACGCCTGGTGCAGTGTAAAAGACTATATGGTGAAGGGCGAGGAGAAAGGTTTGCAGTCGCTTACGTTCTTTGAAATACTTTTTTTTATGGGCATGCTTATTTTTTCACAAAAAGCAGTAGATTATTGTATTTTGGAGACAGGACTTGGAGGAAGACTGGATGCAACCGTTCTTTCAAATCCGGTACTTTCTGTCATAACTTCCATTAGTTATGATCACACAGAAATTCTTGGCGATACGATAGAGCAGATTGCAGCGGAAAAAGCAGGAATCATAAAAGAGGGGATTCCGGTTGTCGCGATTGATGAAGAAAATGGTGCTTTTTCAGTGATCGAAAGAACTGCGAAAGAAAAAAATGCGCCTGTTTATGGGCTGAAATCGCAAGAACTTACAATTTTAAAAAAATGTGAGAATACGATTGATTTTTCTATCAATAGCCGTTATTATAAGATAAGCAACTTGAAAGTAAAAAGTTATGCTTCCTATCAGGTGCAGAATGCTGCCTTAGCGGTACTTGCCGTAAAGGTTCTTTTACCGGAAGTATCACAGGATGTGATAAGAGAAGGAATTGTAAAGATGTACTGGCCTGGAAGGATGGAAGAGATTGCAGAGAATGTTTATGTGGATGGGGCACATAATCCGGGAGCGGTTCATCAGATTTATAACAGTTTGACTGATTCTGATAAGGAGTGGCTCTTATTATTTGCAGTTTGTTCAGATAAAGATTATTCTGAGATGATTCGTGTACTAGGCAGGCTTCCCTGGAAGAGAATATACATTACAAAGATTGACAGCGCAAGAGGAGCGGATACTGCTGCAGTAAAACAGTGTTTTAAAGAAGAGACAGCAGGGTGTCCGATATACGAATACGATAATGCAAGGACAGCATTTGAGACAGCTTTAAAGGATAGAGAATATGAGAATCTTTTATGTCTCGGATCACTGTATTTGGCAGGAGAGATTAAAGATTTTGCGACAACAATTTTTTGAAAGTGAGGATATATCATGTTTGATTTTGATTTAGAATTAAAGAAGTTTAAACCAGCAGTAGGTGTTGAGATTGGAGAAGATGAACTTTTTAGTGATGACGTTAAAGATATCACTGATCTTGTAGAAGAACTGGTATCAGAGCGTGAAGGAAAGAAAGCTTCTAAGTAAGCTCATCTGATAGAAATATAAGTAATAGCTGGTTTATAGAAACAACAGTCTGATCTAGGAGGAATTCAATGAAGTGTATTAAATGTGGTCGGCCAGTTGGTGTGGGAAGATACTGTAATGCCTGCGGCTTTGACAATAAACACATAGCGAAAGCGTTAAATACTGCAGATTATTATTATAACATCGGTCTTGAAAAGGCGCAGATGCATGATTTAAGTGGAGCGGAGATGTATTTAAAGAAGGCTCTTACTTATAATAAGTCTCATAAGAATGCAAGAAATCTTCTCGGTCTTGTTTATAATGAGATGGGTGAAGGCGGCAAGGCATATATCCAATGGAAAGTCAGTGCGAAGCTTTCTTCCGTAGAAGAGAACATCGCGAATCTTTATATCAAACAGATGGAAGAGCATCCAGCAGTATTTGAAGAGATTAATGAAACAGCAAAGAAGTATAATGCAGCACTTTCCTATGCAAAGCAGGGAAGTGATGATCTTGCGATGATTCAGGTAAAGAAGGTACTTAGTGTCACTCCGAACTTCGTGAATGCACATTTATTATTTGCCTTACTTCATATGCGTGCAGGTGATAATGCCTCTGCACAGGCAGATTTAAATAATGTCCTTGCGATTGACAGATATAATACGACAGCTCGTCGGTATTTAAAAGAAATCGGAGAGAATCCGGAAACAGTGGCAGAGAAGATTCCTGCAGATGCTTTAAAGCCGGATAATGAGAATCTTAAAAATGTTCGTCCAGTAGACCATTATGAAGATCCGAATAAAGAAACATGGAAACAGTTTGTTTATATGTTAATTGGTCTTGCAATCGGCGTTGTTGCCATGTTTGTACTTGTTATTCCAAGCGTTAAGGCAAGTGTAAGTGTTGACTATAATAACTTAAAGAAGGAATATAGCCAGACAACCAATAAAAAAGATGCAGAAATCAATACATTAAAGGATGATAAGAAGAGTCTTCAGAAGAAGAATAAGAAGCTTACAAAGCGTCTTAAAGTATATGAAGGTTCTAAGGGTGAAGATAGTATGTATGACAGCATCTTAAAGGCAAGCCAGGCATACTCAAGCGGTAACTATGTAGAATGTGCAAAACATCTCTTAAAAGTAGATAAGTCATCACTTCCATCTTCAACCGCTAAGAATTTATATACATCAATGAAGGATAAGGCATTCCAGAATGCGGCAACACAGTTATATAACAGTGGAAAGGCTTTTTTTGATGCATATAAATATCAGGATGCATTAGATGACCTTGAGCAGTCTTATAAGTATGATAAGAGCTACAATACGGAGTATCATATTGCGATGTGCTATAAGAACTTAAATAAGAATACAGATAAGGCAAAGGAATATTTCTATGATATTATTAATAATTCCGGAGATAGTGATCTGATTCGTAAGGCAGCAAATCTTGGTCTTGATATGGTAATTAATTCTGCAAAAGAAGCAGCAGCCAAAGCAAAGGGTGGCAGCACGAAGTCTTCTGATGCAAAGTCAGACAGTGATGATGACAGCACAGATTCTTCTGAATCCAAGAAGAGCAGTTCAAAGAGTACAACAGAAGAGGACTTTAGTACGGATACTGCTGATGATAACGAATAATTATTGCTATTTTTAAAAACATTATAAATAAAAATAAGTTCGACAGAATATGTCGGACTTATTTTTTTGTTTTTTATAGAATGATACCAGGACCAAAAAGTCAGAAAGGGAGGCAGTGTCAAAATGAATTGTTGTCATGTAAAAAATCAATGTTTGGTCATTCGTCTGCCAAAAGAAATTGATCATTGTCAGGCGGAGCAAATAAGGCAGGAATGTGAGAGAAGTTTTATGAACTTTATTATCCGGGATATTATTTTTGATTTTTCGGACATCCGTTTGTACCCGTAATGCCGATGATGGGTGTACGCATCTGCCGACGGTGGTA
>OGXF01001683.1_pt1 | contig 14771 bp, 10 predicted proteins | sample 1576191 | NCBI WGS metagenome assembly OGXF01 (sample SAMEA3541545, study PRJEB24748) | human gut metagenome | biome: human gut; feature: human-associated habitat; material: faeces | place: China | collected 2012
AAAAGTATGCAAGAAAAGCAGGAAACAGGGTGTTCTATCGTGTCGGTGGAGCGTCTGATGTCCTATCATTGTAATGAGGCGAAAAATTCAAGGGGGAATTTGCCATGCTCCAACCCGGACTGTATGAACAGGTCATCAATAACGCACTGAGCAGCGAGCTTTCGGAGATTCCGGAGGTCCGTAAGTCCACTGCACCCATCGATACAGCAGAGGCGTCCAAAGTTTTGGCGCAGTATCTGACCGATGTGGTGCAGAAGGGCCTTGAGAATGTACAGGACAACGGTGGAGGACTCGAAGCGCAGATTCAGCTGGCAAATCAGATCGTAAACACGATCCAGAACACCACACAGGAAGCTGACTTTGCTTCGCTGGGCGTTGACCAGCGGGCAGAGCAGCTTCTTGCGCTTTTACGAGATAACGATCCTCGCCTTGCCACAGGAAAAAGCGCAAAAGAGCTGGAACGACCGGAGACCTCTATTGCGCAAAGCTCGTTGTTCACCGGTGCCATTCATGAGCCGCAGATGTACACCGAGTTGAAAAAGGAGATCGTGTCTGCTGACCGCATTGACATGCTGGTGTCCTTCATCAAATGGAGTGGTCTGCGGCTTATTATGGACGAGCTGCGCCAGTTCACGCAGAGTGGAGGCGAGCTGCGCATCATCACAACTTCCTATATGGGGGCTACAGATGTGAAGGTCATCGAAGAACTGCGTCAGCTGCCCAACACCAAAATCAAGGTCAGTTATGACACGAAGCGTACCCGGCTCCATGCAAAAACTTATGTGTTTTACCGGGATACCGACTTCACGACGGCGTATGTTGGTTCCTCTAACCTGTCCAATGCCGCAATTTCCAGCGGTCTGGAATGGAATGTGAAAGTTACAAAGAAGGACTTGCCGGAGACGATTGACAAAATTGCAGCTACGTTTGAAAGCTATTGGAACTCCAACGAGTTTGAATATTATGATGAAGGGCAGAAGGAACGCCTGACCCGTGCCCTAAAAGATGAAAAGTACAGCGAAACCGACAACAGTGGCATCTACACGCTGGACATTCTGCCATATTCTTACCAGCAGGAGATTCTGGATAAGCTGGAAGCAGAACGTACCGTGCGAGGGTACAACCGAAACCTTGTAGTGGCTGCTACCGGAACCGGAAAGACTGTGATTTCCGCACTGGATTACAAGCGTTTCTGCAAACAGCATCCGGGTCACCCCTGCCGGCTGTTGTTCGTGGCACATCGGGAGGAGATTCTGAAGCAAAGCCTGTACACCTTCCGGGCGGTGCTGAAAGACGCCAATTTCGGCGAGCTGTTTGTGGGCAGCCACAAGGCTGACAGCATCGACCATCTGTTTGTCTCCATTCAGACTTTCAATTCGCAGGATTTTACCACGAAAACAGATGCGGATTTCTACGATTATATCGTTGTGGATGAGTTCCATCATGCCGCTGCACCGACCTACCAGAAGCTGCTGGAATACTATCAGCCGAAAATCCTGCTGGGCCTGACCGCCACCCCAGAACGCATGGACGGCAAGAACATCCTGGACTATTTCAGTGGGCGCATTGCTGCCGAAATTCGTCTGCCGGAAGCCATTGACCGGAAACTGCTTTGTCCCTTTCAATATTTCGGTGTGACCGACACAGCAGATTTGAGCAGCCTGAAATGGCGCACGGGCGGATACGACAAAAACGAACGGTCTAATCTGTACACCCTCAGCGGTTTGGTGGCAGAGCGGCGTGCCGACCTTGTAGTGAACTCTATCCTAAAATATGTGACGGACATCAACGAGGTAAAAGGTCTGGGCTTTTGCGTTTCCATTGAACATGCCCAGTTCATGGCTGATTATTTCAATGCACGTGGCATTTCGTCCATGGCATTGACAGGGGACTCTCCGGATGAGGAACGCAACGCGGCCAAACAAAGGCTTGTTTCTGGGGAGCTTCGTTTCATTTTTGTTGTGGATATTTACAACGAAGGTGTGGATATCCCCGAGGTGAACACGGTGCTGTTCCTGCGTCCCACGGAATCGCTGACCGTGTTTTTGCAGCAGCTGGGGCGTGGTCTGCGTCTGGCAGAAAACAAGGATTGCCTGACCGTGCTGGATTTTATCGGTCAGGCAAATAAAAAGTATAATTTTGAGGAGAAGTTTGCAGCACTGCTTTCCAATACCACTCGCAGTGTAAGCCGGGAAATCAAAGAGGGTTTTCTCTCTGCGCCCAAAGACTGCTACATTCAACTGGAAAAAATTGCGGCAAAATATGTGCTGGATAATATTAGTGCATCTTATGACCGCACTTCCGGCCTTGTGGCACGGGCAGCCTCCTTCGCAGAAGATACCGGCCTGCCGTTGACACTGGGGAATTTTCTCGATTACTACCATCTCGACCCACGGGCGATTTACAGTAAGAAAATCTGCTTTGCCCGTCTGTGTGTCCGTGCAGGGACAGCTTCCGACTTTACGGAACTACTGGAAGAAACCATGACCAAAGCACTTGCACGCTTTGCGGTCGTGGATTCCCGCAGGTGGATTCAGTTTCTGTTGAACCTTTTGCTCAAGTTGGACGACACTGATTTTGCAGCACTATCACCGGTAGAACAGCGAATGCTGCAGATGTTCTATGTAACCGTGTGGGGTAAAGTTGCAGAACATTGGGATGATGAAGAAGTTCTCGATAACCTATATGTTCTCTCGGACAGCCCGGTTTTGCTGAGTGAATTGCAAACACTTTTGCATTATCAGTATAATCGAATTGACTTTATCGATGAGCCGGTAGATGTTGGTTTTGACTGCCCGCTGGATTTGCACTGCACTTATACTCGTGACCAGCTGCTGGTAGCTCTGGACTTTTTGAAGCCTGCCACTGTCCGTGAAGGCGTGAAGTGGCTTCCTGAAAAGCAGCTGGACGTATTCTTTGTGACCCTGAACAAGGCAGACAAGGATTACTCTCCCACCACCATGTACAAGGATTATTCCATCAACGAAAGCCTGTTCCACTGGCAGAGCCAGAGCACGACCGCAGAAAATTCGGCTACCGGGCAGCGATACATTCACCACAGGGAGAAGGGAAGCCGTGTACTGCTGTTTGTCCGTGAGTTCAAGGCAGACTCCCGTTTTGGCGGTGCAGCTGCCTATACCTACTTGGGTACAGTGAACTATGTAACGCATGAAGGCTCCCGCCCGATGAATATTACCTGGAAGCTGGATCGACCAATTCCGGCAAAGTTCCTCAAAAAGACCAACAAATTGGTGGTCGGTTAAAAGGAGAACGTTATGAAAACGATTCGTGTTGTGGCCGCTGTGATCTGCGATTCCATGCAGGCAAAACGCAAAATCTACGCCACTGCCCGCGGTTATGGCGACTATAAAGGCCAGTGGGAGTTTCCGGGCGGCAAAATCGAGCCGGGCGAAACCCCGCAGCAGGCTCTGAAGCGGGAAATCGAAGAAGAACTGGACACGGAAATCGCCGTGGAGGATTTAATTGGTACAATCGAGTACGATTATCCGGCGTTTCATCTTTCCATGGACTGCTTCTGGTGTGAAGTGGTTTCCGGCGATCTTGTTCTGAAAGAAGCGGAAGCTGCACGATGGCTGACAAAAGATGACATTGATTCCGTTCCGTGGCTCCCGGCGGATCAGACTATTTTGGATGTTATCAGAAGTTCAATGCAGCCAGTGAAACCACTCCATACCAGCGAATATGACAAAGAACCTCTGCAGAGATGCTGAGTGTTTACGGCATGAAGGATGAACTGCGCCGTCCCATGATGCTGCTGGTGAAAGCCGCTATTCCGAAAAAATCGTAAAACAGAGGACTCCGAATCTTTTCCTAATAAGAAAGAGATTCGGAGGCCTTTATTGGTTGATTTAGCTAATTCTGTTCACGCAAGCTGATGCAGGATGTGCCATAATAACTCGTGATGAATTCAGTTGCCCTAAATTCATACGAGCAGGGACACGACCAACTGGATTCAGAGGATGAATACATACAGGAGGTTCTAGTATGAACAAATTGTTTTCCTGCCGCTTCAACATGGACACCAACCGGGTGGAAGCCCGGTTCGAGGATGGCATCACCGTTGCCATTGACCGCATCGCCATAGAGGACGAATATGGCAACACCCCGGCACGGCGATCAGAGCTGGTCTGGCTGCTCTATAACAAGCCTTTGGAGTATGCACAGATGGTGCTGGGTGGTGAGATGGCGCATTATCTGTCGCTTGGTTGCGACCATGGCAGACTGGAAGACTAACAAACAATACCGCAGCATAAAAAATCCCCGGTAGGTACTATGCCCCAGAAAGCACAGTATCTACCGGGGCTTCCTTATCTTTACACCCCAGAATAAGCCGAGAAGCCGCCGTCCACCGGCAGGCAGATGCCGGTGATGAAACCGGCTGCGTCGTTGTTCAGCAGGAACAGCAGTGCACCCACAAGGTCTTTCTCACTGTTGCCAAAACGCCCCATCGGGGTGGCGGCAAGGATTTTTCCGGTGGGCTTCCCATCCTCATTGTAGAGCAGTTTTGCGTTCTGCTCGCTGGCAAAGAAACCCGGTGCAATGGCGTTGACACGGATACCCACCTTGCTGAAATGCACTGCCAGCCATTGCGTGAAGTTGGTAACAGCGGCTTTAGAGCCGGAGTACGCCGGAATTTTTGTCAAAGGCAGGTAGGCATTCATGCTGGAAATGTTCAGGATGTTGCAGCCTGCGCGTCCTACCATCTGGCGGGCAAACGCCTGCGTGGGCAGCAAAGTGCCGATGAAGTTCAGGTTGAACACCATCTCCACGCCGCTCTCGTCCAGATCAAAGAAGGTGACGGTGTCACTTTCCAGATCGGCCATCTCAAAATATTCCTTATCCGTGTTGGCGCGGGCGTTGTTGCCGCCGGCACCGTTCACAAGGATATCGCAGGGGCCAAGGTCTGCCAGTACATCCTCGGCCACCTGCAGACAGTTGGCCTTGTTCATCACGTTGCAGGCGTATCCCTTGGCAATGCCGCCCTCGGCCTCGATCTCATCTGCCAGCTCCTTGAGCTTATCCATGTTGCGGCCCAGCAGCGCCACCTTTGCACCCGCCCGTGCCAGCGCCTTGGCAAAAATGGAGCACAGCGTGCCGCTTGCGCCGGTGACAACGGCCACCTTGCCGGTAAGATCGGTGTTCAGTACATTCTTTTCCATAACATCCTCCTGTTACAGCTGTATTCATTGGCTAGAGTATAACAGAAACGGACAGTCTTTGCCAGAACATTCTTATTATAAAATGGGATGGTTTTACGCTTTTAGCTGGTCAACAAGCACGATATCTCCCGGATACGGTGCAGACGCAATCGTACAAAATCGCAAAAATGACCGTTTTTACCTTGAAAATCTTCTAACCCCTTCTGCGGCAAAACCAGTATGATAAATGCATGACAAACACATACTGACTTCGGCTCCGCACGGCCTGCGGGGCAAAGCGAACGCAAAGAAGAAAAGGAGATTTTTATGGCATCTGAAAGCAAGAGTGCCCTGCGTCCCTTCGGCATGAAGGACAAGCTGGGCTATATGTTCGGTGACTTCGGCAACGACTTCACCTTCATCCTCTCGTCCCTGTTCCTGATGAAATTCTACACCGACGTGATGGGCGTTTCCGCCGGTGTGGTGGGCATCGTGATGATGGCGGCCCGCATCGTGGACGCCTTTACCGATATCACCATGGGTCAGATCGTGGACCGCTGCAAGCCCACCAAGGACGGCAAGTTCCGCCCGTGGCTCAAGCGGATGTGCGGCCCTGTGGCCATTGCCTCCTTCCTGATCTTCCAGTCCGGTCTGGCCGGGATGCCTTACGGCTTCAAGGTGGCCTGGCTGGCAGTCACCTACATCCTGTGGGACTCCATCTTCTACACCTCCATCAACATCCCCTACGGCTCCATGGCTTCTGCCGTTTCTCCCGAGTCCAAGGACCGTGCCGAGCTGTCCACCTGGCGCACCATCGGAGGCAGTCTTGCAAGCCTTGTCATCGGCGTGGGCACCCCGATGATCGCCTACGTTACCGTGGACGGCAAGACCATGCTCTCCGGCTCCCGCATGACCATCATCGCCGGCGTGTTCTCCGTTTGCGCCATCCTTTGCTACCTGCTGTGCTTCAAGATGGTGCAGGAGCGCGTGCAGCTGACCACCAAGAGCGAAAAGCTGGACTTCGGCAAGTTGGTCAAGAGCATTGCCACCAACCGTTCCCTGATAGGCATCATCGCCGCCGCCCTGATGCTGCTGCTCTCTCAGCTGACCATGAGCGGCATGAGCAGCTATGTGTACCCCAACTACTACGGCAGCGCTGCCGCACAGTCTCTGGCAAGTCTGGTGGGCATGGCAGGTACCCTGCTCATCTGCGCCCCCACCGCCGTCAAGCTCTCCCAGAAGTTCGGTAAAAAGGAGCTGGCTACCGCCGGTGCCATTGTGGGCGCAGTTGCCTACCTGCTGTGCTTCCTCCTGCGTCCTTCTAACCCCTTCGTCTATGTTGCCTTTGCTGCTGTGGCTACCGTCAGCATGGGCTACTTCAACACTGTGGTCTGGGCTATGATCACCGACGTTATCGACGACACCGAGGTGCGCACCGGCGTGCGTGAGGACGGCACTGTGTACTCTGTCTACTCCTTTGCACGCAAGCTGGGTCAGGCCATCTCCTCCGGCCTCATCGGCGCTCTGTTGACCATGATCGGCTACTCCGAGGCTACCGCCTTCGACCCCGCCGTCACCGGCAAGATCTTCAATCTGTCCTGTCTTGCACCCTTTGCAGGCTTTGTGGCACTGGCACTGATCCTTGTTTTCCTCTATCCGCTGAGCAAGACCCGCGTGGAGCAGAACGTTGCTACGCTGGCTGCACGCCGTGAGGGCAAGGAAAACTAAGCTATTTTCCCTTCCTTATCATTTACCTCCGTTGCGCAGAGCAGGCACTCTGCCGGAGCACAGAAAATGTGCCCGACGGGGTGCTTGTTCTCAGTGAAAAAAGGCTGTATACTGAGCCTGTACGAATCGCCGCACGGGAAAGGAGCAGACCCATGAACGTAGATCCCTTACAGGTGCTCAGCAAACTTGCTGCTGTTTACAATATCCCCGCCTGCCGGGTGACCCCGCCCTTTGCCGGGCTGGAAAATTTCGATTACGGTCTGCGCAAGGCGCTGGACCCGGAGTTTGACTGGCAGGAGTTCGGCTATACCCTGCTGAAGCACACCCCGGAGCAGACGCTGCTGATCGCCGAGGGCACCTTTGAGTTGAAGTTTGCCCTGTTCCGCGTGCCAGACGAAAAGGACACCGTGTTCATGATCGGCCCGTGGACGGATGGCCCCCGCAGCGAGGATTCCCGCCGGTGGGCGCAGAAAAATCTCGGTAAAGCCGGGGACGAAGCTGTGCAGGAATACTACAACGGCGTCCACACTCTTTCCGGCGATGACTTTGCCACCGCCATCTACGCCGTGGTGTCTGTTATGCTGGGGCAGGAGGAACTGCGCACACAGGAAGTGAAGGAGTTTCTGCCCTTCATGTTCCAGCCGGATATCCGCTACTTCACCGAACCCACCTTTGAGCGGGACATCCCCGTTGCCATGATCGAGCAGCGCTATCAGATCGAAAACGAGATGCTGGAGGCTGTTACCCAGGGCGATGAGAATGCCGCGATCCTCAGCATCCACAAGTTCGGCCGCTTTTCGCTGGGTGACCGGTTCATCGGGACGCTTTACCGGGAAAAGAGCCAGTTCATTATTATGAACACCCTGCTGCGCAAGGCCATTGAGCAGAACGCGGTGCACCCCTTTTATGTGGATAAAATTTCCTCCAGCTACGCCCGCCGCATCGAGACGCTGGACACGGTGGAGGACGTGCAGGCCACGCTGCAGCAAATGCTGCGGGACTACTGTGCCTACGCCCGCCGCTACTCCCTGAAAGGCTACTCCCCTACGGTGCAGAAGGTGATCAACCATATCAATCTGAATCTCTCGGAGCCGCACACCCTGAAAAGCCTTGCGGCGCTGTGCCACATCAGCCCGTCGTATCTTTCCTCCCTGTTCAAGCAGGAGACCGGCAGTACCCTGATCGACTATATCAACACCCAGCGGGTCAAACGTGCCGCACAGCAGCTGACCACCACCGACCGCTCCATCTCCGAGGTGGCGGAAGAAATGGGCATTCTGGACGTAAATTACTTTGCCAAAATTTTTAAGCGCACCTTCGGCATGACCCCCACCCGCTACCGCCGGGAAAACCGGAAAAAGTAAAAAAATCTACGATTCCGGCACGAAAATGTTCTACCTCTCCCAGCGTTTCCCATGCTAGAATAGCATCAGTAAAAGAAGATGCCCAAACCCTGAACGATAGAAACAAAACAAGAAATAAGACAGGAGAATTCATCATGCGAGAGATCATTTCCCTGAACGAAGGCTGGACCCTGCGCTTCCCCAAGGGCGAGCGCGCCGCCGAGACCGTCACCCTGCCCCACACCTGGAACGCCGTGGACGGCATGGACGGCAACGGCAGCTACCTGCGCACCACCGGCGTATACAGCCGCACCTTTAAAAAACCCGTGCAACCGCTGACCGGCGGCCGCGTGTATGTGGAGGTGCTGGCAGCTGCGCTGGATGCCACCGTCAAGGTGAACGGCACTGTTGCCACCACCCACGAAGGCGGCTTCTCCATCTTCCGCGCCGACATCACCGACCTGTGCCGTGACGGCGACAACGAGCTGACCATCGAGGTCAGCAACGAGGACACCCCCTCCATGTACCCCGCCTCTGCGGACTTTACCTTCTACGGCGGATTGTACCGCGGCGTGAACCTGATCAGCGTGTCCAACGCACACTTTGATCTGGACTACTACGGCGGCCCCGGCATCATGGTCACCCCCAAGCCCACCGCAGACGGCGGCGCTACCTTTGAAATCAAGAGCTTCGTCACCAACCCCGACGACAGCTTTACCGTGATGTACAGCATCGAGGACCCCTACGGATGCGAAGTGGCTTCCGCTGTTCGTCCGTCTGACAATACTGCCATTTCGATTTACGTCCCGGACGCTGAGCTGTGGAGCATGGACGAGCCGAACCTCTACACCGTGGTGGCACGTCTGCAGCGCAACAACGAGGCCTTTGACGAGATCTACACCAACGTAGGCGTGCGCAGCTACACCGTTACCCCGGACGGCGGCTTCTCCATCAACGGCGAAGCCACCCCGCTGCGCGGTGTCTCCCGCCATCAGGATAAGCTGTACAAGGGCAACGCCCTGACCGTGGAGGACCACTATCAGGACGCACAGATCATCAAGGAACTGGGTGCCAACACCATCCGTCTGGCACACTATCAGCATAGTCAGGATTTCTACGATGCCTGCGATGAGCTGGGCTTTGCCGTCTGGGCAGAGATCCCCTTCATCAGCGTATTCAAGTCTGGCAAGGACGCCCACGAGCACTGCCGCCGTGAGCTGACCGAGCTGATCGTCCAGAACTACAACCACCCCTCCATCATGTTCTGGGGCATCTCCAACGAGATCCTGATCGGCGGCATCAGTCAGGAGCTGGTGGACTGCCACCATGACCTGCAGAAGCTGTGCAAGGAGCTGGATCCCACCCGCCTGACCACCATTGCCCACGTTTCCAGCACCCCCACCACCGGTCCCATGCACCGTATTACCGATGTGGAGAGCTACAACCACTACTTTGGCTGGTACGGCGGCAAGATCGAGCAGAACGGCCCTTGGCTGGACAAGTTCCACGCCGAGAACCCGGATATCTGCCTTGGCATCTCCGAGTACGGCTGCGAGGGCATTATCAACTGGCACAGCAACACCCCCCAGTGCAAGGACTACTCTGAGGAGTATCAGGCACTGTACCACGAGTACATGGCACAGGCCTTTGAGGATCGCCCGTGGATCTGGGCAAGCCACGTCTGGAATATGTTCGACTTTGGCTGCGCTGCCCGCAGCGAGGGCGGCGTGAAGGGTCGCAACAACAAGGGTCTGGTCACCATCGACCGCAAGACCCGCAAGGACAGCTTCTATGTCTATCAGGCTTACTGGGCAAAGGATCCCATGGTGCACATCGCAGGCCGCCGCCACGCACAGCGCGCCGGTGAGACCACCGAGGTGAAGGTGTACTCCAATCAGGACACCGTGACCCTGTACTGCAACGGCAAGGAGGTCGGCACCCAGACCGCACACCGCGTGTTCAAGTTCGATGTGGCGCTGGACGAGGGCTTCAATGTGCTGATGGCTGTGGCCGACACCGTGAAGGACAGCATCACGCTGGAAAAGGTGGAAACTGAGCCTGCCTGCTACACCCTGCCGGAGTTCAACGAGCGTCAGGAGGTCGTGGCCAACTGGTTCAAGCAGATGGGCAGCATGGATCTGACCGCTCCCATGGAGTTCCCCGAGGGCTATTACAGCATCAAGGACAGTCTGGAAGAGCTGGCTAAGAACGAGGAAGCTTTTGCTGTTACCGCCAAGGCCGTGAAGCTGGCCACCAACTTTGACATCAAGCCCGGCGAGGGCATGTGGGCCATGATGAAGAAGATGACCCCTGAGGTCATGGCCGGCATGATCTCCATCATGCCGGACGGCTTCATCAAGAGCCTGAACGCAAAGCTTATTAAAATCAAGAAGTAAAGCAATCTTTTTGAACCGTATGGCGGCTGTACAGCTGTTATACGGTTTTTTTATGCTTTTGCGTATATCAAGAGGGCTGGCACCGTCCAGCCCTCTCTCTTTTTGCCAAAGTTTCCCTCATTTTTTCTTGCAAGCAGCCGAAAGTGGCGTGCTTTCAAAACTTTTGTTGACACAGTTCGATTTCTGTGGCAGTGTATTCCAACAATTTAATATGACATAAACACTTAGTATTTCCGTTCGACGTCCAAAGGAGCCGGAGCAAGTTTTTGGCTCTCTTATCGCTACATAGCAAACCCGAACCAAGGCTATCCCGGAAGGGATGGTCAGGTTCAGGTTGTTGTGTGGCGATTTTTTATTGCCAAATCTCGCACCGCACCTTGAAAATCGAAAGACCGTCTGCATGGGATATACGGCGATGACCCCACAAGGGAGAGCTGGAAAACGCCGCCGGAAGGGGGCAGGAAATCCATGCAGGGAGAACGGCACATCCAACCTCATGTGTTCAAAATGAGCACATGAGGTTATTCTCTCTGGTTTGTATCCGTGTGGACAAATTGTCTACATGGATACTGTTCGTGTTACGTTTGACCTCGACTTGACATTTTGTCGAGTCTCACCAAATTTCTGTAATATGGTCACTCTGTGGTGGGCTACGAACACCGTAACTCACCACTTGGAAGTGGTAAATTCTCCTTTGTCATCATGCCTGCCGCATAAGAACGGCAAAAATTTTTCTGACAGGTTCAGTATAATCCTTAAAGTTGACTTCAGGTCAAGAGCTTTTTTGAATTTATAACAGTCGTGTCGAAAGACATTCCGTCTGAGGGCAAAGCGAAGGTTTTGCTTTTCAGGCGGGATTTTTTTGCTTTTTGGGACTGTTGTATACAATATATGGACTGAGAGGGTGGCTGACTTGGACTACGAGTCCATAAACTTTTGCCCGAAAGTACGATACACGATTGTCACGGCAGCGGCCCACCTCCGAAAGGGAGCGGGAGCCGCAGCCGGGCGGACCTTAAAAATTGAATATGCAGTTTCAGGTACTTCCAGATAATGATACTTCAGCCTGCCGCTGAAAAACTGACAGTTTCGTTTTACCTCCTGAACAACAGCCGTCGTGGCATCCGTCTGCGGCGGCTGTTTCTTACATAAAAAGGAGGTTGATTTTTATGTTGCCGAACAATTGGAGATATCTCAGAGGGGACATCTACTATGCAGACATGGAGCCGCATATCGGCTCGGAACAGGGCGGGAAACGCCCTGTGGTAGTTCTGCAGAACAACATTGGAAACCGTCATTCGCCTACATTGATCGTTGCAACTGTTACCACCCGGACGGAAAAGAAGAAAAACCAGCCCACCCATGTGCTGGTGGATTCCAACCCGGCCTTTGAAGAACCGTCCATGATTCTTCTGGAGCAGATCTTCATGATCGATAAATCCCGCATCGAACGCTTTATGGGCTATGCCAGCAAGGCTGAAATGCTCCGCATTGATATGGCTTTGCTGGTCAGTCTGGCTCTGAACGTTCTGAGCGGAAACCGCAGCGAATAGCGGACAACCAGTAACCCGTAAAAATGAGGTGATAGCGATGTAACCGGAGGTGAGTGAGCCATGCGAAAGAGTGCCCCCATTGAAGTGGTGGTACATTACCCCAAAACGAAAGAGGGATGGGACGAACTCGGAAAACGGGTCGCAACCGCCCACGCCAACTATGTGATCGAAAAAATCGACCGTCTGAACTGCCCCACATGGCAGAAGCTCGAATTGCTGCAGGCGGTGATCGATACTACCAAAGGAACCTACAAACCCAAGGAACACCAAAAGCCCGGCTGGCAGCCGAGCCGATAAACAAAGCCCCACGCTCAACATATGCTTTTCTGCTCTGACCAGAGACGGTCAGATCCAGAGGCAGTGTTGAGCGTGGGGCTTTTTGTGTTACATAAGTCTTTTGAAATGCGGCTGACACAACAAAACTGTTGATTGCTGGCAGCCAGTATGGTATTCTATGGCCTTGCATAACACTCAAAACAGTTCCGCTTTTTGCTGAAAGAGCGTATCGAAACCGTCCTGATGGAGCAGCAGAAAAAGCTTTTTGAAAAGTAAAAGCTCTTGCGTCCCGTGAAAAAAGAAGGTAATATAAATACAGAGCAAGACACAGAACGCAGGGAGGGATGAAAACCATGTTTTACGAGATCATGCACCGGGAAAGCTGTGTGGCACAACTCAGCACGACAGGGGAATGCAGGGTCTGCCTCGAGGATTTCATGCCCTATGATCTGGTTCTGGTGGAATCGGATGATTTTGACGAGCGCATCAATAATGTAACGAACTTTTACTATTGGTGCGCCTCCCGGATGTTGACGTTGGATCGCACCTACGCCAAGGAAATCCTGAACAGTATCGGTGCATCTCAGAGTGTTACGGACAGGGAACGAGCACAGATTGCATTATCCTACCATTGTCTGTCCTTGCTGGATGTGTTCTGGGTGAAAGAAGAAAACGAGAAGATTCGATTCGAGGATATCAACCTTTTTGCACACTCCTTAAGCAATGCGCTTGTGGATATTGCGCTGCGGGGGCACCAAATGACGGTGACAAACGCCCATCTTCTGGCAAATGACCTGTCTACGGGCGGCTTGTACCCCAAGGCGTGGGTGCGCAAAGAGGATGGCTTCTATCTTTACAAGGATGGCGGCAGGGAAGCGGTGGAACATGAAGTGCTGGCAAGCAAAATCTGCCGGTGCTTTGACTGCCATCAGGTACTGTATGAGCAGGGGATGTTTGAAAATGAGCCGGTTTCTATCAGCAAAATCATGACATCTCAGCGATACAGTCTTGTGACCTATGCAGCCTATGACGTCTACTGCACGAACCATGATTGGAACACGCTGGATAAGATCTTAGAGTTGGATGCTCCCGGCTACTATATGATGAACATTCTGGATTATCTGGTGGGCAATACCGACCGTCATTGGGAAAATTGGGGTCTGCTGGTAGACAACGAAACCAATCAGCCCATCCGTCTGCATGACCTGATGGACTTCAACCGGGCGTTTCAGCAGTACGACACGCCAGAAGGCGCAAACTGTCTGACCGTGGGAAAACGCCATCTGAGCCAAAAAGATGCTGCAGTGGAAGCGGTGCGGAACATCGGACTGAACCAAGTCCGTCAGGTGGAGCACACCGTATTCTCCGAGCATCCGGCATGGAAAGCAACGTTTGAAGAACGACTGCGTGTTTTACGGAACGCCATGTAAGTCAGAGCGAATATCAGAATAATTGAAACAGAATGATTCCATAACGAAAGCCCGTCTGCGCTGTCACATATCGTGGCTTGCAGACGAGCTTTTTGTTTGGCCGGAGAAAAATTGCCATACCTCACATGCGAAGCATACGGTAGAACGCCTGCGCCTCTACGGTGGTGCGGGGGCCTGCCAAACTTACCTGTAAGATGTATAGAGGGGTTAGACCACAACCCTCACATGACACCCTCTGAAGTAGAAAAAAGGAACCGCTCGCTCGGCTCCAAAAAATCTATTTTGACGTAGATACGTCATTGCGTGAAAGAGGTGGATTATCTTTTCCATCCCAAAGTGCGCTGGGGAGAGGATAGCATTTTCAATGCACCGGCTGGCATAAGTGGAGAAGCGCGCCCGGCGGGTGGAGTCGAAGGTGTCTACGGCTTTCATCAGGCCAATGGTGCCGATGGAAATCAAATCGTCCTGCTCAGAGGGGAGAGCATAGTATTTCTTTGCGATGTGCGCCACTAAGCGAAGATTGTGGCGGATGAGCTTTTCCCGGGCGGATGGATCGCCGGCCCGCAGGGCGGCGAAGGTCCGGATTTCTTCCTGTGGGCTGAGCGGGCGGGGGAAACTGCCCGCTTCCAGATGGAGCGCCAGAAACAGAAATTTTGTGGCGAAAAATTGCAGTAAGGTCAGCAGCACACGATATCCCTCCCGGTACATAGTTGTTAAAGTGTATGAGCCGGAGTGCGGATAGTTGCCGGAGAGGCCTTTTGTGCGCGGTATCTTTTCCGCAGGGAAAAAGTGTGGTATACTGAGGAGGATAACTCGGAATTTGAAAGGAGCGTTAAATATGAAATTCCCATTTTATGACGCACCAAATACAGCTACAATAACCTGT
>OGXF01001693.1_pt1 | contig 14699 bp, 9 predicted proteins | sample 1576191 | NCBI WGS metagenome assembly OGXF01 (sample SAMEA3541545, study PRJEB24748) | human gut metagenome | biome: human gut; feature: human-associated habitat; material: faeces | place: China | collected 2012
TGCTGCCGTAACCAAGGGTAAACTGTACGGAATCATTCAGGAATAACACTTTACACAAACGAAACCTAAGTTTTCATCCGTTCAAAATGATATCAGGGCCGTACCCATTTTCTCGGGATACGGCCCTGCTTTTTTCTTTCATAACATTTTTCTTACGATTCCACCGATTTCCTTACAATACCGCCGTGCCCCTTGTCAGTGCAGACAGCGGCTGTTATAATAAATTTGCAGAGAGAGAAAGGATGATCACTATGAAGAAAAAAGCAGGACTCACCCTCATCTTAACCATCCTGTGTTTTCTGATGAGCGCATTCCCTGCCATGGCAGGTGAGTGGCACAAAACCGCAGAAGATCAATATCAATATATTAAAGACGACGGCACCAAGGCCACCGGACTCCTGGAACTGAAGGACGGCACCTACTATCTTGACGATAAGGGCAACCGTAAAACCTCCTACTGGCTGCGCTACAAAGGCGACTGGTATTTCTTCGGAGAGGATGGTCAGATGGCCACCGACACCTGGGTCGATAACTATCATGTTGGTGAAGACGGACAGATGGATAAGATGCGATAAGAGAAAATAAAAATCAGCGGAAGCGCCTCACATGGCACATCCGCTGATTTTTATTTTAGTCCTGAATATCAAAAGTCATATAGGTATCAGCCGGGATATCGGTCTCGTACATTGGCTCACCATCAGACTCATAGGCGCTCTTCTCGTAAATCTTTAAGTGCGTCTCGCGGTCCTGGAAGAAGCCGCCGAAGGTGTCCGCACCGGACTCTCCGTAGTTGTAGTCCTGAACAGCGGCCTCATCGTTGATGCTCTTAAGAACAGCATCCGCATACTCTGCGGCATCTTTTCCACTGGTACCGTCCTTTACCACAACGGTAACATCGATCAGGGCTTTGTCCTCATCAATGGTAAAGTCAATGGAATCCGCCATCGGGTAATCATCCTCATCCAGACAGATCTCATTCACCTCTTCATGGAACTGGTCCATATCCAGCTCAATGTTGTTATAGACGTTGAAATCCGGTTCTTCTGCCTCACTGGCATCCGGCTGAACGATGTTGCTCTTGGTACATCCACTTAAAAGCAGCATGCAGCCGCAAGCCACAAGCAATGCTCTTTTTCCCATTTTCATCATGATTTATTCCTCCTGTAAAACGTAAAGCAGATAACATTATATACGAAAGCCACTGGTTTGAACAGCAACTTTCGAAAAATGTAAAGATTTTTCACAGATTCATCACGGCAGCCTGCCTTATCTTCCGCTCAGAGGCTCCTATCCCAGTACGATCAGTCGGGCTACGGCCAGCGGGTCATCCTCCGGGAAGGACTGCATACACACCAGAATGTCACGCACCTGCTGCCCGTCCATCCCCAGCATGGAGGCAATCTGATCTGCCGGATGCCCGGTTCCGGAAAGCTCCCGGATCTCTTTTACCTGCGCAGCCATTGCTTCCAGCTGCTCCGTGAGGCTGCTTCCATCCGCCAGACCACTCTGGCCTTCTGCCGTCTCCTCCTCCAGAAAATCCTCCAGACGCAGTTCTTTCTTCCCTGTATCTTCTTTATAATATGCTTCGGACAGTTCCCAGTCCTCTGCCTGTCCTGCTGTTTTCTGATCCTGCATCATTTCTCCTCCGTTTCTTGACTTATGCAGTCCAGTATAGCATATGTTTTCGCAGAATACAAACGGAGCGCCGCCAAATGAATTTCGTTTCATCTGATGACACTCCGTATTCCTTTATCCTTCCATCTGCCGTCCTAAAAATCCGGCCGCGGTGGAAACCAGCTTCAGCTCTGCCTCTCCCGGCTTTGCCTTTGGATCACGACTTAAAAGAGCCACAGCCCCGATGGGATCTCCCTCGCAGATGATCGGCACAATGACCTCTGCCGTCACACCGTCCATCTCTTCCCCGGCCACCGTGATAAACTCCCTGGCATCTTTTTCCGCCACAACGGTTTCCCGCTCATGAATAACCTGCTCTAACTGCTTGCTGATCATCTTCTGCAGCATATCGCGCTTCGGCCCGCCGGAAACGGCAATCACCTGATCCCGGTCTGTAATGCAGACCAGCATTCCGGTGGACTGCGCCATGGCCTCCGCATACTGCGTGGCAAACGCGGTCAGCTCCACCATAGGAGAATACTTTTTTAAAATAATTTCCCCCTCACGGTCCGTAAAAATCTCCAGTGGAGTTCCCTCACGCACCCTCAGTGTTCTTCGTATCTCCTTCGGAATCACGACACGCCCCAGATCATCGATCCTTCTCACAATTCCTGTAGCTTTCATAGTGCTCCTCCTGCATAATTTCCATATCGTGTGTCTTATGGATAGTATGCGGAAGACTTCAAAATTTATACACCATCACAATCCAAAACTAATAGCTGAGCTGAATGATCTGCCCCAGGAGCGTCCGGGCAAGCTCCATCATGGCAGCGCAGTCCTTCTGCTTATTTCTGCGGTCCACATATAAGAAATACGGCTGCTCCGCCATCACAAAGCGGAGTTCATCCCCATAGGAAGCCACCAGCTCCGGAATCCCGGCTGTATCCAGCTTCGCGTTCTGGTACATGGTCAGGCGGATTTCCTGGCGGTTAATGCGCACCTCGGTCACATAGGCCTTGTGTCCCATGGCCTTTAACAATGCCACCTGCAAAAGATTGGCAACCGCCTTCGGGATATCACCAAAGCGGTCCATCAGCTCATCCTGCATATCCAGATATTCTTCTTCATTCTCAATGCCGGAAATGCGCTTATATACATCCAGCTTCTGATATTCATTCTTAATATAGGAAACCGGAATGTAAGCATCCACATCGCACTCCACCGTGGTCGCGAAATCCTCCGTCTCATCCCGGCGGCCCTGAATGGCCTGCACAGCCTGATTTAACAGCTTGCAGTACAAATCGTAACCGACCGCCTCCATGTGCCCGTGCTGCTCCGCGCCCAGAACATTGCCCGCGCCGCGGATCTCCAGATCCCGCATGGCAATCTTCACGCCGGAGCCCAGCTCCGTAAACTCGCGGATGGCCTGCAGGCGCTTTTCTGCCTCTTCCTTTAACAGCTTGTCGCGCCTATACATCAGGAACGCATAAGAGGTACGGCTGGACCGGCCCACACGGCCCCGCAGCTGATACAGCTGGGAAAGTCCCATGCGGTCCGCGTCCTGAATGATCATGGTGTTGGCATTGGGGATATCCAGTCCTGTCTCAATGATGGTGGTGGATACCAGCACGTCAATGTCACCATTCACAAAATCCAGCAAAATCTGCTCCAGCTTATGCTCCGGCATCTGCCCGTGGGCATAAACTACCGTGGCATCCGGCACCAGCTCCTGCACATGATGGGCCACCTCCTCAATGTCCTTCACGCGATTGTATACATAGTAAACCTGACCGCCCCGGGCCAGTTCCCGGTTCACGGCCTCCCGGACCATCTCATCGTTGTGCTCCATAACATAGGTCTGGATCGGCACACGGTCCACCGGCGGCTCCTCCAGCACGCTCATGTCGCGGATACCAACCAGACTCATGTGAAGGGTTCGTGGGATCGGCGTCGCCGTTAAGGTCAGCACATCCACATTTTCCTTCATCTGCTTGATCTTCTCCTTGTGAGCCACACCAAAACGCTGCTCCTCGTCAATGATCAGAAGCCCAAGATCCTTAAACTTCACATCCTTGGAAAGAACACGGTGGGTGCCAATCACAATGTCCACCTGCCCTTTCTTTAGGTCCTCGATGGTCTTTTTGATCTGCCCCGGCGTGCGGAACCGTGACATGAGCTCCACACGCACCGGAAAGTCCTTCATACGCTGCACAAAGGTATTGTAATGCTGCTGCGCCAGAATGGTGGTCGGCACCAGGTACACCACCTGCTTGCTCTCCTGCACCGCCTTAAAGGCCGCCCGCAGCGCAATCTCCGTCTTGCCGTAGCCCACGTCACCGCAGATCAGGCGGTCCATGATTCGGCGGCTCTCCATGTCGCGCTTGGTATCTTCAATGGCAGTCAGCTGGTCCTCCGTCTCATCGTAGGGGAACAGCTCCTCAAACTCCTGCTGCCACACCGTATCCTCGCCGTACTGGTAGCCGCCAAGCTCCCGCCGCGCCGCGTAAAGCTGCACCAGATCCTTCGCAATCTCCTTAACCGCCGTCTTGACCTTCGCCTTCGTGCGGTTCCACTGCTCACCGCCCAGCTTATTTAGCTTCGGTGCCTTCGCGTCAGAGCCTGCATACTTCTGAATGCCATCCAGGCGGGTAGCCGGAAGATACAGGCTTCCGTTGTCCGCATATTCCACCTTCAGGTAATCCTTGATGACACCGTCCCGCTCAATCTTCTCAATGCCGCGGTAAATACCAAGGCCGTGGTCCTCATGCACCACATAGTCGCCCACCGACAGCTCGGTAAAGCTCTGGATCTTCTTGCCCTCGTAGGAGGTCTTCTTGCGTTTGCGCTTTTTCTTCTCCTTGCCGAACATATCCCCTTCGGTGATGACCGCAAACTTGATCTGCGGATAGGCAAAGCCCCGGTGCAGATTGCCAAAGGTAACCAGGATCTCCCCCGGCTGCACCTCCCGGCTCTCATCGTCCGTGCAGAAGGCGCTCAGATCGTACTCCCGCAGATCCTCCGCCAGACGGCTGGCACGGGTACGGGAACCGGATAAGAGAATCACCCGGTAACGCTCCTTCTTCCAGCCTGTCAGGTCTTTAATCAGCATCTCAAAGCTGTTCTGGTAGGAGTTCATATTCCGGACATCAAAAGAAAACCGCGCTTCCGTGGTCATGCCCGGAAGCTTCTGCTCCAGGCCGGTCAGATAGACGGTATCTTTCCGCTGGGCCTTGGCCAGGATCTCCCGCACCGGATACAAAAGTCCGGTCTGCCCCGGAAGCAGATAGCCCTTCTCCAGACGGTGCTCCATACTCTCCCGGAATTCCAGCTCCACCGCCTCCCCCTGCTCCTTTAAGCGCAGCGGCTCATCCAGAAAGATCATGCTCTGTTCCGGGTCAAAATAATCCAGAAACGAAACTGTTTCCTTATTAAAATACGAAATCCAGGCATCCAGTCCGGTCTGTTTCCAGCCTTCCTCGATGCCCTCCGTCAGTTCCTTTACAATTCCGGTGATGCGGTATGCTTCCTCGGTGTTCTGCTGTGATCTCAGCTTCTCCGCAAAGCTCTTCGCCTCGCTGCGGATCCGCTCCACGCCCTCCTTTGCCTGCTTCTTTGTCAGCACGATCTCCGTAGCCGGATAAATGTCAATCTCATTCAGCTGCTCAATAGAACGCTGGCTCTCCAGGTCAAAGGTGCGGATGGAATCCACCTCGGTATCCCACAGCTCGATACGCACCGGAAGCTCCTCCGTCAGCGGGTAAATGTCCAGAATACCGCCCCGCACGGAAAACTGGCCCATGCCGTCCACCTGAGGCATACGCTCATAGCCAAGCTCCGCCAGGCGGATCTTCCATGCTTCCAGATCCAGCTCCTGACCAGTCTCCAGGTGAAGCACCTGCTCCCGCATGCAGCTTAAAGGAAGCAGATGATCCATCAGGCCGTCCATGGTGGTTACCACCACGCCGCTCTCATCCTCCATGAGATGGCGCAGCACCTGCAGCCGCTCTCTCGTGATCAGGTTGCCGTGGATATCCGCGCTGTAAAACAGCAGATCCTTCGCCGGATACAGCCAGACATTGTCCCGGAAACAGCCAAAATCATCGTAAATTTCTTTGGCCCTTGCATCATCATAGGTTACCACCAGCTTCCATGGCCGGTCCGCCATGGTCTCCTGCATCAGGTGCACCTTCTGGGAGTCCAGACAGCCGCTGACCTGTACCGGCCCCTGCTTCTTCTTCAGGCTCTGCTGCAGCTCCTCAAACTCCGCAAGCTCTGTAAGTGGATTTGCAAATCCCCTGCTCATAATACCTTACTCCGCTTTCTTTTTCGCGTTATAGTGGTTCATGGCCCGCTCCGCTCCGGTGGTCATCATCATGACCGCAGCCTCAGCCGCCTCGCCAAACGCCTCATCCATAATCTTCTGCTCCTCTGCGCCAAAACGGCTCAGCACATAATCTGCCAGATCCATCTTCGGCGGCTTCGCGCCCACACCCACCTTGATGCGTGGAAACTCCTGGGTTCCCAGGTGCGCGATAATATTCTTAATGCCATTATGCCCGCCGGCGCTTCCCTTTAACCGGATGCGCAGCTGCCCCGGATCCAGGCTGATATCATCATAAATGACAATGATGTCCTCCGGGTCGATCTTGTAATAATCCACCGCCTCGCGGATGCTCTCGCCGCTCAAGTTCATGAAGGTCTGGGGCTTTACAAGAAGCACCTTCTCCCCCTCGATCACACCCTTGCCGCACAGTGCTTTGTGCTTGCGGTCGCTCACATCAATATTATATTTGTCCGCCAGCACATCAATCACTGAAAAGCCGACGTTATGTCTCGTTTTCTCATATTCCCGTGTGGGATTGCCAAGTCCTGCAATTAAATACATCTTTTTATCCTTCCTTTTCCTTAGACCACTCCTGTATCCGGGTGATATAAATCTCCCGCACCGCCCTATTCGGAAGGGCCAGACGGTAAACACTATTCACTGGTTTTCCGACCCATGTCAAATAACCGATTAGAAGCAGCGCACTCCATAAATTGTCAATGCTCTGATCAATTTCATCATATGTTAATTCCAGACATATTTCTTTTTCCACGGATTCCCCTGCAATCAGTCGTTCCATTTCATCACGCGTTGTCTTATCTGCCCTGTTCACAAACCGCTTCACCAGATCATTCCCGCTGGTATTGATCCAGTAGGATTGCGGCTGCGCCCCCGGTTCTCCGCGAAGCCTGTCCACATGATTGATCACATCCCAGGGACAATAAACATCTGCACCGCCAATATGATATCCATCGTACCATTCTTTTGTTTCCGCCTGATGTTCTTCCAGGTGATACGTCTCCAACAATTCTGACACTTCCTGTTCCGTAAAGCCAAATTGTTCATCAAAACGGGCATCCGTAATAGAAAGTACTTTAAAATTATTCAGTCCTGTAAAAATACTTTCCTTCGATACCCGCAGGCATCCCGTCAATACCGCAAACTGCAGCGCATCATTGGTTTTCAAAGCCTGTCCGAATAGTCCACGGATCAGGGAAACCATTTCCTTATAATAACCATGCTGGAATGCTTTGTCCAGTGGAACATCGTATTCATCAATCAATATTATTGTTTTCTGTCCGTAATGCCTGTACAAAAGCTGTGACAGTAGCTGCAGACTGGACACAAGAATTGTCTCATCCATAGTATAACGCCCATGGTCAAGCGAACTCAGGGCCTGATATCTGCTTTTTTCATTTTCAGAAAGCTTTTTGCTATCTGACAAAAATAAAAAGCGCTCCGCTTCCGCAGCAACCAGTTCTGTCAGGCGATACTTTGCATCTGCAAAAGTAAGACCATCCACATTCTTCAAAGAAAGAAACACCACCGAAAACTTTCCCATATAGGTATTGCAAAGTTCCTGATTCTTTGAAATGTCCAACCCGTCAAACAAAGAACGATCTGCTCCAATTTCAAAAAAGCAGCGGAGCATACTCATATTCAAAGTCTTTCCAAAACGGCGCGGCCTGGTAAACAGATTCACCTCTCCCCACTGTTCCAGAAGCTGCTCGATCAATGTGGTTTTATCCACATAATAAAATCCATCTTTCCGGATTTTCTCGAAGCTGTCTACCTCCACCGGCAATTTTAATAATGACGATTTCATGGCTCACATTCCTTCCTATGCTGCTTTCTGTAAACATGGTTTTTATGAATATAGAATAGCAAAATTCGGAATGTATTGCAATGAGAACGCTTCGACAAACTTTAGGGTACCAGAAAAGCGCCGGGAGCATTTCGCTCCCAAGCGCTTTCGCTGTATTACTTATGGCTGAAAACGATTCCATTACTTATCATCTTCGCGTTTCTTGCTGACTGCCACGAATGCCGCGAGCATCATGCTGGACAGGAAGAGTACCAGTCCGCTTGCTCCGCTCTGACCGGTCTTCGGAAGTGCCGCTAACGGAACGTCCTCATCATCGATCACAAGCAGATCAGCTGCTCCATCTTCGTTCGGCAGGTTTGCTAACGGAACTGCATCCGGGTCAATGGTTACGGTTGTTGCTCCTGGGCCGCCGGACGGTGTAGAACCGTTGTCTCTCGGGCCAGAAGAACTTCCGCCACCTCCAGAGGAGCTTCCGCCACCTTCGCCGCCATTATTGTTATTGCTGTTACCAGTAATCTCTAAGCTTCCGTTTACATATTCAATATCATAGTTAGAAGCTTTTCCTACCGTAAACTTTGCATCTGACGGTACATTAGAAGATTTACCAGGCTGTAACTGAGAACCTGTTACTTTTACAGTTCCAATTACATCTCCACCTACAAGTCCAGTATTTTCAGTTGCTTTCTCCACGCTCCAATTACCACTAACAAGTACGGTTCCGTCATACTGTTTCTTATCACTTGCTGCCGTAATTGTTACCTTACGCGGATTAATTTTTAATAAACCAGTGTCTGTTGCATTTACTGTAAACTGTTCAGTTACATCCTGCCCATCACTGTCTTTTACAACTGCTGTTCCTACAATCGTGGTCACATAGCCATTTCCTGTAGGATCTACATCCGTTTCAGTTCTGCTGCAACTCAGGCCTTCTACAGTATAGGTCTTCCCTCCAAAAGTTAACTTATCATAAGTAACTCCGGATGCCGTCTTAGCAGTTCCATCGTATGTGTATTCTCTATCCGGTGCATTTGCCGTAATCACATACTTGGTGCCACGATCTTTAACTTTAAGAGTTCCGTTTACATAGCTGATCTGATAGTTCGTTGCCTTGCCGCTTGTAAAGCTTGCTTCTGACGGCACGTTGGATGAGCGTCCCGGATATAACTGAGAACCAGTTACCTTTACGCTTCCAATCGTATCAGTTCCTACCAGGCCGGTAGTTTCTGTTGCTTTTTCCACACTCCAGCCTGCATTGGTAAGAACGGTTCCATCATATTCCTTCTCATCACTCGCTGCCGTTACTGTTACCTCACGCGGCTTAATCTTCAGAAGGCCGGTATCAGTCGTGTCAACTCTGAACTGATTTGTTACATCATTGCCAGCACTGTCTTTTACAACTGCCGTTCCTACAATCGTGGTTTCATATCCTGCTGGATCCGCATCTATCTCTGTTCTGCTGGAACTCAGGCCTTCTACGGTGTACGTCTCTCCTCCAAAAGTTAATGTATCGTAAGTAACTCCGGATGCTGTCTTGGCTGTTCCATCGTATGTGTATTCTCCATCCGGTGCATTTGCCGTAATCACATATTTAGTACTGCGATCTTTAACTTCAAGAGTTCCGTTTACATAGCTGATCTGATAGTTCGTTGCCTTGCCGCTTGTAAAGCTTGCTTCTGACGGCACGTTGGATGAGCGTCCCGGATATAACTGAGAACCAGTTACCTTTACGCTTCCAATCGTATCAGTTCCTACCAGGCCGGTAGTTTCTGTTGCTTTTTCCACACTCCAGCCTGCATTGGTAAGAACGGTTCCATCATATTCCTTCTCATCACTCGCTGCTTTAACTGTTACCGGACGCGGCTTAATCTTCAGAAGACCAGTATGAGTTGATTCCACAATATATCTTCTGCTGTCATCAATCTTTCCAACCGCATTTTCCGTAAATGTGGACGCATACTCTGCTGCATCTGTTCCGTTTGCTACAGCTGTTATCCTACTGAATACTACTCCAGAAACAGAGCAGGTATAACCATGTACATTTTGTTCATTTCCATTATAAGTCTTCTCATCACTATTGGCAGTCAAAATTACGTTCTTATAATAGTAGAAATTAATAATATTGGCTTCGGAACCAAGCGTTAAAGACTGCGGTGTATTGATAGCCGTATAACCTTCAGCCTCAACAGGTACTTCATCATTTATGACATCACCAAAATGCTTACCTGTTACTGTTTTTGATTCTGCCACAGAAGTTGTAGTTCCTGCCCAATAATAATTTACTGTGTAGGATACTTCTTTCGGAGTCCACTTTGCCTTAAAAGTAACATTATTATCTGGCATCATGAATTTTTCATTAGCTACATAAACATGAGAATCATCATCCTGACGATCCCAGCCATTAAAATCATAGCCTGTTTTTGTCGGAGTTGTGCCAACTACATATACATTTGAATCTGCATTTTTAAAATATGTACTTGGAATATTCCAACTTCCACCATCCAAATCATAATTTACATTATATCCAGCAACATACTTTGCGTAAAATTCTTTATTCGCACGCATTGCATATGGGAAAGATATTACGTTACCTGTAAACTGCTCGTTATCATACCAACCTACAAATGTATAGGTAACGCCATTTTTTACTTTTGTATCTGGATAAGCTGCCACTGTAGTAGCAGTCGGTGCTGTTGTATCTCCGCTACGATATGGGCCAGACTGCTGTACTGATTGGAAACCAGTCTCGCCAGCATCTTCCACATAATAAATTGCATTGTAAAAATCTTTAACTACAATACGAACTTGACAATCAACATGCTTATCTGGATTAGAACTATTATTTCGTGAAATTTTATATGGTATTAACGTAATTGACTGAATATCATCTTTCGTTAACGTGACACCATTATACTTACTTTCAACACTTCTTTTATATGCATTAAAAATCGCATCCCAATGAGAACCATATTTGTTCTTATCAATAGTCCATGTGGATCCAGTAGATCCATCTGGCCATGTAAGAACTCTATGTGTCGGGCTATACATATTTTTTCCAGAATCTACCCAAGTGCCGCCGGTTACTGTAATAGTTCCTGTTCCGATGCACTCTCCCCATTGATCTCTAGCATTAGATTTAGGATCGCTAGTCGGTGTTTTTAAATAATAGAACAACGCCTTATCTGTTGACTGTGTCGCAGGTATTACCGTAATTTCTTTCGTTTCTGTATAAACTTTAGCATCAACAAAAGAAGTTGCATGCACCGTCACAATGGCGGTTCCAGGAGCAACTCCCGTCACATTTCCAGTATTATCCACTGTGAGAATTGCTGTATTCGAAGATTCCCATTCTAATGAAGAAGCTGCAGACCCTACTGGTTCTGTTTTTGCAGTCAACTTGATACTGTCAAATGCTTTCACCGTATCTTCACCGGTTAAGGTCACTCCAGTGATTGGATCTGCGGTAACGGTAATGGTCGCCGTATCCTCTCTAGGATTCCCGCCCCAATAATTATGATAAACATGGGTGATCGTTGCAGTTCCGACTCCAACCGCTGTTACCGTAGCAGTCTGTCCTCTTCCGGTCACCGTCAAAGCGCTCTCATTCGAAGATGACCAGCTTACATAATACCCGCTCTTGTCACTTTCAAGCGTCTGTGTCTGACCAATCTTCATAGTAGTATTATATTTTTCAATAGAAGCTGCCATAACACCACTCGATGCTGTCACCGCATAAATCGTAAAGTGCTCTGCCTTGAATCCAACTTCTTCTACAGCCTCACCCTCTACGCTCTGCTCGCTTACGCTCTCCAGCTTCAGCTCGCTGGCCTCTACTGCTTCTGCCTTTTCTGCAGTCAGCTGGGTCTTGCTGGTGTCGTCTACGGCTACGATCTCTACTTTGTCGGAGATCTCAGTCATTTCCTGAATCGGAGCGCCAGTGAAGGTTACGTCTACATAGCCGTCCTTGGACCAGCTGTTGCTGAGCTTCTCTCCATTATAAAGAAGGTTGATGTCGTATGCTAATACCTTGTTGAATTCCGCACCCTCGGACTCGCTTTCCATTTTCTCTTTGATGGTGTCGCCAAGTGCCTCGGTTACTTCGGTTGCGTCAAGCTCGGTGCCTTCCGGAATGATGCCTTCTTCTGCGTGCAGTTTGATGGTTACGCCATCGCTGCCCACATAGGATGCGTTGAATTCCGGATGTGCCACGTCTGCAGTCTCTTCCAGTCTTGCTACGATCTCCAGATCTTCGCTTACTTCTTCTACTGCGTAAACGTGTGCGTATTTCTCCAGGTTGGATGCGCTGGCTACGCCTGCTGCGTCTACTTCTTCCAGTTCCTCGCCGTTGGCGGTTACTTCGGTGATCTCATAACCCACCTGCGGGTCTACTGCGAAGTACAGGGTCTCGCCCTCGTTTACGGTATGAGCGCCCTTGATTGCTGCTGCGCCTACCGGGTCTACAGAGTAATCTACGTTGTACTGGCCTTCTACTGCTGCCTCGCCAACCAGATCTTCTGCCTTCACTGCATAGGCTCTTGCGTTTGCGCGTCCCCAGATGGTTACGGTGTTGTATGCCTTACCTGCCAGCTCGCCCATCAGTTCGATGGAATCGTCCTCCAGGAACTGCTCATCGCCATCAAAGTCAACTTCGCTGCTGTCACCATTGTTATCTGCCGGATTCTCAGCCGGAGCCTTGGTTTCGTCGTTTACAAGCTCACCGTCTTTGGTCTCGTCAGCCACGGTCTCACCGTCTGCGGTTTCATCTGCTGCGGTGGTCTCGTCTGCCTTAGACTCATCTGCTACGGTTTCTTCGGTCTTATCCTCAGCAACAGTCTCTTCTGCCTCGGTGGTCTCCGGAATAGCCTCGGTTTCTTTTTCCGGAACCTCAGCCTTATCCTCGGTCTCAGCCTCAGTTTCTTCCTCAGTGCTGTCTGCTAAGGTTTCCTCAGCCACTTCTGCGCTGGTGCTTACGCGGAATACTTCTTTTGCGGAGATGGATGCGGTTGCGCTTCCCTCTTCTGCCTGAAGCTCTTCCTCTGCTGCCGGTGCTTCGGTCTCAGGCTCAGCTGCTTCGGTTTCCTCTGCAGTCTCTTCGACCTCTGCCTCGGTCTCTTCTGCTGCAGTGGTCTCTTCGGTCTCAGAAGAATTCTCAGCGCCGGTGGTTTCCTCGGTCTCGCCGTTCTCGGAAGCGTTCTCGCTCTCGGTTACGTCTGCCTTGGTTTCTTCCTCAGTCTCATCGGAACGTTCTCAACAGTCTCAGAGGTTTCGCCTTCCGGCTTTACAACCTCTGCCTGCGGCTTCTTTTCATCGTCCACCATGGTGGTGCCGCTGTAGTCTTCCGCGTTCTCCACGCCCTCTGCATCTTCGATGTTGGTGGTGTTCGGATTTACGGTGACACGTGCAGTTTCATATCCACTTACGTTTGCGCGGAAGGTTACTGCCATGTCGCTCTCATTGATGAACAGGAATACCACATCGTCGGTACCTGCGTTGTAGAATACCTGCAGATCTGTATGCTCTGTCGCATAACTGCTGTCGATATCTACATCGAGCTGATATACCTTTCCGGCCTTGCTTCCTATTAACTTTTCATAGGAAGTTTTCAGGCTCTTCTGTTTTGCCTTCAGCTCTAATGAAGAAAAATCAAACACATCTCCGCTTTCCAGAGCGGTGCTGATCGCGTCTTCCAGTTCACTGCTGTCGAGCAGGAACAGAGAGCTTGTTTCTTCGCCTGCCGCAAACGCTACGGTCAGGTTCGTGCCAAAGTTGGTTACAACCATGGCTACGGTCAGCATAAACGCCACGATGCGTTTATACTCGTGCCTGATGACTTTTTTCAGGCCCAGTGTTTTCGCTTCGAGTCCTTTCATACTTCTCTCTCCTTTTCCCTTTATTTTGGCTATCTGAACGTGAATAAGAACGTTTTCCAGACAATGGTTTCATTGTCATGTTCAATATACGCTTTGGGGCGTTACGTCAGCTGTTACTTTCCGCATTTTCTCTGGATTTTTTTCTCATTTCTTCCACATTTTATGCCCGTCTCTGCCCTTCTTAACGTTTTCTTAATTCTCGCTTTCCGGAACATGTTCTCCGGTATTTTCTGTTACCGGTTCTTCGGAGATTTCCAGCTCCTTGACATTCTTTCCCATGTTCTTTTTCAGGCTGTCTCCGGCAACAGCCAGAGCCGGTCTGCAGGCATAATAGACATCAATCTTCTTTCTCCGGTTTGCTGCCCGGAAATTCTTGCACACGCGGTCTGCCGCGATGTGGCATCCCTTCTGGTCTGTGCTGGTTACCAGTACCAGGAACTGGTTCTTGCCGTAGCGGGTATACAGGTCTGAGCGGCGCACGGAACGGATGATCGCGCGCTCCAGTCTCTGCCGTACCTCCTCCAGCTGTTCAGAGGATTCCAGCGGCTCGCCTTCCCGGTCAATAAGGGTAAAGAGTACCAGATGCGCTCTGGTATCTTCACGTCCCAGCACCCAGACAATGTAACGGTAAATGTCGATGAAGGTCAGGTAATCACAGCGGGTCGCGCCAAACACGTTGGGATCCGGTTTTAAGTGCTGCTGGATCTCCTCGATGTTATTCATCTCGTACTGGATCATGTTGCGGATGGCCCGGTAATGCTCCATCATCTCCTCTGACATGCGGATGCCATATTCCTGCTGGGATTCCTTGGCGATCTGCTCATAGTATTCTACCGCTGTCTGGTAATCCTTCATGGCGGTCAGGCATTCCAGCTTGACCAGCTGCCACTCCTCATAGGGATAGCGGCTGAGGGCCTGCTCGCAATAAGGGAGCAGCTCCTCGTAGCGGTTCTGTTTTTTCAAGAGTCTGGTGAGTTCCCGTAAGACCTTGAAGTAAAGCTCCTGATACTTCCAGTTCGCGGCAGATACCCAGTCATCAGCGGCAGGAACTCGCCCTTGTAAAGGCCGC
>OGXF01001723.1_pt1 | contig 14557 bp, 10 predicted proteins | sample 1576191 | NCBI WGS metagenome assembly OGXF01 (sample SAMEA3541545, study PRJEB24748) | human gut metagenome | biome: human gut; feature: human-associated habitat; material: faeces | place: China | collected 2012
TCTGCAAACTCATATTCTGCCTGACGCATCATGGAATTAATCTTTACTGCATTATTCATGTCCTCAACTTTCATAATATAACCATCTACCATAGAAAAAGCTTCTTCCGGAATCATTCCTCCACTGATGGCCGCACGGGACGCAAGTACAATAACACAGATGGCAATATTCTTTGACTGACGGACTTGATTTTTGGCAAGCTGTCCTACTTCTCCACGATAAGTTTCAGCCAGACTACGATTAAGCATTTCCACATCTCCATGACGGATACTATCCAATTCACGCACTTCCTGATCATAAGGATTATGCGGAAGATCCTGCTCCTGATGCTCGAAAATAACACTGGAAATCTGCCCTTTCACCTCTATAATATCTGTTTCCCGAATTCCATTCTTCTGCCAGAGATCATTAAGCGTCAGTTCTTTTCCTGTTATCATATGATAGAGCATCAGAATTCCTGAGCCAAACACTTTAAGTTCACAAAACGACAGACGAAAGCCCGTCTCATTACTGATATGGTGATGCTGCATTAGATAATGTTCTGAATCTTTTGTATGCTTTTCAGTGCTGACAGGACCAACCACAATTTTTGCAAAATACTTTTTTTCATCCAAACGGCTTCCACTTTTCGATTCATTATTTGTCTCGTTTTGAATCTCACCACTTTCTAATGAAATAACAGCATAAAGAATCGTATCCTTCTCATAGAAAAGATCTGGGTAATCTTTTTTTTCACGATTATGAACAGCAGATAGAAATTCCGAATTTGTAAATAAAGGATTGTACTGCGCCGCCATGTCCCCATAACAGGCTTCTATTGCACCTGATTTACTGATACAGGTAATATTGCCATGCAGAATACGCACCATCTGTTCGCAAATATATTCAAGATTCATGTTTTTCTCCCTAAAGCGTGCAAATTGCAGAAATGATTTGTCTAACACGCCCTAAACTATAATCGCTTTAGTCTACTAACTTTTTATCTTTTCTGTTGGATATTATAGCATGTATAATCATCTTAAATAAAGACTTATCCTGCTTTTTGCAAGAACCTTCGAAAACACTTATCTTCTTGGTGATATATTCAGTAATACACAAAAGAAACCACAAGCAATCAGTGCTCATGGTTTCTTAAATTTATCTGTATTATTTTAATTTTCTTCCATTTCGCGTAAATACTGGAATCTGTGAAAGAGGAGCATCAACTTCTATTACCTGTCCACCTTCATAAATTTCTTCTGTATCAAAATTTGTCCACTGAGAGCCCTCTGGAAGATATATGGTACGTTTTCTCATATCAGCATAAGTAACCGGTGCTACCAGAACATCTGGGCCAAACATATACTGATCTTCTATCTCCCAGCATTTTGAATCTTTTGGAAAATCATAGAACAAAGGTCTCATAACCGGAGTGCCTTTCTCATGCGCTGCCTCCATTAATTCTGTAATATATGGTTTCATACTTTCACGTAATGCCAGATACTTCTTACAGATTTCATATGCCTCTTCACCAAAAGACCATACCTCATTATCAGCTCCAGAAACACAGGCTGCCCCACCTTCCTTTCCCATAGGCTCCTTTAGAGGTTCACGATAGCCATGAAGTCTCATAACCGGACAGAAAGTTCCATATTCAAACCACCTTACCAGAAGTTCCTGAAATTTTGGATCTTTTGGATCACCACCATGGAATCCGCCAATATCTGTAGTCCACCACGGAATTCCGGCAAGACCCATATTTAGTCCTGCTGCTAACTGATTTCTCAGACTTGAAAAACTAGAATGAATGTCTCCGGACCATACCAGTGCTCCATACTTTTGAGAACCAGCCCACGCACATCTCAACAGATTAATAATATTTTCCTGTCCCTCTGCTTTCATTCCGTCAAAAAATGTTTTTGCATATAATGCCGGATAAATATTTCCAACCTGTACATTTGGTCCCATATGATAACGATAATTATCAAAATCATATACACTATATTCTGGTTCTGCTTCATCAAGCCAGAATACTTTTATCCCTTTATCATAATAATTCTTTTTCGCTTTCTGCCATACATATTCTCTTGCGGCCGGATTGGTAGCATCATAATGTACCGTATTTCCCTGGAAATCCATAACAATACGAAAACCTCTATCTGTACGAATCAGATATCCTTTTTCTTTCATCTCCTGGAAATTCTCGCTTCTATAATCTACTGTCGGCCAGATAGATACCATAAGCTCAATTCCCATTTCTTTTAATTCCTGAATCATCGCATCCGGATCTGGCCAATATTTTTCATCAAATTTCCAGTCGCCCTGTAATGACCAATGAAAATAGTCAATAACAATAACAGAGATAGGAAGGCCTCTTTTCTTGTACTCTCTTGCTACATTAAGAAGTTCATCCTGAGTCTGATAACGAAGTTTGCACTGCCAGAATCCCATAGCATAATCTGGCATCATAGGTACAGTTCCTGTTACCGATGCATATGCCTCTTCAATTTCTGCCGGTGAATCACCTGCTGTAATCCAGTAATCCAGAACTTTTGTAGAATATGCCTCCCAAGTTGTAATATTCTTTCCAAACATTACTCGTCCTACACCAGGATTATTCCATAGAAATCCATATCCCAGAGAAGAAACAGCAAATGGAACACTTGCCTGAGAATTTCTCTGTGCCAATTCCAGATCTGTTCCTTTCAGATTCAGATATGGCTGCTGATATTGACCCATTCCATAAATTTTCTCTTCCGGATTAGATACAAATCTCATAGAAAGATGATAATCTCCACCAAGAATTGGCTTAAACTCTCTTGCTTCAATATCCAAAGCGCTACAATAATCAGCAAACACATCAAGACGATTTCTAAGATATTCATCTAAAAGAATTTCATCTTTTGAATTGTAAATAGTCAATTTTCCATAAGAAGAAATCACGGCTTTTATTTTTCCATTAATAATAGAAGCTCTTTTTTCTTCAACCTGAATCTTCGGAACAATATCCTCTACCGGCATTTCTAATGCCCAGTTTTCCTTTGGCATTTCTGCCAGTTTAGTTGCACGGATACGGAAGCTGTTCGCTCCCCATGGCTGAATCCAAAGTTCCTCTGCATCATAATGAAATTTCAGGCAATTATTTTCAGTTCTAAACACGTCCATTATTTTTCCTCCTAGATTAGTTTATCAACCCTTTACGGATCCGCTTGTCATACCTTCTACAATATGTTTCTGCATAGTCAGGAATATAATACAGCATGGCAGAATCAAGAGTACGCCATAAGCCATAATACTGTTCCATTTAGTTCCATACTGGTTCATGTATGTATAAATTGCTGATGTCATAGGTCTCATTGTATCTTTTGTATTAAATGTCATTGAGTAAACCAAATCATTCCATCCAAATACAAAGCTGAAACATGCTGCCGTAATAACTGTAGGTTTGCTAATCGGAATACATATTCTGAAAAATACTCCAAGAGAGGTACAACCATCAATTTTAGCTGCATCCTCCAGTTCCTTAGGCATACTCAGGAAACCTGGCCTTAACATCAAAACTACAAACGGAATAGAAATAGTAGCTGTAGATAAAATTGGAGCTAAATAAGAATTCAGCAGTCCCAGTTTTGAAAAAATCAAAAACAGTGGTGTCAATACAAGTGATGCAGGAAGCATCTGTGTTACCAGAAAAACAAGTACGAAAAGTTTCATTCCTTTTACTTTATATCTTGCCAACCCATAAGCTGCAGGTACTGATAATACTAAAGACAGAATCATAGAGCCTAATGCAATGATGACAGAGTTTTTTAATGTAACACTAAGATTTCCAATCAGGTCTTTATATGCCGTAATTGTGAATTTCTTCGGCCAAAGTGTAGGTACACTTGAAAAGATCTCACTGTCAATCTTAAAAGAATTGACTATGATCCAATATAATGGAAATAAAAATATGCATGCAATAATTACAGCCAGAATACTCAGAAGAATATTTTTCTGCTTATCTCTTAAATGTATTTTTCTCATAATGAGCTCCTTTCTTCTGTTTATATAGTTTCGTCTTTTGAAATAGTTTTTAAATATATCAATGCAACAATAAACAGGCAGATAAACAATACATTTGCTGCAGCTGCACCTTCTCCGAAATGGAATGTCTGGAAAGACAGTTTGTAGGAATATGTGGATAATACTTCTGTCGCATCTACCGGTCCGCCTCCAGTCATAACATATACCAAGTCAAATACTTTGAAGGTAAGTACGAATCCCAGAATCAGTACTGACATAATTGTTGGTTTTAAAAGAGGAATCGTGATTTTAAAGAATTTCTGTACTGATGTTGCTCCATCAATTGATGCAGCCTCATAAACATCGCCTGGAATATTATTTAATCCAGTTGTAAGGAGCAGCATATTAAACGGAATACCAACCCATGAATTGGCAATGATCAGAACCACCATTGCTGTATTACCTTTTAACAGCCATCCTATCGGACTTTTAATAAGGTGAAGGTTCATTAAAATAGTGTTAATAATTCCACTGTTTTCTCCAAACATGAATTTAAACACAAGTGCAGTAACCGTAACCGGAAGCATCCAACTGATAACGATAAACCCTCTTATTGGTTTTGCTAATGTGAATTTTTTTACAAAAAACATTGCCAGCAGGAATCCCAGTGAAAACTGGATTACCAGACATCCGATTGTATATACAAATGTATGAAGCACTGATTTACGGAATGTTACATCCGAAAAAATCGCCTTAAAATTATCAAGCCCTACAAAATCTCTTGCCGCACTTGCCAGTGTCGTCGCCGTTACATCCTGTAAACTGATAATCCAGTTATATACAATAGGATATCCTATAAAGATCAGCATATAAATAACTGCAGGAAGAATAAAAAAATAACCTATCCGTCTCTCCCTTTTTTCGCTCTTACTGTTCATCTGGCTCCTCCTTTTTACAATTTTGAGCATAAAAATCCCATCACATCACAATTAATATTGTATATGCGATGGGATTCTCTGATTTTTTATTAATTTATTTGTTTATTTATCAAGAGCATCAATTTTTGCCTGAGCATCGCTCATAGCTGTATCTACATCTTTCTGACCAGAAAGTACTTCCTGTTCTGCTGAATAGATAGCTTCAGAGATTTCTGGCCATACAGGTGAAGGACCTCTGGATTCTGCAGTAGGAAGAATCTCAGCAAAAGTAGCATTTAATGGATCATCTTTGTACATTTCCTGTACATCTACATCCGCTCTTGGTGAATAACGTCCAATCGCCTCACAGATTTTTGCCGACTCTTCTTTACTGGTAATCCATGTAAGGAATTTCCAGCTTGCTTCTACATTAGCGCCTTTACAGATAGCTACGTTCTCTCCACCAAGTACAGAAGCATAATCTCCATCATCTGCTTTCGGAACTTTAGCCACTCCATATTCCAGATCCGGAGCATCATCAGAAAGTCCTGAGAACTGCCACGGTCCGTTAATCATCATAGCTGCCTGTCCTGATGCAAACTGTTTCTCTGCATCTGCCTGTGTCCAGTTAATACATTCTTTGCTGATATATCCTTTATCCATTAAGTCTTTCAGGTAAGTCATAGATTCTTTGGACTCATCACTTGTAAGATTATCCACGCTTCCACCTGCTGAAAGAAGCCATGGCATATACTGGAAAGTTCCCTCTTCATTTCCAATTGCAGAAATTGCAAGACCTTTACAAGTATCTGTTGTCAGTTTTTCACATGCTGCCTCTAACTCTGACCATGTTGTAGGTACTTCTACTCCTGCCTCTTCCAACATAGATTTATTATAGAAAAGTCCCAGACAGTTATTTCCCCAAGGTAATCCATAAAGTTTATCGTCATAATAACAGGAGTTAATGGATCCTTCCATAAAATCTGCTTCATCCCATGAATTGTACAGATCCGTAATATCCTCAAATACTCCCATGGACGCATAAGAAGCATGATCCGGGTTATCTACCATTCCACAATCTGGAAGCTCTCCGGAAACTACACCTATGGTGTACTGTTTCATCAGTTCTTCCCTTGGAAGATACTGTACCGTTACATGAACTTCATCCTGAGAATTATTAAATTCCTCAATTGCTTCATTTACGAACTTACCTTCTTTGTCTTCTGACATATAATGCCAGAAAGTAATCTCTGTAGGCTCTGCTGCCGATACCGTTCCTACATTTGTCAGACAACCCGCCATAAGCGCTGCGATTGCAACTACTGCAATTCTTTTTTTCATTTGTTACCCTCCTTAAATAATGTTCTGTTCTCTTTGTTTGTAATTGTAGTATAACAGTCAGAAGCACTAAAAAAAATTCTATTTTTCTAAAAAAAGTGTAATTATTTTACAGTTTTCAAAGCAAACTGTTTGGCAGATACCCCCACATATTCTTTGAATACTTTAGAGAAGTATTTTTGATCCGGGTATCCCACAGCACAGGCAACTTCATATATCTTCATATCGGTACCAGTCAAAAGTTCTTTTGCTTTCTCCATTCTTACCTGTCGCAGATAATTTGAAAAAGTAATTCCGGTTTCTTTTGCAAAAAGATTTCCAAGGTACTCCGGAGTCATATGAAACTTTTCAGCTATGGCATCCAACTGCAGTTTCATTCCATATGACTCTTCTATCACATTAATCATTTCTCTAACAATATCCGAACAGTTTTCTCTGTCCAGTCCCTGTGTTATTTCTTTTTTCTCATTTAATTTGTTCAGCAATTCTTTTACGTCTGAAACAGATGCCGGCTTCAGCAGATAATCCATTACTCCTAATTGGATTCCCTGCTGTGCATACTCAAATTCTGCATAACCACTCAATATCACAAAGTCACAGGATGCTCCCATTTCTTTTGCCTGACGTATCATAGATAATCCATCCATTTTCGGCATTTTTATATCTGTAAAGACCACCTCAGGCTCCATATCACTGATCATTTTTAATCCTTCAAAACCATTTTCTGCTTCTCCTATGACTTTACATCCCATATCCAGTTTATTAATCAGAGTGGATAAGCCGTTTCTGATACGAAATTCATCTTCTACAATAATTATCTTCTTCATAATTTGCTCTTCTCCTATGCTACAATAATCCCCGGATCTTTTCTTGGAATAACAAGAATAAATTCTGTTCCACTTCCAAGTTTACTTTTGACCATAATATCAGCTTCTTCCTGATAGTAAATACGAAGTCTGTGAATTACATTACTAATACCAATACTTTCACTATTAAGTGCTCCATTTTCCCCAATTTCTTTTCGAATCCGTTCTAATGTCAATATGTCCATCCCGCATCCATTATCTCTGATGTGAATCTCGAGCTTTCCATCCTTTCTGACGCAGGCTTCTATATTAATCATTCCACCTTCTTTTACATTTTCAAATGCGTGAAGAATCGTATTTTCAATTATAGGCTGCAAAAGCATTTTATATACAGGAAACCCCATTGCATCTTCTGTTACATCATAAACACAATCAAAAGAATTCTGAAAACGATCTCTTTGAAGAAATACATATTTTTTAAGCCAGCTTATTTCTGCCTCCAGACAAACCATACTTTCAATGTTTGACACACTGTACCTTAAAAGACTCCCTAATGTTGCCAGCATATCACTAATTTCTTCTTCATCATTTTCAATAGCACGCCAATTAATAGAATCCAGCGTATTAAAAAGAAAATGCGGATTAATCTGTGCTTCTAATGCTTTAATTTCTGCATGTTTTTGACTGATTGCCGCCTCCTGAATCTCTATATTTTTCTTTTCAAGCGTCTCTACCAGATGGTTAATACGTACTGTCATTTTGTTAAACTGACGTACAATCGTATACAACTCATCTTCTTTGTTAACATCTACTTTAAGTTCTTCCGTTTGTTTTCCCTCATAATTTCGCAATCCCTGTGAAATTTTCTGGATATTTCCAATGTACCTCCCAAAAATCCCCCATACGAGTGCACAAACTATTACTACTACGATTACAACAATTATTATTACTGCCCATAAAGTATGATAAATATCTTCCCTGTAAATTGCTCTGTCAATAATATGTACAATTGACCACTGAGTAGACTGAATCGGATATTTCCGTATTTCCAATGTAGAAACATTTTTATAAATCTCCCCCAGATAAGAATCCAGACTTATATTAATAAATTTATCCTTTGTTCCGGCAATAATTTTATTATAATCATCTATAATAACCGTTTCTACCCCTTTTACAGAACTCTCACTTTCACTATTGAACAACAGACAATTATCATCCAGTGCAATAATCAGAACTCCGCTCTGTTCCTGTGTTCTAAGATCACGTACAGGAAATCCCATAAGAATCGCCTGGTCATCTCTTACTTCTTCAATACCTATATTTACAGTAGCAATAAATGTTAATGCCTGATTGCTATTCACTTCATCATAGATTTCCGTTCTTTTCTTAGATTCTGACCAGATACTGTCATACTGACTTCCATACCATCGAGAATAACTCACATATTTCCCACTGTCAGAAAGAAATACAGCTGCCCTGATCTGGTCATACGTATTAATACCATTACTTAAGATTTTCTTGATTTTCAGCTCATCAACAGAATCACTGATATTATACATTTTAGCAAGATTAATAAATTCTGAATCTGCAACCAGTTCATACATTACATTTTCATAATTCTCCATTCTTTCCTGCACAATGATTTCATGCTGTTGTGCATTTTCATTCAATATATTATATGCACTGTCCAAAATCCTCTGATAATATACTCCGGTAATTATCAATGCAATCAAAAGCATAGGTATTATTGTCAGTACCAGATAAATTGTTATAATTTTCCTTTGAAAGCTATGAGGATTACCAACAAAACGTTCCAGATAATTTTTCATTATTTGTATCATTCCTTTTAAATATTGTATAACAATCTGTAGATTATAAGTTATCTATGCATCAACATTTATTTATATCAATTTACAATCAATTTATAAAATTGTCTCTTTCCAAAAGACTAATAAATTATAACATAATTTATACCGAAATAAATATATATAGTTTCATCATAGCACAAAGAAACTTATAGTGTTACTGAGAGCATAGTAAACAGTAACGTTATAGTTTAAATTCCCACAGAAATTTACCTACAACAAAAAAACTGCTAGCAGACTATGTACTAACAGTTTTTTCAGTTACATTACCCACAGGAAAAATCTCATATCCTGAACTATATCCTTTTTATATTCTCTTTCAGTTAAAGCGAATCTCATCCGCTAATTCCTTTGCTTCTTTTACCATAATCTGAATCTGATCAAATTCACCGTTTCTGATCATATCTCCCTTTACCATCCAGCTTCCGCCACAGCACAGAATCTTATCACAAGATAAATAGTCTTTCAAATTTCCGGTATTTATTCCTCCTGTCGGCATAAATTTAAGGTTCTGGTATGGTGCTGCCATTGCCTTTATCATGGCAATTCCACCAGCCTGCTCTGCCGGGAAAAATTTAACCACTTTCAATCCTCTTTTTACAGCCTGGGCAACTTCTGAAGGGGAAATACATCCAGGAAATACCGGAATGTTTTTTTTCAGGCAATAATCCACAATTTCCGGGTCAAACCCTGGACTTACAATAAATTTTGCACCAGATTTCACTGCAAGATCTACCTGCTCTGTAGTCAGTACAGTTCCCGCTCCTACCAGCATATCCGGATATGTTTCTGACATCAGACGAATACTTTCTGCCGCTGCCTCTGTACGGAATGTTACTTCCGCACATGGAAGTCCGCCCTCAGACAGAGCCTTTGCTAAAGGAATCGCATCTTTTTTATCTTCCAGAACAACAACCGGCACTACTCCTAATTTCTGAAACTGTTCTTCTATTGTTTTCATAATCTCTGCCCCTTTATCTTTTAATATCAAAATTCATCTGCATCACATGACGGATCAGTGAAACATCATCGGTAATGTTTCCATCTCCATGAAGTGTATGTTTGATCGCACTGCTGGCCACTCCGAAATTTACGGTATCTTCCGGAGTAAATTTCTGCATAAGTGCGTAAATAATTCCACTTACAAACGCATCCCCACCGCCAACACGATCCAGAATATTAAATGTCAGTTTTCTGCTCTCATAAGTCTTTCCCTCATACCACAGATATGCTTTCAGACTGTTTTCACTACAGCTTGGAGAATATCGTACATGTCTGGCAATACATTTCAGATTCGGATATCTTTTAACAAATGCATTGAAGACTATCTCTTGCTGTTCTAAATCTGGCTGAAATGGGATATCATCCTTCACGTCTCCTGCACTGTAATTATTTTCGTCTTTCCATAAGTGATATGGTTCTATTCCCATCAAAACATCGACATACGGAAGACACGCTGTACAGAATTCTCTTGCCTCTTCCCAGCTCCATAATGTACTTCTGAAATTTCCATCAAAGCTGACGGTGATTCCATTCTTTTTTGCAATTTTCAGACAGTCTATGATCATTTTTCTGCAACGCTCTCCCAAAGCAGGGGTAATCCCACTTAAATGCAGCCAGGTATAGCCATCCAGTAATTTTTCCAGATCGACCTTAGTAAAATCATACTCATCAAAAGCACTGTGTTTTCTGTCATAAATGACCTTACTTGGACGAATCCCATACCCAGTCTCCAGATAATATGTTCCTAATCTATGTGTCGGAGTTTCTTCAGATGTACTGAAAATTACAGGTGTACAGTCAACATCATTACTTTTCATCATTCTTATCGCACTTTTTCCAAGGCTATTATCCGGTACAACCGTAAAGTATGAGCTGTCTATCCCAAGATTTGCCAGAGACAATGCCACATTCGCCTCACTTCCTCCATATCTCGCTTCAAAACAATCTGCCGTCCGGATTTTTTCACAGTCAGGAGGAGTCAGACGCAGCATAATTTCACCCATTGTTATAAATCTTTGTTTTCTATTTTCTTCCTGATACATAATCAATTCCTTTTCTCATATCCCATTTGATCAATATTCCAGATATGCACCCTTCATCGGACTTGCCGCATGCTGACTGAATAATCTCAAAACCCCTTTTCTATATTTCGGCTCTCTTGGTCTCCAGTTTTTGCGTCTTTCTTTTAGTATCTCATCAATCTCTTCTGCTGTTTTGCGCTCTCCGGCAATTCCAATGATATTCAGTTTTCGCTCCATTACATCAATTTCAATCAGATCGCCTTCTTTTACCAGAGCGATAGGACCGCCATCTACTGCCTCAGGGCTGCAATGTCCGATCACCGGACCTGTTGAAGCTCCTGAGAATCTTCCATCTGTGATCAGAGCGATACTTTTTCCTAATTCTTTATCACTGCTGATTGCCTCAGATGTATAAAACATTTCCGGCATTCCGCTTCCTTTTGGTCCTTCATAACGGATAAAGACAGCATCACCTTTCTGAACTTTATGTTTAAGAACCGCATCCAGACATTCTTCCTCACTGTCAAATGGTCTCGCACGAAGAACCGACTTGAACATTTCTTTCGGACACGCCGTATGTTTGATAACAGCACCTTCAGGCGCAAGATTACCTCTTAATACTGCAATGCTTCCATCTGTTCCAATGGCTTTGTCATATGGACGGATAATATCTTCTTTTGAAATTTTAATACCATATCTCTGATTAAATTCCTGCAGCCATTTATCACATTTCTCATAAAATCCGTTCTTTTTCAGATCATCAAGATTTTTACCAAGAGTCTTTCCTGTTACCGTCATTACATCAAGATGCAGATGTTCTTTAATTTCTTCCATGATGGCCGGAACTCCTCCTGCATAATAGAAGCATTCTGCGGGCCATCTTCCAGCCGGACGAACATCTAACAGATATCTTGCATTTCTGTGAAGGCAGTCAAAAGTATCTCCTGTAATTTCTATTCCAAACTCATGTGCGATTGCCGGAATATGGAGAAGACAGTTTGTACTTCCTGAAATTGCTGCGTGAACCAGAATTGCATTTTCAAAACTTTCCATTGTCACAATATCACTTGGACGCATATTCTCTGTCTGCGCCAATTTCACCGCCTGTCTTCCGGCCTCTCTTGCATATGCCAGAAGATCCGGGCTGGCTGCCGGCATTAACGCGCTTCCCGGAAGTGCAAGTCCTAACGCTTCTGCCATAATCTGCATGGTTGATGCAGTTCCGATAAAAGAGCATGCTCCACAGCTTGGACATGCATTACATTTAGCCCAGTCCAGCTTTGCCTCATCAATTTCGCCTCTCTCATATTTCGCGCTGTACATGCCAAGCTGTTCAAGAGTAAGCATCTCTGGTCCGGCATTCATTGTTCCACCAGGAACAACAACGGCTGGAATATTGACTCTTGCCAGCCCAATCAGATTTCCCGGCATTCCTTTATCACAGCTGGAAAGATAGACACCTGCATCAAATGGAGTTGCATTGGCATGAATCTCTATCATATTTGCAATCATTTCTCGGCTTGCCAGACTGTAATTAATTCCATCTGTTCCCTGACTTTCCCCGTCGCAGATATCAGTACAGAAGTAACGCGCTCCAAAGCCTCCGGCTTCTGTAACACCTTTTCTGACCTCTTCTACCAATATATTTAAATGTCCGCTTCCCGGATGACTGTCACCATAAGTGCTTTCAACCATAATCTGCGGCTTCCCAAGATCTTCCTTTTTCCATCCTGTTCCGATTCTTAATGGGTCCAATTCCGGTGCTAATTTACGCATTTCCTGACTTTTTAAATTCATAATTTTTCCTCCTGCTAAGCAATTTAGACGTAAGATTATTCGAGAAATCAACCTGTTTGTACACCAGTACATCATTTTCGAAATAACCAGAGCATTTTTCAAACATGTGCTAAAATATATATGGTAATTTTTTATTATGAAACGATAAACCATACGATCGTTGCTCCAACAATTCCTACTAAACCAACAATCGTTTCCATCACTGTCCATGTTTTCAGATTTGTCTTTTCATCAACTTCAAATAAAGATTTGGAAAGCCAGAAACCGGAGTCATTTACATGGCTGAAGGCTGTTCCTCCTGCTGCAATCGCGATAGTAAGTGTTGCAAGCTGCAACTGTGAAAGACCTGAAACCATAGGCATGTGTTGTAACTATTTTTATATTTCCGGCGCCTTGCTTGATCATGGTCACACTATAACAATTGGATTTTCAACTTTCAATACATATGATGTATATATATTTTTTTCTGCAAAACGACAAAAACAGGCGGTGATTTTTCCTTGTTCACCGCCTGTTTTTTGTATATTTTTACTATCTTTCATTAAAAAACGTTTTTATAACTTTCAATACGTCTGATGTATTTACATTATTATTCTTGTTTGATTGATTAATAGCAGATGTACTTATATATCATCTGGTTCATGATTTTTTCTTACTTTTTTCTTTTTTTCCAGAAGTTCCATGATTACCTGCCGGTTATAGGTCAGGTGCATATTCATGGCACATTTTGCCCCTACAGGATCTTTACGTTCAATAGAGTTAACAATTGCCCTGTGTGTTTCCAGAGTTTCCTGCATCAGACTTCTGTATGTGATATTGGCAAATATCACAACTGATGTATTGATTACAGGGATCAGACGCTCTACTACCATATTTCCACTGAGTTTCGCCAGATAACTATGGAATTCTATATCTTTCTGGATATGATTATGCCCTTGCTTGTATAGCATCTCAACTTCATTACATAATTCACGAAGTTTCGCAATCTGTTCCTTCGTTGCCTTTCTACATGCCCATGTGACAATCTCCGGTTCAATCATCAGACGGACGTCAAAAAGATCTAATGCCAGCTGATATCTGTCTTTTATCTGCCCAAATCCCAAAACATCATTCTCCATATAAACTGTACTGATCACATAAGTTCCGTCTCCACGCCGCACTTCCAGAATCCCACGGCTTACCAGCCCCTTCACAGCCTCACGAATTGTACTTCTTCCTACATCAAATATCCCAGCAAGCTCAAATTCATTTGGAATTTTCTCACCAATTGCAATCTGATTATCTAAGATATATTTCATTAGCTGATCCTCGGTTTGCTGCCCAAGAGTCTTTTTTATCTGTACTTTTTTCTGACTCATTGTTTCCTCCTTATGATTGTATGTCCAGCAATATACAACAGAATCGGAATCAGATGTTCCGAATAGTTACTGATCACTCCGAAATTGCATTCTGCTCCAGATATTTCTGCAAAGAAGATACATACAGTTTCCCCATATTACTGAGAATAGAATTCTTCCTGGTTATGTATCCGATTTCCATATCGCTGTTCTGGTTCTGTTCATCGCCCTCGAAGGGAATTGCCAGATAATCACTGCCGTTCAATTCTTCACAGATGATTCCTGAACATAAAGTATATCCATTTAAACCAACCATCAGATTCAGCATCGTTGCACGGTCTGAAGCTTTGACTGTTCTGGTGTATTCGTTCGTAGACAAAATCTCCTCCGCCAGATAAAAATTACCTTTTTCTCCCTGCTCAAAGGACAGGCACGGATATTTCTCAAGCTGGCTGTAACTGATCGATTTCTCTTTTGCGAGAGGGTGAT
>OGXF01001730.1_pt1 | contig 14496 bp, 11 predicted proteins | sample 1576191 | NCBI WGS metagenome assembly OGXF01 (sample SAMEA3541545, study PRJEB24748) | human gut metagenome | biome: human gut; feature: human-associated habitat; material: faeces | place: China | collected 2012
GGGCGGCGTTGGTGATGGTGGTGGTGCCGGCGGCGCACACCGCCGCCAGCATGGCGTTCTCCGTGGCCCCCACGCTGGGCAGGGAGAGCACGAGGTCCGCCCCCCGCAGGGCTCCCTCAGCCCGCAGGCCGCCGCCGTCCTCGGTGATGCGGCCACCCAGGCCCCGGATGGCCCCCAGGTGGAGGTCGATGGGCCGGGGCCCCAGCTCACACCCGCCGGGGGCGCACAGCTCGGCCCGTCCCATGCGGCCCAGGATGGCCCCCAGGAAGATGACGGAGGAGCGCATCTCCCGCATCAGCGCGTCGGGCACGTCCCAGCCCGTGGGGGCGGAGGCGTCCACCACCACGGCGTCCCCCTGCCGCTCCGCCCGGCAGCCCAGGTGCCGGAGGATGTCCAGGGAGGCCGCCACGTCGGACAGCTCCGGGCAGTTGTGGATGACGCACTCGCCCGGGGCCAGAAGGCAGGCCGCCAGAATGGGCAGTACGCTGTTTTTTGCCCCGTGTATCCGCACAGAGCCGTCCAGGGGGTGTCCCCCCTCGATGATGTAAGCACTCATAGATCCAGCCTCCGCAAGTCGTTTGGTACGCTATCCTATGCGGAGGGAGGACGGCTGGTTCAGTTGGCCCGTTTTTCCATCAAACGGACCAGAGTCTGGTAGATTTGTTCCGCCGCGTCTGGCACCGCCATGTCCCGCAGGGCACGGCTCATGGCCTCCCGCCGGGGGGCGTCGGAGAGCAGCCCGGTCATAAGCGCGTACAGCTTCTCTCCAGAGGACTCCCCCTCCGGCAGCAGTACCGCGCCGCCGGCGTTGGCCAGCACCCTGGCATTCTTGGTCTGGTGGTCGGCCACCACGTTGGGGGAGGGCACCAGCACCGCCGGCTTGGCGATGGCGGCAATCTCCGCGATGGTGGACGCCCCCGCCCGGCACAGCACCAGATCAGCGGCTGCCATCACCAGGGGCATGTCGTAGATATACTCCCGCACATCCACCTCCGGGTGGTCCGCCAGGCCGCTGCCCTGGAGGGCGTCCAGCACCGCCCGGTAGTCCCGGCCCGCGCCGTGGATGTGGTGGAAGGGGGCGCCGTCCCGGCACTCCAGGGCAATGCACTCCGCCATCTGGCAGTTCATCACCTCCGCCCCCAGGCTGCCCCACACAGAGAGCACCAGGGGCCGGTCATCGGTGAGGCCCAGCTCCGCCCGCGCCTCCTTCCGGGTATAGCGGAAGAAGTCGGTACGCACCGGCGTGCCGGTGACCACCACCTTTCCGGGGTCGTCGTAGTGGCTTCGGCTCTCCTCAAAGCCCACCATCACCACGTCCACCACCTTGGACAGGGTCTTGGTGGTCAGGCCGGGGACGGCGTTGGACTCGTGAACGGCGGTGGGAATCCCCCGCTTCGCGGCGGCCTTCACCACCGGGAAGGAGGCATAGCCGCCGGTGCCCACCACCAGGTCAGGCTGAAAGCGGTCCAGGATGGCGTTGGCCTGCTTCCTGGACTTGTTCATGTTCAGCAGGGTTCTGACGTTGTGGCCGATGGAGGCCGGAGAGAGGGACCGCCGGAAGTTGGTGATGGTCACCGTCTCAATGGGGTACCCCTCCTTGGGCACCAGCCGGGTCTCCATGCCGCCGTCGGCACCCACGAACAGCACCTCACAGCCGGAGTTGCGGGTCTGGAACATCTGGGCCAGGGCCACGGCGGGATTGTTTGGCCGGAGGTGCAGCGACCGTTTCAGATTGGGAGCCGGTAACGCAGGTAAAGAGGACTCTCATTCCTTTTTTCTCCTCCTCGTAATGTAGGGCGGCCGCTGGTCGCCCCTGCGGCCTAAAAAGCTTCACCCGCCATAGGGTGAAAGAAATTCAGAGGATGTGCGCAGCAGGACATGCGCCTGCGGAGCACACCACTGTCCCTGGCCGCGCAGGGGAACAGCGTCCTCCCTGGACCTTTTTACTCCTGTCTCGGCGCCGGGATCTGCCGGGAAACGGAAAGGATGATGCCCATCTCCGCCAGTTGGATCATCAGCGCCGTACCCCCGTAACTGAAAAACGGCAGGGAGATGCCGGTGGTAGGGATCAGGTTGGTGACCACGGAGATGTTCAGGAACACCTGTACTGCGGTCAGGGTGGTGATACCCACCACCAGAAGGGCGCCGAAGCGGTCTCTGGCGTGGATGGCAATCCAGTAGCCCCGCATGACCAGCAGGGCAAAGAGAATGAGGACGATTCCGGCCCCGATCAGGCCCAGCTCCTCGCACACGATGGCGAAGATGAAGTCGTTCTCCGGCTCGGGCAGGTAGAGGAACTTCTGCCGGCTCTTGCCCAGGCCCAGGCCCAGCAGTCCGCCGGAGCCGATGGCGTAGAGGGACTGGATAATCTGATAGCCGCCGTCCCGGGGATAAGCCCAGGGATCCTGCCACACCAGGATGCGGGTGGACTGGTAGCCGCTCATCATGAGCACCACCAGCCCCATCAGGGCCGCGCCGCCGCCGGCAAACCAGTAGAGCTTGATGCCGGCGGCAAAAAGCACCGCCGCCGCGCCGGCCAGAATCAGGATTGTGCCCGACATGTGGGGCTCCAGCATCATCAGGCCCACAATCAGCAGCAGGATGAGTCCATAGGGCACCAGTTCCAGAAAGCCGATGCGGTCCAGAAAGCCCACCACACCGCTGAGCGGGCTGCGGGGGGAGAGGCGGCGCGGCTTCTCCGTGTTCCGCTTGGACAGCCGGGCGGAAAAGTACATGATGACGGCCACCTTGGCGATCTCCGACGGCTGGAAGGTTCCGATGCCCGGTACGGCGATCCACCGCTTCACGCCGTCGGAACGGCTGGTGTGGATGCCGGGGATGAGCACCGCGATGAGCAGCAGGACAGCCAGCCCAAGGGCGAAGACCGACAGCCAGCGGAAGGTCTGGTAGTTGATCTTCGAGGTGATATACATCACGGTCAGGCCAGCCGCGGCAAAGAGGGCCTGGCGGAAGAAGTAGAAGGTGGGGCTTTTGTCCTCCTGCAGGTACGCCGTGGCGTAGGAGGCGGAAAACACCATGATCACGCCGATGCCGGTGAGCAGGAGCACCAGCATCAGGAAGGGCAGGTCCATGGGTCCCCGGGCCAGTTGCTCCTCAATGGTCAGATCGCGCTTGCGTTTTGCCAGGGGGCTCCCCTCCTTTCTCTCAACTCAGTGGATTACCGGCCCATAACCCCCAGAAAGGCCAGCACACAGGCCAGCAGGGTCACGCCGGAGAACACACAGAACAGCTTCACCTCGCTCCAGCCGCCCAGCTCCAGGTGGTGGTGCAGGGGCGCCATGCGAAAGATCCGCTTTCCGTGGGTCAGCTTGAAGTAGCCCACCTGGAGAATGTCGGACAGGGTCTCCAGGATGTAGATGATGCCCACCAGGATGAGCACCAGGGGAATATCCAGGGCGAAGGCCAGTCCGCACACCGCTCCCCCCAGAAAGAGAGAGCCAGTGTCGCCCATAAAGACCTTGGCGGGGTGGAAGTTATAGATCAGGAATCCGCACAGCCCGCCGAACAGCCCGGCGGAGAAGATCCCCAGCTCCAGTTGCCCCCAGAAGCAGGCCACGGCGGTGAAAAAGAGCATCACGGGCATGGTGACGCCGGTGGCCAGGCCGTCGATGCCGTCGGTGATATTGACGGCGTTCACGGTGCCCACCATGACGAAGGCGGCGAACACCATATAAACGGGCCAGGGGAGGAACAGGGTCACGTTCACAAAGGGGATGTAAAGGTCGGGGGTCAGATAGTGGTGGTTGCGCATCAGCACCGTGAACACGATGGCCGCCGCCAACTGGAGCAGAAACTTCTGCGGTGCGGTCAGGCCGGTGTTCTGGTGCTTTTTCACCTTCACATAGTCGTCAATATAGCCGATCACGCCGAACACCAGGGCGAACAGGAGCACAAAGCCGCCGCCGAAGCGCCCTGCGGCAAAGTCCGGCCACCCCAGCAGCAGAACCGCCGCAGCGGAGCCGATGATGAACATCAGCCCTCCCATGGTGGGCGTCCCCTGCTTCGACATGTGCCAGGTGGGGCCGATCTCCTTGATGGACTGCCCGGCCTTCATGCGCCGCAGCAGAGGGATGAGCCCCTTCCCGCCCAGGGCGGCCGCCGCAAAGGCCACCACAAAGCTGATTACAATCCTTAACATCTCTTTTGCAACCTCCAAAGCCTCTCAACATTCCAAATTGCGGCCCATGTGAGCCGGTTCGATATTTTATCACAATCCCGGCATGGTTTCCACTCGAAAAAGCAACAAACTTCCTCGCCTCTCAGGCGAAATAGGCGGCGATTTCCTCCCGCTCGTCCAGGTGGTACTCCACGCCGTCCACCTCCTGATAGGTCTCGTGGCCCTTACCGGCCAGCACCACCGTGTCCCCCGCCCGGGCCAGCGAGAGGGCCCGCCGGATGGCGGCGCGACGGTCGGGCTCCACCACGACCTCCGCCGGAGCCCCCTCCAGGCCGGGCAGAATGTCGTTGATAATGTCCATGGGCACCTCAGTACGGGGATTGTCTGAGGTGACTACCGCCACGTCGGCCAGAGCCCCGGCGACAGCCCCCATACGGGGCCGCTTGGTGCGGTCCCGGTCGCCCCCGCAGCCGAACAGGCAGATCACCCGCCCCGGCGTGAAGTCCCGCACGGTAGTGAGGATGTTCTCCAGGGCGTCAGGGGTGTGGGCGTAGTCGATGAGCACCGTGTAGTCCGTGGGGGTGGGCACCACCTCGATGCGGCCCTTCACCCCCCGGGCCGCCCCCAGTGCGGCGGCACAGCCGTCCAGCGGCAGGCCCAGCACCAGCCCGCAGGCCAGCACACCCAGAGCGTTGTAGATGGTAAAGCCTCCGGGTATAGGCAGCCTTACCCGGGAAATGGCGTCCCTGGTCACCGCCTCAAACTCTACCCGCTGGGGGAACAGGCGGAGGTTCTTGGCCGTGAGATCCGCCTCGTCCCGGCACTCCGAGTAAGTAAAGGTCGGAACCGGCACCGTTTCGGCATAGTACCGGCCCGCCTCGTCGTCCAGGTTGAGCACCGCAGCGGCGCACTGGCGGAACAGCAGCCCCTTGGCGTCCCGGTAGGCCTCCATGGTACCGTGGAAGTCCAGGTGGTCCTGGGTCAGATTGGTGAAGATACCCGCCCGGAAGGGGATGCCGTCCAGGCGGTGGAGCACCAGGGCGTGGGAGGATGCCTCCATCACCACGTGGGTACACCCCGCATCCGCCATCTCCCGCAGCAGCTCCTGCACCTCGTAGGACTCCGGCGTGGTGCGGTGGGCGGGCAGGCTCTCCTCCCCGATCAGGTTCTGGTTGGTGCCGATCAGCCCCACCTTTGTGTGGAGGCACCCCTCCAGCATGGCCTTGAGCAGATAGGTGGTGGTGGTCTTTCCGTTGGTCCCGGTGACCGCCAGCAGGGTCAGTTCCCGGGCCGGATGGCCGAACCAGTTGGCTGAGGCGATGGCCAGGGCGGCCCGGGTGTCCTCCGTCACCAGCCAGGGGCCCTCCCCCTCCGGGGGGCGCTGGCAGAGCACCGCCGCCGCTCCCCCTTCCAGGGCCTGCCGGATGTACCGGTGTCCATCGGTCTTGTACCCCGGAAGCGCCACAAAGAGGCAGCCGGGGGTCATGTCTCGGGTGTCGCAGCAGATTCCTGAACATTCCACGTCCTGGACATGCCGCGCGGTCAGCGCCACGCCGTCCAACAGCTCATTCAGCTTCATGCCCTCACCCCGTTTCCCATGTTGTCGGCCCGTTTTTACAGGCCCGCGCCGCTGGCCGTGCTGTCGGTAAAGCGTACCTCAATGGTGGTACCCCGGTTGACCGAGGCGCCCGCGGCGGTGGACTGTTCATAGGCCACCACGTGAGAGCCGTACTCGGTGGCTCCGGTGGCCCGCATGTAGAGACCCGCATCAGCCAGCTTCTGCCTGGCCTGCTCGGCGGTAAGGCCGATGACGCTGGGCACCTGCACCTGGTCGGTGGGCACCGCCTCGCCCATGTAGAGCACCACCTGGCTGCCGCCGGGGATGGATGCCCCCGCCGCCGGGATCTGTCCGGTGACGGTACCACCGTCGCCCACGGTGCGCAGGGTCAGGCTGTTCTTCTGGAGGGCGGAGGTGGCGTCCGCCAGATTCAGTCCGGACAGGTTGGGCACCAGCACGTCGGCGTTGGCGGTATAGGTCTTCTCCACGCCCAGGTGGCCCAGAATATCCTCCAGCAGCTCTCCGGCCATCAGGGCCGCCATATTGCCGCCGCTGATATACCAGCCGCCGGCGGTGGTATTGGAGCCGGGGAAGGCGGGCTTGGGGTTGTCGTAGGCCAGCAGGATAATCACCTGCGGGTCATCCGCTGGGGCGAAGCCCAGGAAGGAAACGATGGTATGGTCGGTCTCCAGCGTCTCGGAGGAGCCGGTCTTGCCGCCGATGCGGTAGCCCTCCACCCGGGCATTCTTGCCGGTGCCGCCGTCCACCACCTTCTCCAGGATCGCACGGCAGCGCTCACTGGTCTGCGCGCTGACCACCTGTCGCACCTCGTTGGGCTCATTGTGCTGGAGCACATTGCCCTCGCCGTCGGTCACCTGGCTGACCACATAGGGCTGCATCAGGTGGCCGCCGTTGATGACGGCGGAGGCCGCTGTGATGAGCTGAATGGGGGTCACCTGGAACCGCTGGCCGAAGGATGCGGTGGCCAACTGGACGGTGTTGAAGTCCTCCCGGGGCCAGATCAGGGAACTGGTGTCCATCTCGCCCTGCATGTCTATGCCGGTTTTCTCCAGGAAGCCGAAGCCCTCCAGATAGTCATAGAACTTCTCCGCTCCCAGGGCCTGGCCGATCTTGACGAAGGCCGGGTTGCAGGAGTTCGCCACCGCCAGGGCCAGATCCTGGTCCCCGTGGCCCGGCGCCTTCTTGGAGCAACTGATGGGCCGGGACCAGCCCTCTACCATGATGTAGCCGGGGCAGTAGAAGTGGCTGTTCTCGGTGACCACGCCCTCCTCCAGGGCGGCGGCCAGGACGATGGACTTGAACGTGGAGCCGGGCTCATAGGTACTGGTGATTGCCTTGTTAGTCCACTGGGTGTAAAGCACTTCGGTCTCTGCCGCAGAAATGGCCTTGTCGCGGGCCTCCTCGCTGGAAGCCCCCTCTGCCAGTGCCTTCTGGTAGGCCTCCTCCTTGGTGTACGCCCCGCTCTCGATGTCCGCCAGATACTGGTTGAGCACCGGATCGCTCACCACCCTGGGGTTGTTCAGATCGTAGGTGGGGGATTTGGCCCAGGCCAGAATTTCGCCCGTATTGGGGTCCATGGCGATGCAGAAGCCGCCGTCCTGCACCTCGAACTGCTCGATGCCCTTTTTCAGGATGCTCTCACAGTAGGACTGGATAGCGCTGTCCAGGGTCAGGGTCAGATTGTCGCCGTCAGTGGCGTCGTAGTAGTCCTCATAGCGGTAAAGCATCTGTGTGCCGTCGCCGTTTTTGGCGGTGACGATCCGCCCCGTCTCGCCCGAGAGAGCCTCGTCGTACTGAGCCTCAACTCCATAGGCGCCCCGTCCTTCGCTGTAATTCACCCAGCCGATCACCTGGGCCGCCAGGCTGTTTTTGGGATAGTAGCGCTTGGTGGTGGGCGGGGTGTAAATGCCGGTGATATGGTTTTCGTTGATGAAGGAGATCACCGCGTCCCGCTCGTCGTCCTCCACCCGCCATTTGATCATCTCATACATGGAGCTGGTCTTGGCCAGGCGCTTGAGGATGTCCGCCTCGTCCAGATCCAGGATTTGGGCCAGGTTGGAGGCAATGAACTCGTTGGTGGGCTCCGGGTAGTCCAGTGTCTTCCCATTCTCTGCTGCGTTCGCCGCCTTCTCTCGATACGCCTCCTGGCAGGCCAGGATCTCTTTGGGGGAGAGCTGGATGTTGTAGACCGTGGCGCTCATGGCCAGAGTCTCCCCGCTTCGGTCGTAGATGGTGCCCCGGTTGGCCTCCACCGTGCTGTCGGCGGTCTGCTGCTCCACCGCCATTCCCTGGTATTTGTCGTAGTCGCGGATCTGGATCTGCCAGAGCCGGACCAGCAGCGGCACGAACGCCGCCACGCCGAACAGTGTCAGCAGGAACAGGGTGCGCACCAAAATGGTGCGGTTCGCCCGCCGGTCCGGCTGCTGCTGGACCATACGCTTTCTCTTTCTGTCTGCCATGGCTGGCTCACCTCACTCAAGAAATCTCGTCTGCCGCTCTCCCGCGGGATTGGGTGATATATCGCAGGAGGGCGTAAGAAAATTGCTTTTCTTACGCCCGGCCCGCCATGGGCGGGCCGCCGCACTTTTTCTGCCGAAAAAGTGGTTTTGATCCCACGTGAAAGGGAACCCTGATGGTTCATCTTCGCACTAAGAGCCGCCTTGCAGGCGGTTGCGCTCCGAATCGCCCTGCGGGGCAGCCTTTCACACTATCCCTCCTTCCGGCTTTCCCGCCCTGGAGGGATTGGGTGATATATCGCAGGAGGGCGTAAGAAAATTGCTTTTCTTACGCCCTCTCTGCTCGTTCTCTTCAAGGGCCGCCCGGGGCAGCCCGTCTGTTTCTCTGGGGTCTGCAGATCACTATATGGCCGTACTCACTGGAAATATGCCACAATCTCGGAGGCAATGGACTTTACACTCTCAAACATGCCGTCCAGTCCGGCGACCGCCTCGTCCTGGTTGAAAAAGGTCACGGTGTCCGGCTCGGACAGGTCCACATACACCACCTGCCCGTTCTGCGGCCGAACCATGGCACCACTGGCTGTCATGGTCTCCTCAATGCTGCTCAGATCATAAGACAGCTCATACGCGGTGCGCAGCTTGGCCTCCTCCGACTGGAGAGCAGTCATCTCACTGCGCAGCTCCACCACCTGCTGGGAGATGGTGGTCAACTGCACATAGCTGAACAGCAGCAGCACGGCAAACACGCCCACCGCCAGAAATCCCACCACAGCGAAGGGGGAGACCAGTCCCGCCTCCCGTACCCGCACCCGGGGCCGGACCACCGCCCGCTCCCGCGGCCGAACCATGGGCCTGGGCCGAAGAACCTCCTCCCGCTGGAGCTGCCGCGCCGCGGAGCCATCATACGCGTCATAGGGTACGCGGCTGTAATTCGTGTATCTGCTTCTGCGCTTGACGGCAGTTGCCATGAGTCCGTCCACTCCAATCTCTTTGGTAAATTCCGTGCTTCTACAGTTTTTCCGCTACCCGGAGCTTGGCGCTGCGGGCCCGGGGGTTCTCCTCCAGCTCTGCCGCTCCGGAGACAATGGGCTTTTTGTTGACCAGCTTCACCTGGGGCTTCTTCCCGCACACACAGACGGGAAAATCCGGCGGACAGGTACACCCCTTGGCGAAAGCCGCCAGGGCATTTTTCACGATACGGTCCTCCAGCGAGTGGAAGGAGATCACCGCCAGCCGCCCACCGGGGTTCAGCCGGGGCACCGCCTCCCGCACCATCCGGTCCACCGAGCCCAGCTCGTCGTTGACGGCGATGCGGATGGCCTGGAAGGTCCGCTTGGCCGGGTGCTGTTTCTCCCGCAGGGCCGCAGGGGGCATGGCCCCCTTGACGACCTCCACCAGCTCCAGCGTGGTCTCAATGGGGCGCTTGTCCCTGGCCCGGACGATGGCTCCCGCGACGGCGGGGGCGTACCGCTCCTCCCCATATTGCCAGAGGATGCGCCGCAGCTCCTCCTGGGGCCACTCGTTGACCACCGCCCGGGCCGTCAGGGTGTCGGTCTGATCCATGCGCATGTCCAGGGGGGCGTCCCTCCTGTAGGAAAAGCCCCGGGATGCGTCGTCCAACTGGGGGGAGGACACCCCCAGATCAAAGAGCATGCCGTCCACCCCGTCCAGGCCCAGCCCGTCCAGGATGGCGTCCAGCGCACAGAAATTGCTGTGTACCAGGGTGACCCGCTCCCGCCACGGCGCCAGCCGCTCCTCCGCCGCGTCCAGAGCCGCCTGATCCCGGTCCACGCAGATGAGCCGCCCGGTGGTCAGCCGCCGGACAATCTCCCGGCTGTGGCCCGCCCGGCCCAGAGTGCCGTCCAGATACACGCCCTCCGGCCGGATGGCCAGGGTCTCAATGCACTCGTCCAGCAGCACCGGCTTGTGGGAAAATACCTGCTCACTCATATCAGAATCCAAGCGCCTCCATACAGGCCGACATCTTCTCCGGCGTCATCTCTTCCTCCTCCTGGGCCTGCCATGCGTCCGCGCTCCAGATCTCCGCCCGGTCGTTGACACCCAGGATCACCACGTCCTTGTCCAGACCGGCATACCTGCGCAGCTTCTGGGGAATGACGATACGGCCCTGGCTGTCCAGTTCACACTTGGCCGCGTTGGCGAATAGGGGGCGCATGGCCTTGGATTGACTCATAGGCAGGGAGGAAAATTTTTCTGTAAACCGGTCCCAGGTAGACTGGGGATAGATGGCCAGGCAGGCGTCTACACCCATAGCCAGATAGAAGGTGACGCCCAGCTCCTCCCGGAGCTTTGCGGGAATGAACAGACGGCCCTTGGCATCAATGCTGTGCTCATAGGTGCCGGTCATGCTGCTCACTTCCCCCCACTTTACTGCTTAAGAGCGGTGATTTGCTCCACTTCGCCCCACTTTCTTCTCTAGTATAAATGTTCTGTTACAGAATTGCAACATTTTTTTCTTCTTTTTTAACGGGAAAAATGCCGATTTTTCCACTGAAACCCCTGCTTTTCGGCACTAAAAACATATGTTCGATTGCATTTCGTTACAAATGGTATCAAAAAACCGCCATCCCTTGCGGTTTGGCGGCAAAAAAGTCCTATATTTTGCGGTATTACGTAAACAAAAAAACGGTGCAGTCCCGCCGCGCACGCGGTTCGGGATTCGGGTATATTCTCCCAAAAACACCACCTCTTTTGTAAAGCATTTAATAGTATTTATGGAAAATGTAGGTATACTTTTAACCACAACAGATATCTGTTCCACAAAATTGAACACATCCGTGCTGAAAAGGGGGTACCTATGGATCAAACACAAGCCGCACCGGAAGCGCACATCACCTACTACGGCGGAAAGTGGGTGGCCTTCGCGCCCATCCTGCTGGCCATCGTGGGGCTAATTTACATCGCGGTCAAGCAGGCGGACGTACCGGAATACTGGGTGGTCTTTCTCCTCCCCATGATCGTCTGCCTGTTCCTGGCCAAGGACAAGACGGCCTACTGCGAGGCCATTATCGAGGGTGCCACCAACAAGGTGGGGGGAATCCTGATCATGGCGGTTCTGCTGGCCGGAATCTGCGGGCAGCTCATTGAGACCAGCGGCCTGGTGGACACCCTGGCACACTATCTCATTGAGCTCAACTTCCTGGGCAACAAGTTCGTGGCCGCCTCTTTTCTGCTCACCTGCCTGATCGCCTTCTCCACCGGGACCTCGGTGGGCACCATCTTCGTGGTCGGCCCCATTCTTTACCCCATCGGCTATCTGGTCGGGGCCACGCCGGCGCTGATGATCGGCGCGATCGTATCGGAAGCGGCCTTCGGCGACAACGTCTCCCCGGTATCGGACACTCTGATTGCGGCCTCCTCCTCTCAGAAGGTGGACCTGGGCGGCGTTTTCCGCAGCCGCCTGAAATATGTCCTGCCGGCCGCGGCGTTGACGCTGATCCTCTATCTGGCGCTTGGCTCCCGCGGTGAGGCCGCGGATCTCTCCGCCGTCCAGAGCGCCGCGGTCCGGCCTACGGCCCTGCTGTTCCTGCTGGTGCCCGTGGTGGTGGTGGTCTTCTGCCTGCTCCAGCGCCACCTGCTGGAGGCGCTGAGCTATGGCATCGTCACCGGCGTACTCCTGGGACTGGTCACCGGCACCATCACCTTCAGCGACATCATCTCCGTCCCGGAACCCCTGAGCGCAGGCGGCCTCATCATGGAGGGCATCGAGGGCGCGGTCCCCACCATCCTGCTGGTTATGCTGCTGTTCGCCCAGATCCACCTGCTGGAAAAGGGCGGCTGCATTGATATGATGATCCAGTCCATGGACCGCTTCATTGTCGGTCCCCGCTCCGCCGAGGGCGCCATCGTCGCCATCTGTATCCTGCTCAACGTGGCCACCGGCCTGAACACCGCGGCCATCGTGGGCACCGGCCCCCTGGCCAAGCGGCTGGGGGAGGAGTATCAGCTCCACGGCTACCGCACCGCCAACCTCCTCATCTGCTCCGGCGGCACCCTCAACTACCTGATGCCCTATATGGTGCCGGTGGTGTGCGCCGCCATGATGACAGCCGTCGACCTGCCCGGCGCGGTTCCCGTCTCCACACTGGAGATCGTCACCCACCAGTTCTATCCCATTCTTTTGCTGGTTATGACTATCTTCGCCATCGTCTCCGGCTACGGGCGCACCCTCCTGCCAGACAGCCGCGCCTTCCGGGAGAGCGAAAGGCCTGTGCGCTACTGACCCTCTCCCCGCGCCAGCCGCTCCAAGGCGGGAAGGGCCCGCAGGATGTAGCGGCCCTCCCGTTTGAGGAGTATCCCCTCCTCCTCCATGCGCTTCATCACCTTGTTGGTGGTGATGCGGCTTGTATTGATGATACCGGCCACATCCTGGTGGGTAAAGCGGATGGGGGTGCGCACCCCCTCCGGGCAGGGCCGCCCATACTGGGCCGCCAGATTGAGGAGGGTCCGGGCAATGCGCCGCTCCGCCTGGTCAAAGGAGAGCTCCCGCACCTGACCGAGCAGCACCGTGTTTTTCCGAAAGCAGAGCTCCAGGAACCGCTGATTCAGCGCCCAGTCCTCCCGCAGCGCCCCCAGCGTGGCCAGCCGGGGGACGGCATAGGCCCAGGTGTCCACAATCGCCAGGGCCGCCGACGCGTGGGGATGCCGCTGCAGACAGGCGCTCTCCCCGCACAGGGCGCCCCGCTCCGCGATGTAGAGCTGTTTCTCGTGGCCGTCCGCCCGTGAGGTAGAGATGCAGGCCCGCCCCCGCTGAATGATGTAAAAATGCTCCGCCGGCTGCCCCTGAGTGTAGAGAAAGGTCTTTTTTCGGAACAGGCGCGGCGTTCTCCCCTCGGTCAGCGGGCGCCATGCCGCCGGCTCGACGCTGATCCAGGGTGAGGCATCCGTCAGAATACCGGTCTCTGTCATAATCTGTTTTCCCAACTCCATAATTGGTAATTTTTTACTATTACAGCATTTGATCTCAAAAAGTCAGTCGATTGGAGGGATGTTGCTTCACCAGTGAAGGAAAACCAGAGGAATACAACCCAGCCATCACCCACAAAAATATAGGAGGTAGTACTTATGTCCGTCGATTTTGAAGCGATCCGCAAGCAGGAGTGGCCCGTTCTGGAGCAGATGGTCTTTCTCGACGCGGCCTGCGTTAGCTTCGCCCCCCAGCGCACGGTGCGGGCGGTGAAGGCCTTCGCCGACATGACCGCCACCCAGGAGGAAGAGAACTCCAGCGCCCACCACATCGCCATGGACTCCCTGCGCGGCAAGGCATACGACGAAGCCGCCAAGCTGCTCAACGCCGACCCGGAGGAGATCGCCCTGGTGGAGAGCACCTCCCACGGCCTGAACATCGCCGCCCGCGGCATTGAGCTGGCCGACGGCGACAACATCATCACCACCAATCTGGAGTTCATTCAGGTGGCCCTGCCCTGGTGTGTGATGCGCCGGGAGAAGAAGATCGAGATCCGGGTATGCAAGACCAAGGACAACCGCTTCACGGTGGACGACTTCGCCGCCCTGGCCGATGAGAGGACCCGCATCATCGTCATGTCCACCCTGGAGTGGTGCAACGGCTGGGCCAGCGACATGAAGGCCATCGGCGATTTCTGTCAGGAAAAGGGGATCTTCCTGGTGGTGGACGCGGTGCAGCAGTTGGGCGTCACCAAGATTGACACCAAGGAGTGCCACTTTGATCTGCTGGTGGCCGGCGGCCACAAGTGGCTGAACAGCCCCTACGGCACCGGCGTGCTCTATGTCAACAAGAACTCCCTGTCCAAGATCAAGCAGAGCTATGCCGGCTACCTGAACACCACCGTTCCCGAAGGCGGCTGGGGCGCCTACTGGGAGAATCCCGCCGCTCCCTCCGTCCACGACTGGACCTTCCCGGAGACCGCCCGCAAGTACGAAATCGGCGGCACCTCCAACTACACCGGCGCCATTGCCCTGGGGGAGAGCCTGGGCCTGGTCAACGAGATCGGCATCGAGAACATCCAGGAACACATCTGGGAGCTCAGCGCCTACTGCATGGATCAATTGGAGGCCATCGGCGCCACCATCATCACCCACCGCGACCCGGGCCGGCGGGGCGGCATCGTCATTGCCCGCCTCTATGACGATCTGGATGTGGACCGCTGGGTACTCAAGCAGCTCCACGCCCGCAAGATTTTTATTGCCCAGCGCTTCACCGACTACGTGGGCGGCTTCCGCATCTCCTGCCAGTACTTCAACAACCACGCCGACATCGACGCCATGGCGGCGGCTATGAAGGGATATGACAGGGCATTTTCAGCAGCAGCAAATGTTGC
>OGXF01001738.1_pt1 | contig 14402 bp, 10 predicted proteins | sample 1576191 | NCBI WGS metagenome assembly OGXF01 (sample SAMEA3541545, study PRJEB24748) | human gut metagenome | biome: human gut; feature: human-associated habitat; material: faeces | place: China | collected 2012
CGACGTCCAGAACTTCAGCATCAGACTTCGCGGAGATATTTGAGAATCCCCATTGCGATAATTTGGCGTGACCGCTGTTCATCATCTTCGTCATCAATTTTCCGCCGAAGCCTTGTGGCTTACGGGTATTTTCAAAAAATTTCATTACAGAATTCCTCCTCCACAAATACCGGTTTTGTTACTCTCATGATATCATTTTTTATCGATTAAGTATCCCTTTCAAATACTGCCCAGTATAAGATTTCTCAACCTCGCAGATCTCTTCTGGTGTCCCTGCTGCAACAACTGTTCCACCGCCTGATCCACCTTCTGGTCCCATATCGATAATATAATCCGCAGTCTTGATCACTTCCAGATTATGCTCGATCACGATCACAGTATTGCCACCTTCTGTCAATCTTGCAAGGATATCCACCAATTTGTGAACATCTGCAAAATGAAGTCCTGTCGTTGGCTCATCCAAGATATAGATGGTCTTTCCTGTACTTCGTTTGCTTAATTCTGCTGCCAGTTTGATCCTCTGTGCTTCTCCCCCTGATAATTCTGTGGATGGCTGCCCTAATCGAATGTATCCTAATCCAACATCTCTTAATGTCTCCATCTTACGGCTGATCGATGGAATATTAGAGAAGAAATCACATGCTTCTTCCACTGTCATATTCAGAACATCATAAATACTCTTTCCCTTGTATTTAACTTCAAGTGTTTCTCTATTGTATCGTTTTCCATGACATACTTCACAAGGGACATACACATCTGGTAAAAAGTGCATCTCAATCTTGATGATCCCATCTCCTGCACAGGCTTCGCATCGCCCGCCTTTCTTGTTGAAACTGAATCTTCCTTTATTGTATCCTTTTGCTTTTGCATCTTTTGTCATCGCAAACAGATCTCTGATCTGATCAAAGACTCCTGTGTAAGTTGCAGGATTGGATCTTGGTGTTCTTCCGATCGGTGACTGATCGATCGCTATGATCTTATCTAACTGATCAAATCCTTCGATGTCTTTGTGTAGTCCTGGTTTCGTCTTAGCCCTGTTTAGTTCTTTTGCCAGACGTTTGTATAAAATCTGATTGACTAAAGAACTCTTTCCTGATCCAGAAACTCCTGTTACACAAGTGAAAATTCCAAGTGGGATTTCTACATCAATATTTTTTAAATTATTCTCCTGTGCCCCGACTACTTTTAGGAATCCTGATGGTTTTCTTCTGACTTGTGGTACTGGAATCTTGATCTTTCCGCTTAAATAAGCTCCTGTGATGGATTTCTTATTCTTCATGATCTGTTTTGCAGTTCCCGTTGCAACAACTTCTCCACCATATTCTCCTGCTTTCGGTCCGATATCTACAATATAATCTGCTGCCAGCATCGTATCTTCATCATGCTCTACAACGATCAGTGTATTTCCTAAATCCCTTAGATTCTTAAGTGTACGGATCAGTTTGTCATTGTCTCTCTGGTGAAGTCCGATACTTGGCTCATCTAAGATATAAGCTACTCCAACTAATCCAGAACCAATCTGTGTTGCCAGACGGATTCGCTGTGCTTCTCCACCAGATAATGTTCCAGTAGCCCTTGATAATGTCAGATAATCCAGTCCTACATCATTTAAAAATCCGATTCTTGCCTTGATTTCTTTTAAAACCTGTTCTCCGATCAGTTTCTGGCGTTCACTCAATTCCATCGTCTCTAAAAATGAAACCATGTCCCCGACTGACATATCACACATCTCGGCAATATTCTTATCTGCAACCGTTACCGCCAGTGATTCCTGCTTTAATCGCTGTCCATGACATTCATCGCAAGGTGTGATCGTCATAAATGTCTCGTATTCTGCTTTCATATTCTGAGATGCCTCACGATATCTTCTTCCAACATTCTTGATGATCCCTTCAAATGCCACATCATAGACACCTTCGCCTCTCTGCCCTTTATAATAGACTTTGACTTCTCTGCCACCAGTTCCATACAATAAAACATCTTTGACTTCCTGTGGATAATCTTTAAATGGTGTTTCCAGATCAAAATGATATTCCCTTGCGAGTGCATCTAAGATTGCTCTTGTATAACTCTTCTTATCCGTTGATGATTGCCATCCAAAGACCTGGATCGCCCCTTCTGCAATACTTAACTTCTGGTCAGGGATCATTAAATCCACATCAAATTCCATCTTATATCCAAGTCCATGGCATACCGGACAAGCTCCAAATGGATTATTGAAGGAAAAACTTCTTGGCTCTACTTCATCAATACTGATATCACAGTCAGGGCAGGAAAAACTCTGGCTGAAATTCAAGGTTTCTCCACCGATCACATCAACCATCATCAATCCATCGGCTAGATTCAAGGTTGTCTCGATAGAATCTGTTAATCGTTTTTCAATCCCAGGTTTGATCACTAAACGATCCACCACGATCTCAATGTTATGTTTCTTATTCTTCTCCATTGGAATGTCCTCTGACAGATCATAAACATTGCCATCGACTCTGACACGAACATATCCACTTTTCTTCGCATTCTGGAAAACCTTTGCATGTTCTCCTTTTCTTCCACGAACGATCGGTGCCAGAAGCTGAATCCTTGTACGTTCTTCTAACTGCATCAGACGATCTACCATCTGATCTACGGTCTGCTTACTGATCGGTTTCCCACACTTTGGACAATGTGGGATTCCGACTCTTGCGTACAGTAATCGAAAATAATCATAAATCTCTGTCACAGTTCCTACTGTAGATCTTGGGTTTCTGTTTGTTGACTTCTGATCAATAGAAATCGCAGGAGATAATCCCTCAATGCTGTCTACATCCGGTTTCTCCATCTGCCCCAAGAACTGTCTTGCATAAGAAGATAACGATTCCATATATCTTCTCTGACCTTCTGCATAAATCGTATCAAATGCCAGAGAAGATTTTCCAGAACCACTCAGCCCTGTAAATACAACAAACTGGTTTCTCGGCACTTCCAGATCTATATTCTTTAAGTTATTTTCCCTCGCACCTTTGATGCGGATCATCTCTTTCTTCATTGATAAACTCCTAATTCTAATCTATCATCAGTTTTAGTATTTCTTCTTTTAATCGTCATATTCCTGATATGCGATCTTGAATTCTTTCAATTCATCTCTAAGCTGTGCAGCCAATTCGAAATTTAATTCTGCTGCTGCCTGATTCATCTTCTTACTTAATCGCTCGATCACTTCTTTTAATTCTTTCTTAGACATGGATTCCATATCTTTTTCATATCCACCTGTTTCCTCTTCATGTTCATCTGATATCTTGATCAGATCTCTGATATCTTTCTTGATCGTCTGTGGCGTAATCCCATGTTCTTTGTTATATTCATCCTGAATCTCACGTCTTCGTTCTGTCTCCGTGATCGCTGCATGCATGGAATCTGTCATATTATCTGCATACATAATAACATGTCCTTCACTGTTACGTGCTGCACGCCCGATCGTCTGCACAAGAGATGTCTCAGAACGCAAGAATCCCTCTTTATCTGCATCAAGAATTGCAACCAATGTAATCTCTGGAATATCCAGACCTTCTCTTAACAAGTTGATTCCAACCAAGACATCAAAAACTCCCATTCTCAAATCTCTCACGATCTCAATTCGCTCTAATGTATCAATATCTGAATGTAAATATTTTACCCGGATACCAACTTCACGCATATAATCGGTCAATTCTTCCGCCATTCGCTTGGTCAGTGTTGTGACAAGTACTTTATTGCCTTTGTCTGTCTCTTTATGAATCTCTCCTAACAGATCATCAATCTGTCCTTCCACCGGACGTACATCGATCGCTGGGTCTAGTAAACCTGTTGGTCTGATGATCTGTTCTGCCCTTAATAATTCATGCTCTTCTTCGTATTTACCAGGTGTTGCAGATACAAATAACATCTGATCGATCTTCTGTTCAAATTCACCAAATTCCAAAGGACGGTTATCTTTCGCAGAAGGCAGACGAAATCCAAAATCTACTAACGTTGACTTTCTGGACTGGTCTCCTGCATACATTCCACCGATCTGTGGTACGGTGATATGCGACTCATCAATGATCATCAAAAAGTCATCCCCAAAGAAATCAATTAACGTACTTGGCGGCTGTCCTGGTTCTAATCCTGCTAAATGTCTGGAGTAGTTCTCAATCCCAGAACAAAATCCTGTTTCTCTTAACATTTCAATATCAAAATTCGTTCGCTCTGCAATTCTCTGTGCTTCAATCAGCTGATCATGTTCTTTAAAATATGTCACCTGCTCAGCAAGTTCTTCCTTGATCCCTTTGATCGCACGTTCAATCTGTTCCTGTGGTACAACATAATGTGATGCCGGGAATATTGCTGCGAAATTCAAGCTTCTCTTGACTTCACCTGTTAAAACATCAAATTCCACAATACGATCGATCTCATCTCCAAAAAATTCAACTCTGACTGCATCTTCAAATGTAGAAACCGGAAGGATCTCCAACACATCTCCCTTAACTCTGAAAGTACCTCTCTTAAAGTCAAGTTCGCTTCTTACGTACTGAATATTGATCAGGTCATCGATCACCTCGTCTCTGTCCTTTATCATCCCTGGTCTCAAAGAGATCATCATCTCTGAATAGCTTTCTTTGCTACCAATTCCATAAATGCAGGAAACACTAGATACAACGATCACATCTTTTCTCTCGATCAATGCTGCTGTCGCGCTATGTCGTAATTTGTCAATCTCATCATTGACCGATGAATCCTTCTCTATATAAGTATCGGTAGATGGAACATAAGCCTCTGGCTGATAATAATCATAATAGGAGACAAAATATTCCACGGCGTTATGTGGAAAAAACGCCTTAAACTCACTATATAACTGTGCTGCTAACGTCTTATTATGTGCCAAGATCAATGTCGGTTTATTCAAATTCTGTATAATATTCGCCATTGTAAATGTCTTACCTGAACCAGTCACTCCAAGAAGCGTCTCAAACTGATTCCCATCTTGAAATCCTTTGGTCAGCTTCTCGATCGCCTGTGGCTGATCCCCAGTTGGCTCATATTCTGATACTAATTCAAAATGATCCATATAACTTCTCCCTTATGAAATATCTCTTATCTTTTCATCTATGCATGATTATAACAAAGTAATAAAAAAAAGTACAGAACTATTCGAATGTTTGTTCTGTACTTCTTCTGCTTTGTCAAGCATTTCTTTATTTAAAACTTGTTTTACCGAAACTATTTAATCTTCTGACAAATTTCAATCACTTCTCCACAAGCACTTTCAATCTTGAAGCAGCGAGATCCTTTTTCCCAGAAGTTAAGGCTTGTCTCAATTCCGTCTGATACGATCTTATATCCGTTTGCTTTGCAATATTCATAATCTTTTTCAAGATCAGATGAGCGATATGCGATATGGTCGATTCTTGTTGTTGCACCTCCTGGAAGCTGGTCTCTCTGAGAGATTTCATACATTTTTCCATCCTGAGGATTCTCAAGGAAATATACATTTCTTCCGCCCATTCCAGGGAATTTTCCTGCAACTTTAAATCCTAATTCTTCCTGATACCATTTTGCGTTTAATTCTACATCAGAGCAATGAAGTCCGATATGATCCATAGGTAAATTTAACATTTGTTTGACTCCTTTTTTAGGTGATTTTATTGTTTTATACGTTTTGTTTTATAATACAGTTCTTTCTCCTGTCACGATCTCTTTTAAGCTGTCAACGATCTTGTCTGCGTCTTCCATCGTTGTTCCTGCTTTCAATGAGAATGAAACGGATTCTGCACTTTCAGCTTTACTTCTTCCGATTGCTGCAAGAATGTTAGAATTTGTTCCGATTCCTGCTTCAATTCCTTGTTCTTTCAAAGCTTTCTGCACAACTGCTGCAGATACATTTTTGATTCTGACATTTAAATGATTGGTCAGATGATGATCTTTGTGTCCATTCAATTCTACATCTTCAATCTCAGCAAAAATACGTTCACACATATGATTTCTGACTGGACGGATTTCTTCCATAAATGTTGTTGCCTTTGCTGCTAAACTTTCTGCCATATCTGACATCAATGTTAATGTTTCTTCGCTTAATGCAGTTTCTGACACATATTCTCCAGCTCCTGTGCTCTTTCTTACATATAAAAATCCCGCATTTTCAGGACCTCCAAAATAAGATGCATCTGCTGTCAGCATATCAATATGACTTCTTTCTACATTGATCGGCATTTTTCCAAATGCAAATGCTGCATCTGTATGGAAGATCACACCTTTCTCTGATGTCATTGTTCCGATTCCTGTAAATGGCTCAGAAGTTCCTGTCTGGCAGTTTGCTGCTGTCACTGAGATCAGTTCTGTGTTTTCTTTCAGTTCATTTTCGATCATTGCTACTTCCACACGGCCAGTTGTGATCGGATCTAAATATGTCACAACTGCGTCTTTTCGTTCTAATCTGGAACATTCATCCAATACTTCTGGATCTTCCATCGTCGTGATGATCACATGAGGACGTGCTTTTTTTGATGCTTTCACTACAGCTTTTAAAGCTTTTAAGTGTCCATCTGCTCTTCCTGATGTGAAATAAATCTCTTCCGGGGTTGCTCCGATGGATGCAGCGATCTTTTTACGTGCTTCGCTCTCGCAATTTTTCTTGCTCATCTTTGTTTTCCTCCTTTTATTTCTGTTTCGGATATTAAAATCTTCGATAAACAGATTTTATCTTTATTATAGATATTATTTTCTGCTATTTCAAGATTTAATGCATAATCCGTAAATTTGCACAAAAAAAGCATAGAACTTTTGGTAATATGTTCTATACTTTCTTTTTTATATCTATCTTTACAATTCTTATTTCTTCTGTAAGATAGAAATCGCTTTGTTTAATTGTTCGTCAGCTTTTGTCTTCATGTTATCTTTTACTTCGACATCTGGCTTGATTCCTTTTTTATGGATGTTATGTCCTGCTGGTGTGTAATAAGACGAATAAGTCAGTTTCACATAAGATCCATCACCAACTTCAAAGAATCCCTGTACGATCCCTTTTCCAAATGTTGTCTCTCCAACCAGCGTTCCTGCTTTATCGTCTTTGATCGCACCAGAAAGGATTTCTGCTGCACTCGCACTGTTACCATTGACTAATACACATAGCGGCATATCAAGCTGTTCATTCTTTGTGTCTTTGTAATATTTCTTATTACCATTCTTATCTTCAGTATAAACAATCGTTCCTTTTGGAAGAATCTGTCCTGCAATATCCACTACACTTGTCAATAAACCACCAGGATTATCCCTAAGATCTATGATCAATTTCTTTGCACCTTGTTTCTTAAGACTTTTCAGTCCACTTCGAAACTGGCTGACTGTTACTTCATCAAATTCGGTGATCTGAAGATATCCGACTTTATCTTGTAACATCTTTGTTTCAACTGTTGGATTCTCAATCGATTGTCTTGTAAATGTATAAGTCTTTGATGTCTGATTTCTTGTAAATGTTAATTTAACTTTCGTTCCTTCTGCACCTTTGATCTTCTTAACAATATCATCTAGTGCATCCGATGTTTTTAATTTATAGTTTCCTACTTTTGTTAAAATATCCCCTTTTTTCAGTCCACTTCCGTCTGCCGGGCTTCCTTTCACTGGTTTCACAACTGTTATGATCCCTGTCTTTATATCCTGTGTAAGATATATTCCAACTCCATAATAAACACCACTTGTAGATTGTTCTAATTCCTTAAAATCATCCTCTGAATAATATGTGGAATAGACATCTCCCAGTCCTGCAACTAAACCTTTGTAGGTACAATCTTCCAACTCACTCTTCTTAACAGAACCTTTATAATATTTATCAATGATCTGTTCTATCCGATTGATCTTTCTTGCTGTCTGTAAAGTCGTACTTGGAATCGCATAGGCACGATAAAGAAAAAATCCTTCCACAATACATACGACAACAAGTAGTCCTACGAGTATTTTTGAAAACTTCTTCATGAAATTATTTCCTTTCTATTTATGTAATAATGTTATAAGTAATTTTGAGGATTTACATAATTTCCATTCTTTTTCACAACAAAATGCAGATGTGCACCAGATACCATACCAGTTGCTCCGGATTTTGCGATCGTCTGTCCTCCTGACACTCTTGCCCCTGAGGATACTAAAAGTTTAGAGCAATGCAGATACATCGTTTCCAGTCCATTTCCGTGACTGATCTTTAAATAATTGCCATTGTATGCATTGTATCCAGAATCCACTACTGTACCAGAAGCTGCTGCTACGATCGTTGTTCCAGTTGAACATGGAATATCAATTCCAGCATGCAGTTTTCTGACTCCTGTAACTGGATGAATTCGGTAGCCATACCCTGATGAAATACTATGACAAGACGGTACCGGCCAGCTAAGATTTCCTGACGAAACTGTTGTTGATTGCGACGGTTTCGTTGTAGTTTCTTTCTTGCTTTCAGTCGTAGCCTTTGATGTTGTATTCTTTGATGCCGTACTTCCTGTCATATTCTTTTCTGACTGTGCTTTCGATGTCGTGTTATCTGCATTACCGTCTTTCGCCGATGCAAGATCCATCTCTTCCTGTCGTTTCTCCTCTGCCTCAAACCATGCCAGTAACTCTTTATCAGATGCTAACTGTTTCTGGTAAGAAGCTAACTTAGATTTCTTCTTCGCAGCTGCCTGATCCAGTTTTTCTTTTTCTGTCTTTGCCTTAGCAGTCAAAGTCTTTGTATTTTGATAATCCTGTTTCAGACTCTTCGTTGCCATTCGGATCTTATCTTCCGTTGTCTGTAATTGCAGAAACATGTTACTGTCATATTTGGAGATCTTTGAAACATAATCAGCTCTTTTTAAGAACTCCTGAAAATTATTTGCTTCAAAAATGACTTCCATATATGCCATATTTCCATTTTCATATAGAAACTTAATGCGCTTACTCATGATTCTTGACTGATCTTCTTTGGATGCCTTTGCCTCTTTTAATTCCTGTTGTGTCTTCTTTAACTGTTTCTGTACAGAAATAAGCTTCTCTTGACATGCCTCATACGCATCATTGCTCTTTATCATTTTCTCATCAAGATCTTTGATCTCCTGCTGCATCTTGCGGCTTTGTTCTTCTAATTTCTTTGTTTCCTGCTTTACCTGTTGTTTTTTGGCTGCAGCAAACACTGTCGTCATAGGCAGATTCGAAGCGATCATGGCTGATATTAACATCATAATGATCCCCGCCTGATATCTTCTTTTCATGAGTTCCCCTTCCTAGACTTTTAAATACTTGCGGATCGTAATAGAACTTCCAAGCAATCCGATCACGATTCCTACCAACAATGCTAACGGAAGTAAGTATAACATAATCTGCTGGATCGGTACAAATTTCATAAAGACTGTAACAACATGAAACTTATCATTCATCCAGTTGATGATCCCTTCATATCCTGCAAAAATAATCGCTGTTGGAATCAATGATCCCAAAATTCCTATGATCATTCCTTCTGCCTGAAATGGTGCTTTAATAAATCCATTCGCCGCACCGATCAGCTTCATAATTGAAATTTCCTCTTCTCTGACTGCAACTCCAATAGACACTGTGTTGCTCACAAGGAAAATAGAAACTGCCATTAGAATCAGAATGATCCCACCTGCAAGATACGTTCCCATTGTATTAATCTTCGTCATTCCTTCCGCCGCTCCTTCAGAATAACGGACTTTCCTAACACCATCAATCGTCTCTAAATGTGATACTACCTGTTTGTATGATTTTACTTCTTTTAATGTGATCTCATAGGAATCTGATTCTTTTAGCGGATTGTTCCCTTCGAACCCTTCAAGAAGCTCTTCATTTCCTTGAAATACATCCTTCTTATAGCTTTCCCATGCTTCTTCAGCAGATACATACCGCATCGTGGCAATATCTTCTTTTTTCTTTATTTCTTCCCCAATCTGATCTTTTCTTTCTGTAGAGATACCCTGTTCAAAAAAAACAGAAATTCCTACAGACTGCTCCATCTGCTGCATCGTTGACCTTACATTCAATGCTACAGATAAAAATGTTCCTAACAAAAAGACACAAGCAATGATCGTTCCCAGTGATGCTAATGAAAACATCTTATTCCTGAAAATATTCCTTGTGCCCTCTTTGATTCCATACAAAAATCTTCTAAATATCATAGGACCCCCTTATCTCATCCTGTTCTATATGTCCATCTTCGATCAAGATCACTCGTTTTCCCATCTCATTGACCAACTCTTTGTTGTGCGTAACAACTAAAACTGTTGTCCCACTCTTATTGATCTCTGAGAGAAGCTCCATGATCCCTTTGGCTGTCACAGGGTCCAGATTCCCAGTTGGCTCATCAGCCAGCAATAATACTGGGTGGTTTACCAAAGCTCTTGCGATGGCCACTCTCTGCTGTTCTCCTCCTGACAATTCATTCGGAAAAGCATTCATTCGGTCTTTCAGCCCCACCATCTCAAGCATATTCTCAACCTGACGCTTAATATATCGGTGTGGTACTTCCACAACTTGCTGTGCAAATGCTACATTCTCAAAGATCGTCCGGTCTTTCAGCAGACGGAAATCCTGAAATACCATTCCCATCTGCCTGCGGAACTTCGGCAGATTCCTCTGTGTCAGTTTCTTATAATCCTGACCGTTTACTATGATCTGTCCACTTGTCACATCAAGTTCTTTCTGTAAAAGCTTCATCAGGGTTGTCTTCCCTGATCCGCTCTTACCTACGATGAAAACAAATTCGCCTTTCGCAATGTCTAATGAGACATCCTCAAGTCCTATATTCCCTTTATTATATTCTTTCGTTACATTTTTTAATGTGATCATCATATTCTAGTCCATTGTATCCATATGTTTCATATATTTTACTACCATCAGTGCAATTTTAAATGCGATTGCATCTTCAAAATTCCTCAGATCCAGATTCGTATTCTTCTGAATCTTATCCAGACGGTATACAAGTGTATTTCTATGAATAAACAACTGTCTGGATGTTTCTGACACATTCAGATTATTCTCAAAGAATTTATCAATCGTTGCCAATGTTTCTTCATCAATGGAGTCTGGAGAATAATCTCCAAACACTTCACGGATAAACATCTTACATAATGGGAGTGGAAGCTGATAGATCAGTCGTCCAATTCCTAACTGATTGTATGCGATCACACTTGCATCCTCATAGAAGATCTTGCTGACTTCCAATGCGATCTGTGCCTCTTTATAAGATCTTGATACATCTTTGATCGTCTCTGCAACATTACCGATCGCAATCTTGGCATCTTTGATCCCATATTCATTCAGCCCTTCTTTAATCTCTTTTGCATGCTGAATAAACTGTGTCTGTCCTTCATTCCCATTCACTGGTGTTACATAAACGATACTCTTCTCGTCCACTGCCGTAATAAAATCTGAATCTGCTCCGCTTTCAACCTCTTTCGTCGCTTCTAACAGATTCTGATCCTTCTCGTATTCTGCCTGGATCAAAAATGCAACTCTTCTCTGTTCCACTTCAATATGCAGCTTCTTTGAGCGGTTATAAATGTCAACCAATAATAAGTTATCTCTCAACAGGTTCTTTACAAAGTTCTCTTTATCCAGTCTCTCCTTATATGCAGTCAGAAGATTCTGTATCTGCATCACTGCAAGCTTTCCGATCGTATATGCATTCTCGCTCATTCCAGCAGTCAGAAGTATATATTCCAGTCTCTGATCATCAAAAATCTTAAAATATTGAAAACCGTCGATTACCTGGCTCTCTGCCATAGAATCTGCAAATTCTTCCGCATGTTGTGCTAATGCATCGGTTATCTCCATTGTTGTTACAACTATACGCCCTGACAGATCTAAAATACACAGATCGATCCCGGTTACTTCCTTCATTCCATTAATTGTCTCTTGTAATATCTGATTTGAAATCATCCTTTATCAACCTTTCATATTTGCCGTTCAACCTTTTCTTTTACTATACAGCATTTTAAACAAAAAAAAAAGAAAAATTTAGTAATTTTTTTATATCATTGTCTATTTTATACAAATATCTAGCAGAAAATCTTTATTTCATTGACCATAAATATCTCTTTTTAGCCGTAATCCCTTCATATAACAAAGAAAAACATCTCAATCATTCCTGAGATGTTTTTCGTGATATTTTATGATGATATTTATGAATGTGTTTTAAATCTCGTCTTCTGATCCAACAATTATACAGATTCTTGCGCCGCTGTCAACACTTCCAACTTCATATTCTGGATTCTTAAAATAACTTTTCAGATCCTGTCCTAAATCTTTACTTTCTACTATGATCTTTGTATGTGTTAAAACACCCTGTCTGTTTGTTCTTACAGATCCTACACTGTATCCGTCACTTGCCAGTTTATCTTTCCATCTTCCTGCAAGTCCTGAGATTCTTGTTGAATTCTGAATCTCGATCGTTATATTCTTTGAAGAAGATGCTGAACTATCAGATTTGGTTGTTGTTGACTTTGCTTCTGTTGTGCTTAATGCCGAACTTAAGTCTCCTTCTTCTGATAACATCTCATCAAAGAATCTCTTGGCTTCTTCTTTATCTAATTCAAACTTTCCATTGGATTCTGTTCCATCTAACACTTTGAAATTTAAATTCTTATCCTTAATTCCATGCATTCTCTCAAGACTTGTCGCTGCTTCTTCATAAGAAGCATCTGTCTTCACCGCATCAAAATAATTCTGTGCATATTCACGATATTCGGATAATGTCTTATCATTCAATGCAGATGCAACTGCCACACAGATCTCTCCTGTAATTTCTGCCTGCTTGTTCTTATCTGTAAAAATATCACTCTCGCTTAATAATGAATAAATTGCTGTTCCATTCAGGCTGTTCTCCCCAGCACTTAATGTTACATATTTGTCTGTAGAATCTGTATAAGCCATTGCTTCATCAAATTCTACTTTGATATCTCCTGCCTGATTCATCAGTTTCACAAACTTCTTACGTGATATCTGTTCATAGGAATTAATAGAAATTCCCAGTGTCTTCTCAACCTGCTGTCTTAACAACTTTCCATTCTTTCCTGTTGCTTTGATCACATCTGCAACCGTCGCTTTGCTAACGCTGGTTCCCAGTGTCTGTTCGACTGCCTGTTTTCCCTTCTTCGTCAGTGTAAGATTCATATCTTGTCGAAGTGGTACAAAAATCATCTCCTGATTCTTGTTATGATATATTCGGATCACAATGGAATTTCCTGTCTGGATCATTCCAACGTCTACTCTTTCTTTACTTTCTTCTTTTAACTGCTTTGCGATTTCTGCTTTCTTGTCTTTCTTTAATTTATCTGCAAAATATGTCTTAAATCCAAAAAAGCTTGCAACTCCACCGATGGCTGTCACCAGTATCACTGCAAGAATCCTGGCAAATATGGCTTTGGCACCTAATTTGCTTTTCTTCTTCTCTGCCATGTTCCCGCTCCTTCCGTTTGTAAACTTTGTTTAGTATACCAAATTATTCGATTTATTTCAACAATCCTCTATGTTATAATTCTGTATAATCGCCTTAATATTTTCTTAATCTGCAACATCTTTCATCGTTGAGCAGATCGATCATATCAAGTGCTAAGAAATTTTATAAGATTTACGAGGTATTTTCTATGAAAACAGTACTCATCACTGGCAGTTCCAGAGGAATCGGACGTGAAACTGCCATATATTTTGCACAACAAGGATGGAACGTGATCATCCACGGCTTCCGCCATCCTGAAAAACTAGAATCCCTAAAAAATGAAATTCTTGAAAAGAATGTGTCTTGCTTATCTTTTTGTGGAGATATCAGCGATCCTTCTTTTGTAGACGAAATGATCAAACAGTCTCTCCTTACTTTTTCTAAGATCGACTGTCTTGTAAATAATGCCGGAATCTCTCAGGTGGGATTATTTACAGATGCAACGGTAGATGATTGGAATCTGATGATCAACACAAATTTAACTTCTGTTTTTACAACCTGTAAAAATATCGTTCCCCATATGCTTCATCACCATGAAGGAAAGATCATCAATATTTCTTCCATCTGGGGAGATGCTGGTGCTTCCTGTGAGGTTTTATATTCTACAACAAAAGGTGGTATCAATGCTTTTACAAAAGCTCTGGCAAAAGAGGTTGCTGCGAGCAATATCCAGGTAAATGCGATCGCTTTTGGGATGATCGATACGGAGATGAATGCAGAGTTTGATGAAGAAGATCTTGCCTTGATCAAAGAAGAAATCCCTGCAGACTATATTGCCAGTCCAAAAGAAGCGGCACAGATGGTTTATCATGTAGCAACGGCACCTGCTTATATGACAGGACAGGTTATTACATTCTCTGGGGGATGGTATTAAATTCTAATTTGTATAACGGAAATGTATCGAGTATTCATAAAAACATAAAAAAGATAGAGGTAC
>OGXF01001757.1_pt1 | contig 14219 bp, 3 predicted proteins | sample 1576191 | NCBI WGS metagenome assembly OGXF01 (sample SAMEA3541545, study PRJEB24748) | human gut metagenome | biome: human gut; feature: human-associated habitat; material: faeces | place: China | collected 2012
ATGACGATAAATTGATGCTGTACAAATTGATATTGTTCCTAGTGAGGATTATAATATAGTATATTGAAACTATTACTATTGTTAGGACGTAAAGTATTAGAAATATCACATGACGCTTTGTTTTTGTGGTGTTTTGGGAATATTCAATGGATAATTATATTACTTTATCTGGAACTTCAAAGAGATGAGGAATATCTGCGAGAAGAATAAGAACATTATGTGCAGAAAGCAGAATAGATGGTGTGATTTGATTTGGACGATTCTAGACAATTTCAGAGAATGCTCACAAGCCTTTCGATAAATAGGATGAAAACAGGAAAGTACATAAAGGAGAGAAAAGAACTATGATTGATGTGTTTACCGGGGCATCATTTGATGAATATAAAAAATACTTATTGAAAAGTGTTTTAACCAATAATCAAAGAGTGAAAAAATTATACGATTTAATTGATCTAGAGGAGATAACAGTTGAGTCGTTATTAAGCGATTCCTCGTTGTCGGAACGAGATTTTGTAGAGTTGATTGCAGCACGAAGAAGATTAGGTTATGACCCAACAGTAGGCGGTGGTAACAAAGCTGCGGAAGATGAGACTGATAGATTATATGCAAAAAATCCTTGGAAATTCGTTGAAGAATTTTTGCAGAATGCGGATGACTGTAATTATGATTCAACTCCAATGATCGATATCATTGTCGATGAATGTGATTCGACAATTGAGTTTGCGTATAACGAAAAAGGTTTTTCGAGAAGAGATATTTGGGCTATTGCAGCGTTCTCACAGAGTACGAAAACGGATGATATTGTTGAGAATCAGGAAGAAGAGGGAATTTTTTATAAGGAAAAGACTGGTAGGAAAGGAAAGGGATTCAAATCGGTTTTTTCTTTAAATGCTGATAATGTAATAGTGCATATTAGGAGCAATGGATACTCTTTTAAATTAGACAATAGAATTGGCCGAGTTATGCCTGTATGGGAAGAAGATCCTAACAGAATGGATGAAAAGACGCATGTTATTGTCGAGCTAATTAATCCAAATTTTTCAATTGGGGAAATATATGAAGAATTATGTACTCTCTTTTGTGTAGAGAAAACTGAAGAGATGTTTGCAAAAAGCCCGTTTTTGTTCATGCATAGAATGAGAAATGTTCATGTGATAAAGCGCAATGGTAACGATTTTAAGGAGTTTGAAACAAGTTATATCGAAAATGAGAAGAAAACAAGATATAAGAATCCGATTACAATTGATCATTCAAAAATTCTATTAGCAGGTATTGCTCATAAGGGGATTTATTATCAGGAGCAGTATCAAGAAGGCTTGATAACTGCAAAATCAGATACGACTAATCTTGAAATACCGATTATAAGATATACGAGAATGGTAACGGACTCAAAGGCATACAGAAATTATTCGATTATGTCTCCAGTGTTGAAAAATGATACCGAAACTATTTGGGAGCAGGGTTCGTTGTTTAGAACCTTTCCTATGTCATTGCATGGGTTTAATATGCCAATCTCTATTGATGCACCATTTGAACTTAATCCAGATCGAAGTGGTATTCAGTATCGAGATGAGAAAACAGATACTATAAACGCTAGTGATTGGAATACTGTTGTTTCAGATAATGTATTTAAATTAGGTGGTGTATTAGAAGCATTCTTTCTTTGGGCAAGAACTATAGACGGAATTCGAATGGATAAATACATTCGTTCTGATAAATACATTCGTTCTCAGGACGTAATTCTGTTTGAGGATAGGAATAATTCAGATGGTCATAGAAATGACTGGGTAGATAGGGTGAACATCGGGGAAATCAGCAGAGAGATTCCTGTGTTTAGACTTTTTGCTAATGAGGGTGAATTTGTATCTTTGAACAAGGCGGAAATAGTGAATAAAGATTTATTCACTTGGCCACGTGTGGATGCATTGTTCAAATGTATTATTGGAGAGGATTATCGGGAACGGATAATTTCTGACATGTATGTAGGAAGTCAACTGTTCCGTCAAAGCAGAATAGATAAGACGGGTTTTGCAGATTCGATTAATACATATCTCGATGTTGTGGAAAATGAATTACGCATCGATTCACAACAAATGTATGAATTTGTGAATAAGTCGCTATATCCATTTTTAATAGGGAATATGTCTTCTATAAAAAAAGCAGATAGTGATGCATTCAAAAAAATGAAAATCTATTTTAGTGTTCTCCATATTGGTGATAAAGACATTGTAGTAAGAGAGAACTTAAATGAAGATTTGAAGTGGTTTTGGGATGCTAATAAACATACCTCAATTAATAGATACAGGGTAATTGATTCTTCACCTGTTAACATGAACGGGTTGAAGAAAGTAATAGAGGAGTATTTCGGTGAAGAAAAATTAGATATTTATTTTGCACCGAATAATATCAATAATACCGCAAGAAATTGCAAATGTTGGAAAGATGCATACGAGTTAATAGAAGCAGCATATCATTTTGGAAGTGATGTCAGCCTGCTTTCGTTTGCCTGCTTAAATAACTATGTTGTTAGCGAAAATCTTGATAAAGAGGAAAACTATTTCAGAATAGCTGGAGTAAAGAAAGTTATTCCAGATGAAGATATTACTTCTCTGTCTCGATATTCTGAAAGCATTGAAAAAACGGTTTCGTTATTAAAGAAAATGGGAACTAAGCAATCTGGTGACTACTTTGAGGTGGCAGGTAATTTTTTGCAATTCAAGAAGGATACATTGGACTTGCTGCGAACTGAAATTGAATTGCAGGCAGTATTAGAGGATATTAGGGCGAAGCAAAAGAAAAGTGAGAAGAAAATTAATGTAACCTATGATGAAATAAGAAATTGGAATAAGTATGCAGTAGAATTTATTGTAAATGGCAATTATAAGATGATTCCAGAGGAAACATATGCAACGCTTTGTGATCAGGTCCAGGAGGAAGAAGCATATTGGAAGCAAAATGATTTATTATCCAAAATTATTCTGATTCGTGCTTGTGCAGGAGCTTCTAAAATAATAAGACACAAAAACGAAAGAAGTATATCTGTCGATATTGATACAGTTTTAAGATATGGATTGGAGGATTCTGTTTCCAAAATAGCATCTCAAAATCATCTTTCCTTAATTGAAGTGACGCCTAGTGATAGCTTTACTAAAATTGCAGACAAAGAAATACAAGCTTTATTGAGTATTTTGAGACAGGATAATCAACCGGAAGCTGTTCGGTATTACAAAGGTGATTTATCTCTGTATGGAAGTAAACATCAATACTTAAAGGATGGTAAAGGTGCTCATATTTATTTAAATTGCGATGGGACGGGTGATTATAAAAAAGCACTTTCAAAATGTGTTGATAAAAGCTTTGATACCGAAGTTTTGAGAGCTATCGAGGAAATGGAGCATCAATATAGCTCTGTTCAAAAAGACATCTTAGATATGTTTAACCGTACAGGTGGAAATCTTGGAAAAACATATGATGAGATGGAGAGAAGATTTGAAAATTATAATAAGCGAGAGATTATAAGTATTCTTTCGTGGTTTAGATATTCCGGATGTACGAACGCTCTTGGTAATGGAAATATTAATAATGAAAAAGAAATAGAGGATGATTATAGAAATAATCCTTGGAAGTTTATTTATGAGTTTATTCAGAATGTTGACGATTGCACCTTTGGTGAATATGATCCGTTCCTAAACATTGATATAGATAATGAGGCAAACTCAATTACATTTGAGTACAACGAAAATGGCTTTACGCTTGATGATGTGAAGGCATTGACAAAGTTTGGAGATAGTATTAAAGCTAGTTCATTAGAAAATCTTATATGTAAAGATGGAGTGTTTGACCGAGAGAAGACTGGACGAAAAGGTCGAGGCTTTAAATCTGTTTTTTCTCTGCCAGGACAAGGGGTTGTAGTACATGTATGCAGTAATGGGTTTAGCTTTAAGTTTGTTAAACGACTGGGGTCAATCATTCCGATTTGGGAAGATGTGGAAAACGCTCCAACTAAGGGGACGAGAATAACTGTAGAAGGTTTTGATTCAAAATATCTTCCGAAATTAACCAATAATATTGAGAAAATGTTTGGTATTAGTAACATATCAAGCTTTTATTCAACGTGTCCCATTTTATATCTTAGAAAATTGCATGCGATTACTGTTAATAATTCCGGAAATAGATTTTCCATTGGTATTTTACCGATTACAAAAGAAATATCTGATGATATTTTTGAATGCCATCAGGAAAAAATAGTTGCAGGAATAATAAAAGAAAATAAATACAGAAAATCATTATGGGAAGTTTTACATGTTGTGATAGAACGGGCTGATGAAAAGACTGAATTTGATTCCTTCAGATATACAGGAATGTTTTCTGATGGCGAAAAAACAAGAATTGCGTCAGTATTTGCTCCAGTGCTCGATAATTCAGAAAATGTAAATTTTGTAAATGGAGCATTATATAGAACACTTCCTCTTGATGATAATTCATTCGAATTGCCACTCTCAATTAATGCACCTTTTGAGACAAATAGTGGACGAAGTGCAGTAGCGGATACTGATTATGCAGATAATGAAGTAATTGAATATGTTTTCAATGAGTTAATACGCGGATTCTTTATGGTTCTGCGTTCGATGGAGAACGTGTCTATAACAAAGTATATACCATTACAGGATGTAGTTATATTTAGGGATTACAAGATCCTTAAAGAAAGAAATGTGAACAATCTTATAAAAGCAGTTCCAGTGCTTGAAGCATATGATGGTACCGATTATGTGTCTTGTAATGATGCCGCCATGCTCTTTGACGAGTGCTATGAGTGGGAAAATCCAGTGTATTTGGCTCAGTGTTTTGGAAATAATAAAAAAGTACTGGTAAAAAGAAAGTATGCAGGATTAGGAAAAAAATGTGTCGGAATAATTAAATTCTTAAATGAGCAATTTGTCGAAAATATGAATAAGTATCTAGATGGCATTGATTTAGATGATATTACAATGGTCAATTTGATCGTGAAGTATATTTATCCATATATAGACAAGGTATATGAGTCTCTTTCATTCAAATATAAAATGGCAGATCGTCAAGAAGAGCTAAAAAACCTGAAAGTTTTTATGTTTGAAATGGCAGATGGAGAATGGGTGAGAGAGTCCGCCTCAGAAAATAGCATTTGGATGAAAGGAGTTCCACAAGGGTACGATTCATTTGGAAGATATAGAAATCTTGGGGAAAGCAGTGTTTCTTCAATTGATATCGAAAGTAAATGGGTTAGGGAATTACATAAAGTAGTTGAATTCGAGTCTGCTTTCACAAGCGATATTCTGAAAGGAAGTGCCGCAAGGGATTGGGAGCAGGCTAAGCTTCTGATTCAAACGATTTTATACTATGATGTTGAAAAGAAACCTAACATTCCGTTTTTGAGAGAATGTGCGATTACAAAGGAATTTGATGGCTCAGAGAATTTGTTCAGAGATGGATATCAATACTCGGGAGACACAGAAATCCTAAAGCATGTAATTGAGCGAGATGATTTGATTTCTATTTCGGAGATAACGGGTAAAGCTTCTGAGAAAGATTTGTATGATTTGGCGTTGAAATTGAATGAGATGGGGCTGAAGGACGCAAATGATTTCTTTGAAGAAATAGATAAAAACTTATACAAGTTCAATGATAGCACCATTGCACTTTTGGAAAAGTATTGTGACTGTAGAGAACATTGCGATGAGGTAGTGAAGGCGATTGATGTTGCTTTCAGAGAAATGAAATCTTCAAGGAATAATGTTCAATTACATGTTCAGTATGAAGACTTAGAAAAATGCGACTATTTAGTATTTGCAAAGATTTTTGAATTTGAAGTATTGTCCGGTGATGTACAGAAAAATATGGCATATGCATTATGCGAAGAGGATATAGAAGATGCATCTATGGATTACATAGAGGCGTATCTTAGAGCACTTTCAATTATAGGTGAAATGCCGTATAAAAAAGAAATAGTAATTTCGTTAGCAGACATTATTGAAAGACAGTTGGGCGATTGTATTCAAAAATGTAAGTTGAAGAATGCAGATGATTTACATCTATACATTGAGGCTGATGGTATAAAAGATTATCCAAGTGCAGCAATTGATCAGGCACTTCAATGGTTAGAGGATGAATCAAAGGTAAGTGCAATCTATCAGTATTATACATATGATTTAGCGGATGCGTTTCCTGGACAAGCAGATAATTTATTCCTGTTTGATGATAAAAAAGTAATATTAAATGCCTCGAGCGATGAAAACAGTATGCTGGAGTTTGTTCAAAAAAGATATAAGGGCAATGATGCCAGCTTTAAGAGCCTGGTTCAGATTATTACGGAACAAAACAATTTGAAGAGCCAGTGGAACGGCACGAAAGAAGAATATATATCCAGATTGTCTAAATATCGTGAAAGCACATGGAATCAGCGAAAAGTGTTATTTCCGAATTATGATGAATACATTAATGAGGCAAATGGACAGTCTGTGGATTATGTAATTCCTGAGCTTTTGCAGAATATAAATGATTGCCTGTTTGCACCGGATCAAACAACAAGAACATTGGATGTGAATATCAATACAACTGATGGAACAATGATTCTTAAATATGACGAAATAGGATTTGATTATTCCAACGTGTACAGTATTACTGCTATTGGACAGTCATCAAAGCATGATAAGAGTGAGGGAGAAAAAGGATTAGGCTTTAAAAAAGTATTTACTATGTTTAGTGAAGTTGAAATCTACAGTAACGGATTTTGCTTTAAACTGACTGCTAGTAAAAATACTGTACCAAAGTGGATTGCTTCAAAAGAAAAACAGAAGAGATATCTCATGGATGGAAAAACAGTAATGGTTTTCACAGTTGAGCCTAGATATCAGAGCAAATTAAATGATCTTTTGAAGGCGTGGAAATTTATTATGAATGGCGAATATATCGGGAATGAAGTTTCTCCGCTGTTTTTAAAGAACATCGATTATATTAATGTGACAGGATGTGCGGAAAGCTATTCAAGAGCTGAAATGATGGAAGAATTTCTGTTTAAATCAGTTCAGATTTTACCATTGTACAAGAAATGGTTAGCAGATAGTGATGCTTCGGAAGATAATATTGATAGTATTATTGATGCTTTGAAGAAGAGAAGAAAATGTCAAGCAATGTCTGATGAGGGAGCGATTGATGAATATTTAGATTCACTTACTTTTGAAATATGCATTCCGAAAAAAGTTAAATCAATGCATGAAGGAAAGGGCTGCTTTTACAGCACGCTTCCAACCAAAATAGATATTGGGGTACCGATTTTTATGAATATTCCTCTGGAACTAACTACAGGACGAGATGGTAAAGTTGATAATAGTGTATATAACGAAGCCATTATGGAGATGATTTTTGGTCCTGTGGGTGAAGAGAATAAATCTATTTTTATCTCTTTGATGGAGGAGTTTGCAGAACAAAATTTGGATACGTTTATGCTTGATTATTTTACTGGAGATTTTACGACCTTCTTATATGAGATATCAGATCACGACGAAGAACGTGAAGAAGAGATCAAAGATGCTTTAGATACAGCAAAGCTTTTTAAGGCATACGAATCTGAAGAGATGGTTTCTTTAAGTACTAGTTACAGCGTTGAAAAGATAGTTCATCAGTATCTAATGAATGTTGATAAGCCAAAGAATGAGATCAAATTGTGGATGTCAGAGCATTTTGATAATGTATCAGATTTAAATTTAATACTTCCGACAAAAGTCAAGGATGGAGAGGCATTAGAAAAATTCGCTCAGGAGATAGATAGTGCAGAAGAATATTTCCCGGTCAAATCGGGTTATGATGATTTATCAATCTTATATCTGATGGATGAGTATGGTTATGTAGGACGGAGGTGACGATTATGATGAATAGATTGATGGATTCTAAAAATCCCAAGGATAATTTTATTATTGAAACATTGCTTCCATACTTGGTGGAACATATCGAACATATCAAGGAAAGTGATTTTAAAAGAGAAACAGTAGATCGGATTTCTTCCATGTATGTTTTTCCGTACAGAACAAGTGAGGGAACAAAGCTCGGTAGTTTAAAAGAGCCTGGAATTAGTTGGTATTTTGATAAAAATAAAGAAAAAAAGACGTTTAGTTCTGGGGGCTATAGAATCATTGACGATTCTGTTATGTCAGAGAAGAATGCTGCTAACTTTAGAAAAACATTTCATGAGTGTTGTGAAATCCCTGAATTCTCAGATTATGCGGTTATTAAAGATTTGCTTGAGAGAATGAGTGAGGAGATTGATTATACGAGTCGATGGTGTACATATGCTTACGATGTATTTATGTTATGGCATAAGGAGGATTTCAATTCGTCTCTTGAAAAGGCAACTGAAGGTATGCAAAATAATAGGTTCCTTTTCATAGAAGGCGAGTATTCAGATTCTTTAAAGCAAAGATTATTAAAATATGGTGTTTTCAGTGATATTAGAGAAACAAGTTTTGAGACTTGTTTTTGGAATTTAATAAAAAATAGTGGCGATGAGAAAAAGGCAATAGAGGTGCTCGAAAGAATGGGAGTACCACACACATTTGTACATGCGGGTAAGGTAAATGAAGATTTGTTGGCCTTTTTTGAGCGAACTTCTGAAAATGTGGAGTATCCGGTTAAATTTGGGGAAAAGGAATTTGAGCAGTGTGAGTTGAGTCATGATATTATGTTTCAGATTTATCGTGAAAACAAGGAGGCATTTTTCAAAATTGCATCAGATAGTGATGTTAATGCGGGAATGGTTTTAAAAAATATATTAGAGGCATATGTTCCTCTTTCTTGGGATTTGTTTTACTCATTGCAAGACGAAGATGCAGAAGAAGAGAAGGAGGATGTTTTTGATAATTTAGATAATCAGTGTAAGGAGAAAACGAATTCTGATTTGGAATCTTTACACATTGATGAGAAAGAATATGAAGAGAGCCTACTCAATAACTTAGAACAGTGTCATAAATTTTCTGAGGTTTGTGAAGCTGCGGATGATTATGTGTTTGGAGTTGCGTGTGAGGTTGCGGAATTTTATAAGTGGATATGGATGTACTCACAGCATGAAGAATTAATAGAAAATATCTTGTATTTCTATACAGATGATGACGGGGAAAGAAAGCAAGTTCCAGAGTCAGATGTGGAGTTTGTATTATCAGTATTAGGTTGTGAAGATGTTGTTGATAAGGGATACCTATTTGATATAAACCTGATTGCAGAAGAGTGCTTTAATAATGTAGGATACCTTAATAAGATTAGTAATTGCTTCCCAGATATCTATTGTAATGTTATCAGTGATTTGAAATTATTTGATGTTTCTGGTTATTTATCACAAATATTAGCTGCGGTTAAATCCGTTCCTGATATTCAAAGGATTGCAGCTGATCCAATATGGGATCATGTATATCTGGTGGATGATGAGTCTGATTATTATAATGATGTTTATGTAAGATGCAAAGTGGGCAATGATTATGAAGATATTCTGTTGCTCTGGGAATCAAGTGATGACAATTCTTATATTAGGGCATTGGCGAAATACGTAAGCGAACAGTATCATACAGAGGTTTCTGTTGCTTGTGCTGAATCTTTTGACTGGAAAACGGAGTATCTGAAGTTGGCAAAAGGAATTCGTGAGTTTATTACTGAAACGAGACCAATTGTTAAAGAGAGTGAAGTATATGGATACATAGCGGAGACGGAAGATGTACCGACCTTTTATGAGGAGAGACAGATTTGGCAGAAATTACATGAACAGCGAGAAAAGATTGTATGTCAAACAGTAGGAAAAGCACCAATAAACCTCGATGACTGGAGATCGTTTCTGGCAAATAAATATAACGGAAGATGCCAGGTTTGTGGAAACAAAACAGCAACGGGTGCACAAAATGCACATTTCTTTACCTATAGAATTAATAAGGAACCGGAGAATAGACTGGCAAATCTAAGTTCAAATATGTTTTGCGTATGCCCATCCTGCCATGGTAAAATGCAATATGGTTCTTATATGGGCAAAGATATGAACGGAATCTTAGAAAAAGCTAAATCATATTGGGAATATTATGACAGCAAATGTAACAGCGGTGAAATGGAAGATGTTGATGGAAGAAGCCTGGTTGCAGAGTTTGCTGATGATTCCAGTGAAGCTGATGATTCCGGTGAAGCTGATGATTCCAGTGAATTAGAAAGATTCATTAAGCCTATTATTTGTAATGTAATAGTAAATGGAAAAACTAGAAAAATGGCGTTTTCATGGGAACACTTTATTACGCTGGCTTTCGTATTAAAGGATTCTTTACAATTGGATAGCGAAGATAAAGAAGAGTATTAGGGGTGAAAGGTATGGAACCAAAATTTCATGCAGGTGAACTTGCACAGATAAAATCAACCGGCGAGGTTGTTACTATTAATGCCATTAGTCCTGGCTTGTCGCAAACTTTTTATTTGGTATTTCAGAATGGAAAAAAGAATAGATACAAAGAGGATGAATTGCTTCTGTATGTGGATAAAGAGGCAGAGTTGATGAACAAAATTATGGAATGTGATTTTGCCAATGCAGAGTCTTTTCAAAAGTATGCGTATTACAGATTGTTCTCTGAGAGCCAGGATGGCAATTTATATAGTTATCAAGGCAACAAAATTATATTTAATCCCTTTCAGTATAAGCCATTGTTAAAGTTTTTGGAACCAGGATCAGATGAACGATTAATGGTTGCAGATGAAGTAGGTGTAGGTAAAACAATTGAATCCGGAATAATCATTGATGAACTTATATCCAGAGGAGATATAAAACACAATGATGCAATTATTATTGTGTGTCCAAGTGTTTTATGTACGAAATGGAGGAATGAACTAAAGAACAAATTTCAAATAGATGATTTTTATGTTCACGATGGTAAATCACTATCATTCTTGTTGAATGAAATCAAAGAAACAGGAAAGATTCATTACACTCATAGTATTGTCAGTGAGCAGTTGTTCAGAGGAGAAAAATACCAGCAACTTCTAAAAGAGTGCTTGGAAGAACGAGGTGAGGCATTTTTTAGTTTATTGATTGTGGATGAGTGTCATCATTATAGAAACCCGGGGACGAATACAAACAAATTCGGGTCTTTACTTAGTTTATGTAGTGAGCGAGTGGTTATGTTATCGGCTACACCATTCAATTTGCGAAGTGATGATTTTTATAATCAGTTACATATGCTTAATCCTACATTATTCCCCGATCAGACGGTATTTAATCAATTGCTAAGACAAATTAGATATGTAAATAAGTCAATCACATTGGTAAAGAAGGATGATATCGAATCACGGAAACAATTAATATCGCATATAAATTCGCTGCGGCCGATTGCTGAGCAGAATCAATATATCTCCAGTGATTTTATGAGGATATATGAAAAAATACTTTCTAGAGAACAACTAACAACAAAGGATAAAGTGGACTTTGAGAAAATTCTTGAAAAGTTAAATCCTATTTCTTCGTCATTTACAAGAACGTTAAAAAGGGATGCTATCGAACATAGAGTAACGAGAGAGACTATGACTCTTGAGGTTCATTTTACAAACGAGGAGGCAACTGTATACAATTCATTCTTAGAAACAAATCTTGAAAGATATAGAATGTTAGGTATATCAGAGCGTGCTTTTGGTCTAATCTTAAATGGTTTGGAACGAATAGCAGCTAGTTCGATTGTTGCACTTGAGAAGAATGTGAATAAGTTTATACATATGCCGGTAGAAGCTTTTGCGCAGGCAATTTCCGAGGACGGGGAAACTGATTTGAAGGCAGCTAAGGTGATGCTTCAGATGTTAAAAGAGAGCTACTCTGAATTAATGAGTAAGATCAAGAAAATCGGCAAAAACGATAGTAAATATAATACATTAAAAAAACTTGTGGAAAACGTTCAAAATGCATCTGGAGATAATAAACGTATCATTGTATTTTCATTCTATACGGAGACACTTAAATATCTTCGAAGACGTTTAGTAGAGGATGGATATAAAGTTGCACTGATGTATGGAAAAACACCGGAAGAGACACCAAATAACCAAAAGGATGAAGATGGATTTAAGGTTCTTGGACGAAGTGATATAATGAAAAGTTTTGAGAATGGTGAATATGAGATCATGCTTGTAAGTGAAGTGGGTGGGGAAGGGCTGGATTTTCAGTTCTGCTCAGCACTTATCAATTATGATTTGCCATATAACCCTATGCGTATTGAACAAAGAATTGGAAGAATAGATCGTATGGGACAGAAATCTGATAAAATTATCATTGGAAATTTGTGTATAGAAAATACAATTGATGTAGTTATTAATCGAGTTTTGATGTCGAGAATAGCTGCGGCAACAGACTTGGTTGGTGAAATGGAACCAATTATTGCTCAAGGCTTGGCGAAGATAAATGAACTTATTATTACCAAAGATTTTACAGAGGCAGAGCTTTTAAAACGAGAAAAAGAAATAGAACAAAGGATTGAAAAGGCAAGACAGACACGAGAGGAGTTTGATGAAGCTAGGTATGAATTAGTAAACGACAAGGGATTTAGAGACGAATTTGAGGTTGATATTAAGAAAAGCAGGATATCGCCTCGAGAGTCATTATTATTTACATATTCTTTCTTGAAAAAAGAGAATGGTTGCTCCTTGAAAATTGTCTCAGAGACATCTGGTATCATTCATGTATCAAAAGATATTTGTGAAAGAATACGTTCTTATGTAAAGAGAATGAACCTTGGAAAACGTGGAGAAGAACTGCAGGCTCTTGTTGATAACGGTGGAGATTTGCTTATAGACTTTGACGGTGATGCTGCATATATAAATAAAGAGGCGGTATTTTTTAAACCGGCAGGTGCGTGGATACATTTTGCAATCGATTATTTAAGGGCATTAAATGCTGAAGATTATGAAAATCTATTCTATGCAACGCTTAAAGAAAAAGATGTTGAAGAACTAGAAAAGGGTAGGTTTTGGCTTTTTTCGTATGAAATGGAGTTTGATGGTTTTTTTGATACGAAGTCCTATGAATACATTGTTTGTAGGGAGGATACAACAAAACTTATTGTATTGGATGAAACTCAAAAAAAGCAATTATTACAAAGTGTAAGGGTATCAAAAAGACCGGATAGGGTTGTATGGGATTTCTTTGATGAAGCTAGAATGAAGGTTGAAGATTTGGCAGAAGAGCGTAAGGAAGAGATTGCCCAAAATGCTATTAGTGGAAATGCTATTAAGATAGGTTCAAGAATAGAAGCACTTCGTAACCTTTCAAATTACAGAGTACGAAATCTTGAAGATGAGCTTATCGGAGCTGTTGGAAAGGATGAAGAACGTATTAGAAGAGCAATTAACAGAGAGCGAGCAAAAACAGATGAAAAAATACGTATTTTGGAAGAAAAATTGAATTATGTTGGGACTTATGCATTGGACGCTATATGTCTGCTTGATGTAGTGTAGGGAAAAAAGAACTTTGGCTGGAGGTGCATCGTTACATTGTATGTGTGAATGGAAAAGAGATTCTCTTCACACCATTGCTTGATCATCAGGCCGCTGGCTTTCTGATCAGCGAACCTGGAAGCCCATTCTTTAAGATGGGCCTGATGAGGTTTTTGTTTTGCGTTCATGAGATGATCCTCTTAAAAAAGTAACACGAATCGCGCAATTCGCCAGAATTGAACGAAAAATGTGTTGATTGTTTTAGAAGAAAATATCACTGTCAGTGTTGCTGTCTTTCATATGAGTATTTCTCAGCTCAGAGACGATTGGCTTTAAATCTTCCAACAGAATATTGATGTAATACTGTTCTGTCTCTATGTGAGAAGTATCAAATATTTTTGTATAAGCATCGGTGGAGTCGGCACCGAGTTCGTTCAGTTTATATCTCATCACATCAAGAAAAGTGTTTGCTATCTGAATGCCATTATCATTAAATCCATCAATATAGATTTCCAGGTCAGTCATGAATTTGTGGAAGTTTTCATGAGAGAGTAATTCTGATAATAACCGTGGATTATATTTTTCATCAGTCAGTATTTGGACTGCATCATCATTGAGATGCAGATCGGATACTGACTTATTTGTATGTTCACGTAGTTCGGTTCGGCAAAGAGGATAATCGTAAAGGTCAAACCACTCGCCGTAAAGGTCAAACCACGCGCCTTTCACTAAATCCATTTTTAGTGCATACTTGA
>OGXF01001761.1_pt1 | contig 14181 bp, 9 predicted proteins | sample 1576191 | NCBI WGS metagenome assembly OGXF01 (sample SAMEA3541545, study PRJEB24748) | human gut metagenome | biome: human gut; feature: human-associated habitat; material: faeces | place: China | collected 2012
CGGAAAAATATGTCTGGTCGACGCTTCATCAGCCTCAATGCAGGCATAATCTGCGCTCATGTTATTGAGGTTGAAAAAATTGTTCACGGCAAGGCTTGTACTGTCCGACGCGTAGTTGTCCTGGGCGTCGTACTTGCCCGCCGTGCCGTCCTGCGTTCCCGAGAGCACAAACCGCGGGCCCTTCGCCGCGATCGTGCTTCCCGTGGCGCTCACTCGGTTATTCGCGGAAAACCAGGCCAGGCATGCAAAGATGGCAACGATGGCGGCCAGCACAAACAGACCGCTCACCAGGAAATCCTTCCAGAAATCCTTGAGGGTCCGCACATGCTCGTCGGCAGCTTGGCGGTACTCGGCCGCCGTCTTGTGCTGCTAGAGCTCGCTATGTCGGTCCATGCCACTCATCGTTTACGTTTGCCCTGCTAGTGGGCGTGCCATCCTTTCCGCTTGGTCGTGCTCAATCCATTGCTCGTAGGCATAGAATTCAGGCAGAATACAACACCATACGATAAGGCAAGAGAATAGCATTGACCTGCGGTTTTCTCCACAACACAAGCCTTAATGATGTCTTAAAAGTCGAGCCCTTGGTGCAAAGTAACCTGACCCCCTTGCACCAATCCGTAGCACCGGGCAGCGGACGCACGACGTACCGCCCCCTTAACACCCCAACGCGCGCACGGGTATCACGTAGATACCGTTCTCGACCTCGCGGGCGTACTCACCCACCCCCACAATCACGGCCATAAACTCCGGTTCGCGTGTGCGTGAACGAGGATTTCCACAGACCTTCTTGCGAACGCGCTTGAGGCTCTCGACGCCGGCGCTCGCCTTATCTTCGCTCACCTTAATCTCAAAGGCGGCCCACCGTCCATCGGCTAGCTGCACGATGGCATCGCATTCAAGGCCCGAATCGTCGCGATAATAGCGCACGGGCGTACTATCCAGCAGGTCGAGCGACCGCGCGTAGACCGAAAGGTCGCGTATGACCATATTCTCAAACACCAGACCAAATGTCTGCCAGTCGGCAAGCAGCGCCTGCAAGGACATGCCCAGCAAGGCGCAAGCAAGGCTTGGATCTGCCAGATAGCGCTTGGGTTTGACGGTAAAGCGTCGTTTGTCGCGCGCGGCGGGAACCCAACCGGGGACCTCCTCGAGAATGAACATGCCTTTGAGGGCATCCAGGTATCTACGCACCTTGGTCTCGTCGGCAAACGCTGCGGGTTCCTCCTCGGCACCGAACATATCCATAAGAATCGTTTTATACGTGGTCGCCCGTCCCAGATTGCGCGCGATCGATGCGGAGACTCGACGAGCAATATCGGGGTCGAGACCAACCGCCGGGAAGCTGCTCGAAAACGTGGTGTTGAGATATTCGCGGGCGATGAGCTGGGCGTCGGCCGAAACCATATCGATCGCCTCGGGCCAGCCGCCGCGGCAAGCGGCTTCGACAAGCCCCGGCGTATCGCCATCGCACCGGCAGGGCTCAAAACGATGCTCAAACAAGCCCGCCAGGCTCACCTTGCCGTTAGACTCACCTGTCTCGACAAGCGTCATGGGGTGCATGCGGACGCGGCCGATGCGGCCGGCTCCACTATGCGCGGGCGCCTCCGCCTTTGAGCCAAACGCAGGTGTGGCGGAACCCGTGAGGATATAGGCGCCGCGCGTACCCCGGGCACGGTCGACCTCGTGTCTAACGTAATCCCAAATCTGGGGAACGCGCTGCCACTCATCGATAATATGCGGACGGTCTCCCAGCAACATCATCGCCGGGTCGGCACGCGCGAGGTCGAGATTCTCGTCGACATACGAGACGGACGCCCCGTGCTCGAGCGCGGCCCACGTCTTGCCGCACCACTTGGTGCCCGCAATCTCGACCGCGCCAAAGACGCGAAGGTAGTGTTCGATTTGCGCATCCACGATACGCGGGATGTATCCGTCCCGATGTAGCCTCTCGCCCGCCATGAGCCACCCCCGCAGATTTCCAGTTCCTGCTTTCTGATTCCTCTATTCCACTGTAGCAAATTCGGATTTTCGGGTGGTTGCGATTCGGATTTTCGTGTTCATATAATTCGGATTTTCGTGTTCTAATGAGTCGGATTTTCTGGTGTATGAAATTCGGATTTTCTGAACCCGCTGGTCAGGGGCGCCCTCATTGACAAAAAGGCGGGGAGCGCCGATACGGCACTCCCCGCCCACTCAACACGCGATAGCTTTCTTGCTTACAGCTCGTTGGCCGCGTGATACGCCGTGCGGATAGCGCTCGCAATGTCGGCGGTGCGCTCGCCCGAGCAGTCGCCCACGCAGGTCACGGGCACCGTCACGCCGTCCAGGTCAAACGCGTTGGCCTTGGAGCCCACGGCCATCACCACGTAATCGCAAGCAATCTTCACCGGCTCCTCGGCACCGTCCTCGGTGGTGCGAACGGCCTCCACGCCCTCGTCGGTAATGGCGGTCAGGCGGGTCTTAACATGCTGCTCAACGCCATGCTCGGCAAAGTCGCTCATAATCAGCGGCAGAATGGTCTCGGACTCGCCCGCGGCAATCTTGTCGAGCATCTCCACGATCGCCACCTCGCAGCCGTGCTGCAGCAGGTACTCGGCAGTCTCGGTGCCCACCAGGCCACCGCCAATGACGGCGACGCGCCCGCTGAGCTCCACCTTGCCGGCCAGCACGTCCCAGCTCGAGACAACCTTCTCCGAATCGGCACCGGGTACGGGAATGACCACATCGTGCGCGCCCACGGCCACAATCGCGGCGTCGGCGGCGTTGAGGTCCGCGGGGCTAGCGGTGTGGTTGAGCTCAACCTTCACGCCCAGGCCGGGCAGAATCTTCTCGTAGTACTCGACCGAGCGCATGATCTCGTCCTTGCGCGGAGGCGCGGCCGCCAGCACAATCTGGCCGCCCAGATGGTCGCTCGCCTCGTAGACGGTCACGTCGTAGCCGCGCTTGGCCGCCACGCGCGCTGCCTCCAGGCCGGCAATACCGCCGCCCACCACGGCGATCTTCTTGTCGCCCTCGCCCGGCTTAATGGCGATGGTCGCCTCGTCGCCGTTCTCGGCATTGAGCACGCACGAGATGTATTTGCGGTTTTGGATCGCGTCGACGCAGCCCTTGTTGCAGTTGAGGCACTCGCGGATGGGCTCACCTGTAGCGGCCTTAAGCGCAATGTCGGGGTCGCACATGAGCGAGCGGCCGTACGCGACGATGTCGGCCGAGCCGTCTTCCAGGATCTTCTCGCCGGCCTCGACCGAAACAACGCGGCCGACGGTTGCCACCGGCACGGAAACCAGGGCCTTGACGCGCTCGGCCACGGGCAGCGTCCAGTTGTAGGGCATGGCGCCCATGGGCGGAATGGTGTCGCCCATGTTGCCGGTGTGGTTTGCCTGCGCCACCTGGATCATGTCGATGCCGGCGCCCTCGAGCAGCTTGGCGAACTCGCAGGCCTCGTCGGGCAGCAGGCCGCCCTTGCCGCGCGGCGTGCCGTCGGGGTTCTCCATGATCACGGGGAGCTTGTACTCCACCATCAGCTCCGGCGCGGCCTCCTTAATGGCGGCGACGACCTCGAGCGCGTAGCGGACGCGGTTCTCGAACGATCCGCCGTACTCGTCGGTGCGCTGGTTGAGGATAGCCGAGCACAGCGAACCCACCAGACGGTCGCCGTGGACCTCGATGGCGTCGATCCCGGCCTGCTGCGCGCGGGCGGCCGAAGCGGCGATGGCTTCCTTGATCTGGGTGAGCTGCTCCACACTCGCCTCGTTCACAAAGTGCTGCATGTCGTGGTGCAGCTTGGCGTAGGCCTGTTTGCGGATCTCGTTGGACTCGGCCATCTTGGCGGCAAAGGTCTCCTCGTCGCCGGCGGCCTTGGCCTCCTGCGCGGCCTTGGCGGCGGCCATTGAGCCCATGACCATGCGGCCGACGCCGGGGACGTCGTACTCGGGGTGGAACAGCTGCAGTGCGACCTTGGCACCGTGCTTGTGGACGGCGTCGGCCAGTGCCTTAAACGTGGGGATCTGAGCGTCGGTCGCCAGCTTGGGCGTGGGGCTTGCGGTCATAACGGGAGCGACGTCGCCGATGACGATGTAACTCACGCCGCCACGGGCCAGGCGCTCGTAAAAAGCCAGGCTGCGCTCGCCGATGGAACCGTCGCGCTCCTCGTAGCCGGTGGTAAGCGGCGGGAACATAATGCGGTTCTTGAGCTCAAGGGGGCCAACCGTAATGGGTTGAAGCAGCTTAGACGCAGGTGTGGTCATGGACATTCCTCTCTTGTAGGCGCGGCGGCGATGATGCCGCGTAGTTGTCTAGAGGATATGGCATGGGGGCACAGCGGCACAACGAAAATCGGCGGATAGCAGGTAGCGACAGGTGGATGGGGCGAGACGACCCTTCGGTTTGTCTCGATCTGTAACAGTTACTCGGCATAATCCGTCCCTCGTGTTACAGATCGAGACATTCCCCTCGGCCCATCCTCAGCAATCAAAATCTGTAACACCTAGACCCACTTTTGGCCCCTACCCGTTACAGATCGAGACAAACCAATCTGGCCTGACGAAAGATCTAAAACTGTAACAGTTACTCGGCAAAATGGGCACCAGATGTTACAGATTTAGATAAACGGGGCCGGCGCACCGGAAATCTCAATCTGTAACATCTACAGGCCAAAATCGGACCCATCTGTTACAAATCGAGACAGCCCCCGGCGGCACCGTCCCCGTTCGAGGAAACGACCGCCACACTCACCTTTTTAAACAACCTAATACTGCACAGCCTGCGATAATAATTTGGTCACGCGTCGACTACGGCGAAGACGCGGCAGAAGGGACACCCATGCAACCGAGTACCACCGATACGTCTACCGCAAAGCAAGCGCTGCTCGAGGCGCTCTTGAGCGACGCGGGGCTCAAGAGCCTCACGCAAACAGCCTCTGCCGCTATGGACAACCCGGTGCTCGTCGTCGATCCCGTGTACCGCTATGCCGCCCGCGGCGGCTTTGAGCTCGACGATGACGACAACTCCCCCTTTGCAGCCATCACCCGCGCCGAGCTCTCCGAAGGCGACATGCTGCAGGACGAAGGCGTGCGCTACATCATCAAATGCGGCTTAGACGAGGAGATTGCCCGCTCGACAGGCCCGCTTACACGCTATAACGACATGTTCCGCCTCAACACCATGACCGATGCGATCAAGGTGCACGGCACGTGTCTGGGCCGGGCGATGATGATCGAACGCAATCACGCCTTTGGCGATAGCGATCGCGAGGTCTTTGAGTTCTTTGTCCGTCTGCTCGCGCAAGAGCTGCAGAAAGGCGGCTTTCTTTCGTTGGGCGGCCCGCAACAGGGGCCATATTTTCTCTCGCGCCTCCTGGACGACGAAATCCCCAACCCCATCACCTGCACACGCAAAATGCAGCTCGTCGGCTTTACCCCGCTCCCCTCGCTCTACGTCGTATGCCTGCTCAAAAAAGACTCCCAGCTCGAGGCGCGCGAGGCGGAGAGCATCCGAGGGCAATTGCAGCCGCTGCTGCACCATAGCCTTATCACCATGTACGAGGGCGAGCTCGTGGCGCTGGTAAGCCGTCCGCCCTCCACGCAGCTGCCCGCCAACGACGAGGCGATCCTTGCCCGCGTTGCCGCCGCGAATAATTTGTTCATTGGCATCAGCAACGAGTTTTCCCAGGCAACAGATGTGCGTGCACACCTCAATCAGGCACGCGCCGCCATTCGCTACGGCTCGACCTTTACCAAAATCCTCGAAGACACCCATGTGTATCGCTATTGCGAATACACCTACATGGAAATGCTCGATATCTGCAATGACCACATCAACCTTATGAACTACTGCCATCCGGCAATTTGGGCACTTTGGAAGCATGACCAGTCGCACGATTCCGAGCTGGTCGAGACGCTCTTTGCCTTTATGCAACACAGCTGCAACACGGCGCGCACCGCCGCGATCTTATCGCTTCACAAAAACACGCTGCTCTATCGCCTAAACCGCATCAAGGAAATCACCGGCAACGACCTGGCATCGGGAGAGGACCTCTTTTTGTTCCACCTCTCGATTCGCGCCCTAATCTACCTTGGCTTTCTTGAGCCGAGGATTAAGCCCCGCACCAGCGCCGACCTGCACTGTCGCAAATTAGCCGAGCGGGGCTTAAACAAAACTAGTCGCGCTTAATCTCCAGCGTGGGGAACGTCATCTTGGCGTACTTATCCATCAGCGGCTTGACCTCGTCCATGTGGGCAAAGAACTCGTCGCGGGTCTTGTTGATCTCGTTGAGGTGCTCGGCGCGCGCATGGTCGTCATTGCGGTCGCGGATCAGACCGTTCTCGGCAATCTTGAGCTTGGGACGCCCGGTGCGCTCGTCGGTCACGATATCGCCACCGGCACCGCAGACCGCGCACTCCCACGGGAACTCGACCCCATCCCAATGCTTGTCGCCGGGGTACACCAGGGAGCTGTGGCAGTTGGGGCACACGCCGTCATCCGGATCGCCCAGCCAGCAGCGCTCGTCAACAGGCGTGCGAATGGCCTTGACGATGTTCTCGCCCATCTTGTGGGCGCGGGCGATCTGTCCGCCCCATTCCACGTCGTCTCCCCACACAAAGGTATTGCCCGGGCGGCCATCACGTTGCGCCATATAGCGATCGACGACAGTCATCGACATGGTAAACATAGTCGCCTGCAGGCTCTCCAGCGCCAGGGACTGCCAATCGTGCATGGAGCCGCCAACAGAAATAAGGCCGGCAACGGTATGCGGATTCTCCTTTACGGCACCGATGGCAAGCAAGAACGAAAGCTCGTATGCCAAGAAGCGCTGCGCAAAGCGGGTGTACACCGAGCTGGGCGTAAGGTCGTAGGTCGGGACCGAGAAGATCACGCCCTGGCAGGTCTGCAGTTCGCGAATAATCGCATCTACATCATCTTTGTTTTTAAGGACGCAGCCATGATATTCCTTTTGCAGGCCGGCGCCCATCTTTCCCATCTGCATGGTGCAGCCCTCGCAACCGGTGCAGGGCAAGATGTTATAGTCGAACAAATTGATCAGCTCGACCTCGCCGCCGGCCTCGCGCACCGCGCAAAGGGCCTCTTTGGCCAAAGCCTCGCCGTTGCCACCGTGCCTACCGGCACAAATCGCCATCACTTTAAACGACATGGTCGCTCCTCTCCAGAGCATTTTGGACACGGATTCTGCCCGTGTGTACTTCGCAAAAAGCGTACGGCAGACGCAAAACGTGCGCACCGTCCAGGCAACCAAGGCTCGTGCGAAAGTCTGCAGGACGCCTCGTGCAGATAAACAAAGGCCCCTCCCGCATGCCTACAAGGAGCAAAACGGAAGGGGCCGGCGCTCTTATTTGCGCTTAAAGGGAATGGGTTTGGGTGGGCACTTGGGCTTGACGGCCCCAGCCGTGACAATCGCGCCGTTGTCGCAGATGTCGAGGCAGGCACCGCATTGGCTGCAGGCCTTTTGGTCGATCACGTGGATAAAGCGTGGCCTTCCCAGGATCGCGTCCTCCTCGCAAACGTCCGAATCGACGCACTTGTTGCAGGCCTGGCATTTGGAAGCCAAGATATGGAAGGTCAAGAATGCCTGGCATTCCCCGGCGGCACAGACCTTCTTGGTGGTGTGCTGCATGATCTCGCCCTCGAACAGGTCGAGGAACGACTGCACCGTACGCGCCAGCACGCGGCCTTGCTCGCACAGACACTGCGTCTGCATCACGGGGCAAAGGTCGCGGAGGAGCGCCAAGTCGCCCGGTTTGCCCTTCTTGCGGCAGATATCCGCAAGAATCGTTGCAATCTGATGCGAGCCCTCGTAGCCAAAGACACAGCGTCCGCAGCTCTCGTGACGATAGAGCGTGCAAATGTCCAAAAGCGCCTTTGCCATGCAGTTTTTGGCGGTGCAGACGCGGACGTAGTCACTGCATAGCTCAATCTTTGAGGTGTCGTCGGGCCTCAGCAGCAGACCGCTGGGATAGCCAATCCCCACCGCTTTGGCGTCGTCGACGCCCGCCGCGGCAACCAGGGATTCCGCACTCACGACGTGGTCAAGCTCAACGGGCTCATCGGCTCCGTCAAACCACACCCAGCGCTTGCCTTTGGCGGCAAGTAACTCTGATCCGCTCAGGCAGCGGTCGTCGCCTTCACCCTCGCAGCAAGATGGGAGAGGCTTTTCGCCGTCGAGCATCTTGGTCGCGGCCGAACCGTTGGCATAGACAAAGCCCAGGCTCGGGTCGCACTCGATCACGCGGCAGGATTCGCCCAACGCATCCGCGAGCGCGGCAGAGACCTCATCGCCCGCCGGCACCAAAACCGCCTGGGCGCCAGCCTCTGCAATTTTTACCGCAGCGGCCGCCACGTCCTTCTTAAGGAGCCAGAGCGCCACAGGCGCCTGTCGATGCACAGGCATAAAGTTGATGATCGTCATGGGTTATCGCTCCTTTCCTAGTACTCGTTCCACAGGCGCGGCGTGCTGATCGTTAGGCGCAAATCGCACTGCAAGCAGCGGCTCGCCTCGCACGCGGCCTCATGGTCGGTATAGGGGCACTCAAACGTATCGAAGTTGTCCTTACGCATCTGGGCATCGACAAACTCGGGCTGCACGGCATCGTCGTAGAAGCCCTCGGGGGCATGCCCGACCCACTGCTCGGGAGCATCGTGCTCGGTCAGCTCCTCGTCGATGTCGCCATCGCCACCCAACGCGCGGTCGATGGCCGAAGCACACGTGCGACCTGCAGCAATTGCCGCGATCACCGATTTGGTACCCGTCACGCAGTCGCCCGCCGACCAAATGCCTTCGACGCTCGTCTTGCCCTCGGCGTCGGCCACGATGTACGGACCGTGCGTAAGTTCAAGGCCCATCTGGGCCGTGCCCTCGGGCTTTTGGCCCACGGCAAAGATCACGCAGTCGGCATCGATGGTCTTCTCGCCGCCGTCGAGCAGTTCGGTGACGGCGCGGTGGTTCTCGTCAAAGTAGAACCGCTCGATCTTGTGGATCGTCATGGAACCGACCTTGCCAGAACCGTCCTCGGTCTCGTTGATGCTGGTAAAAGCATAGGCATCGTGCAGCACCACGCCTTCCTCGGCGGCTTCGGCACGCTCCTCGGGCGTCGAGGTCGTCGCGTCTTGGGCCTCAAGGCAGGCAACATCGACCGATGCGGCGCCCAGGCGCACGGCGGTGCGGGCGCAGTCGTACGCCACGTTGCCGCCGCCAAGCACCACAACGCGCTTGCCCGTCAGGTCCGGGGCGCTGCCCATACGGGCGGCCTTCAAAAAATCGGTGTTGCGCAGCACGCCTTCGAGGTCGTGACCGGGCATGGGGAGTACCGTTCCGTCATGGGTACCCACCGCAACCAGCACGGCATCGAAGCCCTGGTCAAGAAGGGCCTTGGGCTCGGCGATGCGCTCGCCACAGCGCGGCTCAATGCGCGGCTCGGCGTCATCACCCTGGGCGATTTCCAAAATCGTCGCGACCTCGGCATCGACCGTGGCATCGGGCAGGCGATACGCCGGAATGCCGTAGCGCATCTGGCCGCCGACCTTCTCGTTGGCCTCGAACACCACGACCTTGTGGCCTTTCTCGGCGCAATAGAGTGCGGCGGTCAAACCGGCGGGACCGGCACCCACAACGGCGACCTTTTTGCCGCTCAGCGGCTCATGGCGCACATTTGCCTTCCAGTCGCCCGTATCGCGCACGGCCGCAGCGCGCTTAAGGCGGCAGACCGAAACCGGCGTGCCGTTGAGCTCGTTGCGCTTGCAGGCATCCTGGCAGCTATGGACGCAAATGTCGCCCAGGCTCTCGGGGAACGGGACCTTCTCGCGCACCACCGCGGCGGCGCGAGTGTACTCACCGTTGCGAATATGACGCAGGTAGCGCGGGATATCCACATGAGCGGGACAGCCCGAGCGACAGGGGACCACGTTATCGGCATAGGACTTGTTCTCGTCAAACATATTAAGCGTGTCGACGATCGAGCCCGTGGGGCACACCTCGATGCAGGCACCGCAAAAACGGCATCCGGCCTCTTGCAGGCTCACGCTGCCGTCCGTACCAATGCGAATGCCGTCCTCGGTGCGCTGGTAGTCCAAGACGCCGGCGCCCCGCAGCTCACGGCAGGCGCGCACACAGCGACCGCACCGGATGCAGCGGGTGAACATATGGGTGATCAGCGGGTTCGATTCGTCCGTGGCGACCGGACGGCTCTTGGTGCGCCAGCGCGCAGGCGAAACTCCCAGGTACTGATACATAGACTGCAGCTCGCACTTGCCGTACTTGGGGCAGCCGGTGCAATCGGCGGGATGCGTGGCCAAAATAAGCTCCATTGCCAGCTTGCGCACGCGCTCGGCCTGTTCGCCTGTCGTGTTGACGGCCATTCCCTCGGCAACCTGCGTCTTGCAGGCACACACCGGCTCGTCTTGGCCTTCGATCTCGACCATGCACAGACGGCATCCGCCGACGGCCTCAAGATCGGGGTGTTTGCACAGATGCGGAATGTAGATGCCGGCATCGAGCGCGGCTTCCAGGACATTTTGCCCTTCGCGTGCCTCGACCTCGGCTCCATTAATCGTTAGCTTCATTCGTTCCCCTCAAAATGTCGCTCTTGTCCAGAAAGGCGCCCGGGACCAAAGCGATCCCGAGCGCCTCGCGTGTAGGGCAAATCCCCGCCTGCACCCAACGCGTGGGTGTCTGCAGACGCGAATAGCTACGGTGTTACGACCACTCCTCGTCGCCCGCGTCCTCAAAGAGGGCAGCAGCGGCGTTTTCACCGGCGATGCGACCCGAGTTAAGGCAGAAGCCCATGGTGTTACCCGGAATGCAGTAGTTATAGGAGTCGCCATAGATGGTGCAGGCATCGGTACCAACGCAGTACAGGCCAGGGATGACCTCGTAGTCGTCGGTCATGACCTCCATCTTGTGGTTGATAAGCACGCCGCCCAGGGTGCCGTAGGCGCCACAGTACTGCTTGCAGCAATAGAAGGGGCCCTTCTCGAGCGGCTTCATAAACTCGCGCTCTTTCTCAAAGATGTCGTCCCAGCCGTTGTCGCACATCTCGTTGTACTCGTCGACGTTGGCGAGCAGGCCCTCCACGTCGATACCCGCCTTCTCGGCAAGCTCCTCCAGCGTGTCGGCCTGGCAGATTGCCGGGTAGCCAGCCTCCAAGTCGCGGTTCCACTGCTCCTCAAAGCCGTCGTACAGGTCGTGCGGATGGACATGGCTGACGATATCCGGGCCATCCTTCTTCCAATGCTTGAGCATGCGGGAATCAAAGATGGCATAGGCGACCTTGCCGGGAAGATGGTTGATGGCATTGCCGACAAAAGTGGTGTTGAAGATCTCGTCCTCCGGCATAAAGCGCTCGCCCAGGCGGTTGCACCAATAGCACGGCTGACGGAATGCACCCTCGACATAGAAGTGGTTCATGTTGTCGGGGATCTGATACATGAGCTCCATGGTCACCGGGGTGTGGCCGCCGCCAACCTCGTGGCACATGTTGATGCCATCGCCGTCCATGCCCGGAATGGCAAACGAGAACAGGTCGGTACCCCACTCAAAGTCGAGCTTCTCCTTGATGAGTTTGGCGTTGTGGCCAAAACCGCCCGTGGCGACAATCGCAGACTTGCACGAGATCTGGTACTCCTCGCCGTCCTTGTCCTTGGCGGTCACGCCGCAGATGGCGCCGTCCTCGCCCTTGATAAGGCCGGTGCCCGGGCACTCGAACATAAACTCGACGCCCAGGTCCTGAGCACGCTCGGTCATGCGCTTGGTCATCGTGGTCGCCGCGCGAGGGCCAGGCTCCGAGCCGTCCTCGGGCTGCACGACATGCCAGGTATACTCGCCGTCGGAGTAGGCGCGCGTGCGCTCGCGGGCGCGGAACGCCGGGCGCACAGAGTTAAACTCCACGCCCATGTCCTGCAGCCATGCGATGGTATCGCCCGACTTAAAGTAGTAGTCGCGCACCAGGCGAGCATCGACCTGGTAATGGGTGTAGAACATATGGCGACGGAAGAGCTCGCCGGGCGTGACCTCGATCATCGAGGCCTTCTGAAGCGGAGAGCCAGCGGCGGCAGGTCCCATGCCCATGTTGGCGGCACCACCGGTAATGGGGGCCTTCTCCAGGGCAATGACGCGAGCGCCCGCCTCGGCTGCAGCGACCGCTGCGGCAAGGCCGCTCAGACCTGCGGCGACGACAACGACGTCGGTCTCTAACTGTTTCATGCGAATCCTCCTTTATAGGGCTCTTGGACGAGCCCGGGCTTCATGCGAATTGCATGTGTATCGACAGCCATACTTTCGCTCGAAAACAGGCTCTAAACCATGTGCAGGCGCACCGATGTTTGCCCATAGCGACCGCGGGCTTTGTGCGGATGAACCATGCGTTTGGGCAACGCTTTCGAGCGCTTGACCCTGGCGCCACACGTACAAAGGGGGCGGCGTGCCTTATGGCAGCCGCCCCCTGATAATCGAGTTTTCTTATTTATGGTTCTGCTGTGCCTCGAGCACATCGAGCGGCGTTAGCGCCTGAATAGCGCGCTCTTTTCCAAAGATTGTCGAGCACACGAGCGTTCCCGACATGACCAGGCAAACCGCAAGTGCGATTCCAAAGGCCCAAAACGCAAAGAGGTGGCCAAAGTTGATCGGCTGCTGCAGCATAAACGTGAAGAACGGCGTGGCAAGACCCATAAAGACGCAGGGAACATTGGAACAGATCGAGACAAACCAAAACCGTCCCGGCGGAAAATCTCAATCTGTAACAGTTACTCGGCAAAATCCGTCCCTCGTGTTACAGATGTAGATAAATGGAAACCGGCGCGCTGGCCTGTCTCGATCTGTAACATCTAGCCACCCAAATCGGGCCCACCTGTTACAGATTGAGATTTTGTTTGAGAGGCTAGAGACCAGAAGCCCGAGTGGAAAAGCGGACAGGCCGACGGCATCGCCCCGCCGTCATACTGAGGACCGTGCCACGGCAGCCCGGGCGTGGGCCAACCCCGCAATTCCGGACATTTCATCCCTTTTCCGGACATTTTTAGCCCGTTTCCGGACATTGCCCGCGAATGTCCGGAAACGGGACCGTCATGTCCGGGATGGGATTTGTCCAACGGCAGTTCCCCAGCAAGGCCCCCAGTTCCACAGTAGAGTTCCCTAGTTCACGCCATGTCGGTGCACACCGACATTAGTTACCCGCGGGGAAGTGACAAAGGGGCAGCCCCTTGGGTCATCGATGCCACCGCGGCCAAGGTGCGACATTACTGCGACAAAAGTGCGAAATAGACCGACCACTCTATTCGACCGACGAGCGCTTCGACCGGGTATTCCACCCGCTCGAAGGCGAGGTCGAGAAACCCCAGCGGATCTTCTTCGCCGGGCAGATGTTCGACGCCTTCAGCCTGCTGGCAGATCTCGTGGGCCGCGCCGAGCGCGAAATCTCCCTCGTGGATGGCTACGTAGATGTCCACACCCTGAACATCCTCGCAAAGAAGCACAAGGGCGTCGCGGTGACCGTCTACACGTCCGGCAACCGGCTCACGCAAGGCGACGTCGACGTGTTCAACGCACAGTACCCGCAGCTCACCGTCCGCCGCACCAGAACGTTCCACGACCACTTCCTTATCCTCGACAGTGCGACCGCGTATCACATCGGCGCATCCCTCAAGGACGCGGGAAAGAAGTGCTTCGGCATAGACCTCATCCAAGACGAGGAGCTGACGAAGATGCTCATCGAGAAGCTAAAGCTCCTCGAGGAGCGTCAACCGACAGGACTTGCTCTCCATCGCCGCGTTCCACATATGACCGGCGCCAACTGGAACCAGAAGACCATGCCGGTTGTATTTCTGGAGCAGAGAGAACACCCGGTTGTTCCTGGGCTCTGCTGGAGGCATAGCGTCTGTTCTTCCCTTGTCCCTTGGCTCATACGACGGATCCAGCCTGTATTCATAGTCCTCTGTTGGGAAGAGCTTTTTCAGCTTCCACAAATCATCGAGTGAGATTGCGGGATCGACCTCGCGCAGCGACACGAAGCTGTCCGTGTTCGTTTTGGAAACGGGTCTTTGGTCCCACACGCACGAAGGCGAGCAGGGCAACGGCGGCAATGCCGAGAAGCGGGGCCGCCGGGATACGCCGGCGAGCGGACGGCGCGGGGGCCGAGCGGGGCGTGCGGCGCGGCGTGGACGTGCGGGCCACGGCGG